>ERZ890953.140-NODE-140-length-43199-cov-8.287016_pt1 | contig 43199 bp, 38 predicted proteins | sample MGYA00521264_ERZ890953 | MGnify/ENA primary metagenome ERZ890953 (study PRJEB32303, sample SAMEA104408629) | aquatic metagenome | biome: Brackish water; feature: Chemocline; material: water | place: Baltic Sea | collected 2014-10-26T21:54:00 | depth 200 m ...
CTGGCGCTCGATGGCGCCCAGGCGCAGAGCCTGCGCCAGGCCCACCGCATCCCGCAGATCGTCCTTCTGATACCAACGGGCGGTGATCACCCCTCGCAAGAGGGCTCCTGGGGCCGGGTGCTGTGTCAGACGACGGGCAGGAGCGTATGGGAGAAGGCCGGGCGCCTTTCTTCGACAATGCCGATCCCCTCCCCGGACATCACAGAATGCCAGCTATGGGCACTGTATGGGGCGTGGTGAGCTTGGTGCGGCCCGGACGTGCGTGTGCCGCGAAGTCGGGCGCAACCACCGGGCACGACCCGCTACGCTGCAGTCACTGACGGTGAAGCCCCTCTCATTCTGTTCTGAAGAAGGGAGGCGAGGGTCACAGCGGGGGGTCCGGGTGGTGTTCAGGCGTTCTGCCCGCTGGGCTCGTCGTTCGTCAGAGAGAGCGTGTACCCAGCGCGCCGGCCTCCACGTCGGACTTCGCGGCCTGCCTAGCCTGTCTCGCAAGCGTCTCCCATGCAGTTGGGCTTCACCTTGGGGGTGGGGAACAGCCCGATACGGACCGCGAGCCGATAGATGTAGCAGCCCATGCAGATGCCGAACGCGGTCTCCAGGAAGAGCAAGAGCAGACAGACCAGGCAGATCATGCAGACGGGCTCGAACCAGGATGCGTCCTGGACCAGCAGCAAGGACAGGCCGAAGGCGGACGAGGTCATGAGCAGCCCGAGGGTCCACGCGAAGCGCTTCTGGACCGCCCCGATGGGCAAGGGCGTCTGCCGCCAGGTCAGGAGCCGCGCCAGCGCGTAGGTCGGGGAGAGCTTGGGGCCCAGGAACACCGCCAGCGCGAAGTTCAGCGCGAGGAAGCCCGTCAACCAGGGCAGGACTTCGTAGCGCTGGAGGACGAAGCCGTTGATGACGGCCACCAGGCCCACCACCAGCATGAGGCCCGAGCTCCCCCGCACCTCCCGCTCGTCGAGAGTGCGGTATCCGCGGGTTTCGTCGTGCTCACCGAAGCCAAACAGCGCCATCGCATCACCTCGCCAGTGCGTTCTTGTGGAACCCCGCCGAACCTATGGCCCGCCGTGGACCAGTGGTACAAAAATGGGGTTCTCGTGTGCTGGCAGCCTGCTCGCAGGACCGGAGGACCGTCAAGGAGCACTTCGAAGCTCCGCCAGACCACCCCACTGACGCCCCGATCACTCCTCGGCGGTCAGAAAGCGTTCTTCGCTGTCCAGGGCGGGCTCCCCGCTGAAGAAGCTGCCGTCCATCAGGGCGGCGGAGGGGACCTGGTCGCGACGGTCGAGGACCAGGCCCGTGGCGCGGCCGCGCTGCTCGACGCGGGCGTCGTACGCCAGGGTGCGCGCTCGGATGGAGTGGAACATGAAGGTGGGCTCCCAGCCGTTGAGGTGCAGCTGGGGCTCGTCCGGCCGGGCCCAGCCCCGGGAGATGGTCATCAGGCGGCCCAGGCCCACCGGGTTGCCGGGGTTCAGCTCACCGCCGATGAGCTCCATGGGGATGGGTACGTCGAAGACCCACTCCTCGCGCATCCAGGGCTCCACCAGGCCCGCCAGCTGCAGGAACGCCACGGAGAACGCCGAGCAGCCCGCGCCCTCCTGGTACAGCGGCCGCACGAAGCCGTACTGCGCGTTCACATCCCCCGCATCCACGGCGGCCACGTAGTCGATCAAGGCGTGACAGGTCTCGGAGGGGACGCCCATCCGCAGCCAGGTGAGCCGGCCGCGGCGGGCCCGGAGGTCCAGGGACGCCTGCAGCTCGTCCTCACGCTCGAGGCGACCGGGGACCGTGGCGAAGAGGATGCCCATGCCGGCCTTGTCGTCGAAGATCATGCCCCGGAACTCGTCGCCGGTGGCGCGCACCGAGCCCTGCCAGTGGGCAGCCGGGCGCTCGGAGGTGGCCGCGCAGCTCAGCCGCACCCCGGCATGCCCGATGCCACGGCTCAGGTCGAGGGCCTCGTTGATGATGGTGCGGCGCACCAGCGGCCCCGGCCGGCGCCAGGTCATCCCCAGAGGCAGAGGGGCCGGGATGGCCCACAAGGTCAGCTCGTCGTCGAAGACCACGGCGTCACCGGTGGTCTGAGCCGAGGCGACGGGCGCGAGGATCAGGACGAGCACGGACAGAGCGGAGCGGGCGATCATGAGGGCCTCGTGTCGGCAACCAGCGCGGCGGCGGCGGGGGCGCTCGAGTCTCCTACCCCCTCCTGGCCTGATTGGCAGAGCACGCCAGACGCCAGTCGCCAGGCCGCGACGGCCAGGGTTCCCAGGTGGAAGGCCTAGTCCAGCGACCGCGCCAGGCGGAAGCCGTTGATGTAGAGGCGAATGTCGGGGTCGGACTTGGCGCGCTTGGCGGTGCGCAGGGACGAGCCGGTGACCGCGAAGGAGCCGCCTCGCACCACCCGGTCGCTCCAGGAGCTGGAGCCGACGGGGTCCGCCTCGTCGCCGTCGTAGCTGTCGTAGCCGTCGTGGCACCACTCGTAGACATTGCCGTGCATGTCGTACAGGCCCCAGGGGTTGGGGTCCAGGGACGCCACCCGGCGGGTGCCGTTGTCCTCGGAGCCGCACCACTGGGCGAACTCGGTCACCCGCTCGCCGTTGGTGAGCCGCTTGCTGCCGTCACAGCCGTCGTACTCGCTCGCCTCGAGCTCCCCGCCCTCGGGGAAGGCAGAGTCGTAGCCGGCGCGCGCAGCCCGCTCCCACTCGGCCTCGGTGGGCAGCCGGTAGCCGCGGCAGGTGTAGGGGTTCATGGCCGGGGTGCACTCGAGGGAGTGGCCGCTGCCCTCGCAGCGGTAGCAGGGCTCGACCCCCAGGCCCTCGGCCTCGGTCAGCGCGTTGGCGAAGGCCGCCGCGTCGTGCCAGGTCACAGACTCGATGGGGCAGTCCTCGCCACAGCTGGTGAAGTAGCCAGCGCTGGAGCCCATCATGGCCTCCCATGCGGCGTAGGTCACCTCGGTGGCTCCCAGGCAATAGTCGTGGCTCAGGGTGACCCTGTGCTGGGCCTCGTCCTCACCGCGCCCTTGCTCGCCTGCGGGGCTGCCCATCTCGAAGCTGCCACCCGGGATCTCCACCATCGCCAGCAGGGCGTCCCCGCACGCGACCTCCAGGTCCGTGTCGGCGTCGGTGTCCGCATCAGCGTCGGCGTCGGCATCAGCGTCAGCGTCCGTGTCGGCGTCGGCGTCGGCGTCGGCGTCCGTGTCGGCGTCGGCGTCCGTGTCGGCGTCGGCCTCGAGGAAGGCGGTGTCCTCGTGGTGCTCGAGATCGGGCAGGCAGGCGGGGGCGAACGCGACGAAGGCGATGAGGCAGAGGGGGCGCATGGTGGTCCTCGGGCTGGCTTCGACGCAGGTGTAGCGCGACCTGGGGCGGATCCAGGGGGCATGTAGGGGTCAAGCGTGCCCGCGGACCCACCAGGCGTCAGGCCGGGCAGTGGCCGACGAACCCTCCATGATGGTCCACCGGCACCTTCGCCACTTGGACCGAGATGGAGGGCGTGCTCGAGGGTCAGTTCGCCTGCACGGGCGCCGACTGCGCACAGGCCGCGCGGATGATGGAGCTGAGCTTCCCCTGCCTGGTGGTGGTGGCGTACACGGGGCTCTGGGAGTCCTAGGAGATCCCCGGCGGGCAGGCCTGGCCTGACGGCTCCTACCGCCGCTGCTACGTTGGGCTCCCTCGCTCATGGGAGTCGTCATGGCCGCCCCCGTCGCCGCGCTCGATCCCCTGGTTCGCATCAAGCAACCCCACGGGCTCTCCCCGCGCATCCGCTGGCTGCGGGAGCACTTCTTCCGCGGCGTCGACCGGCCCTGGAACAACGAGTGGGCCTGCTTCAGCACCGGCACGCCCTGGGACGTGCTGTACGAGGAGCTGAGCTACTACATCGTCCCCGAGACCTTCGCGTTCCTGCAGCCCTTCCGCGCCTCGACCCTACAGGCGGCCAGCGACGTGGAGCTGCCCAAGGGCTTCTGGCGCATGAGCCTGCCCGAGCGACGGGCCTGGTTCATCCGCGAGGTCATGGTGGAGCAGTTGCCCCAGGAGGTGCTCCCGGGCGATCTGATCGCCGGCGGGCGCTTCGCCATCCAGGCCTCCCGCTGCTGGGACAAGCACGAGGCGCGGGCCCGAGACAAGGCGGTGGCTCAGGCTCGCGCAGCGGTGCAGTGGTTCCACCGGCACGGCTACGGCAACGCGGGGGCCACCTCGGGCCACCTCATCCCGGACCATCCGCGGCTGCTGGAGCTGGGCTGGGAAGGGGTGCATCGGGATCTGGAGGCCAGGCTGGCCTCCCTGCCCAGGCGGCAGCGGCGCGGCGCCCACGGCGATCAGCTGCGCGCCATGCTCACGGCAGCCACCATGCCCAGGGATCTGGCGCTGCGCTACCGAACGCTCTGCCAGAAGCTGGCAGCCGAGGCCGAGACTCCTGAGCGCGCGGCCGAGCTGGACACCATGGCCGACAACCTGGCCCGTGTGCCCTGGAAGCCCGCTCGGAGCTTCTGGGAGGCGGTGCAGGCCCTGTGGATCAACCACATGCTGGTGATCTCGGACGAGTGCTACCCCGGCGCCGGGGTCAGCTTCGGGCGTATGGACCAGTACCTGCTCCCCTACTGGGAGCGCTCGCGGGCCGAGGGCATGGATCGAGCGCAAGGCAAGGAGATCCTCAGCTGCTTCTGGGTGCATGCCAACCACGTCTACGACGCCATGATCAAGCTGGGGGGCAACCAGGGCATCACCGCAGGCTTCGGGCAGCTGGTCACCCTGTCGGGCCTGGGCCCTGGCGGTCGGGACATGACCAACGATCTGACCTGGGCCATCCTCGAGGTCATCGACGAGCTGAGCCCCATCCTCGAGCCCAAGCCCAACCTGCGGCTGCACAGCGACTCACCGCCGGAGCTGCTGGAGCGCGCCGTGGAGATGATCGCTGCCAGCCAGGGGGCGCCCTTCCTGCTCAACTTCGACGAGCGCTCCATGGCCGGGATGCTGCGCCAGGCCAAGGAGGCCGGCGTGCGGCACCTGATCCACCCCGGCAACGTGCACGACTACGCGCCGGTGGGCTGCCTCGAGAACACCATGCAGGGCAACGATCGCTCGGGCACGGTGGACATCAACGTGGAGCTGGTCAAGGCAGTGGAGCTGGCGCTCACGGGGGGCGTGGACCTGCTACCCGCGGTGGACCCGGTCACCGGCGCTCCCGACCCCATCCAACAGGACGGCCCCGCCACAGGCGACGCCACCGGCTTCGCCAGCTTCGAGCGCTTCTGGCAGGCCTACGAGGCCCAGACCGTGGCCCTGATCCAGCGGGCCTTCGCCCTGTACGAGCACAGCGAGACCATCCGTGCCCGCTACAGCCCCACCCCCTACCTCAGCTGCCTGGTGCGGGGCTGCGCCGAGCGCGGGCTGGACATCACCCAGGGGGGCGCCGAGCTGTCCTTTGTCACGGTGGAGGCCATCGGCTTCGCCACCACCGTGGACTCCCTGCTGGCCGTCCAGTACCTGGTCTTCGATCAGCAGATCTGCACCATGGCCGAGCTCATCGCGGCCCTGCGGGACAACTGGGAGGGCCGCGAGCAGCTCCAGGCCCGGGCCTGCTACCGGGCCCCCAAGTACGGTCGCGACGACCCCGAGGCCGACGCCCTGGCCCAGCGCGTGATGCAGCTGTGGACTCGTGAGTGCTGGAAGCACACCACCAGCACCGGGCGCCGGGGCCGCCCGGGCATGCTGTCCTGGAACTACTGGGTGGGCGACGGCTATGTGCTCTCGGCCACCCCCGACGGCCGGGCCAAGGGGCGCTTCCTGTCCAACGCCATCTGCCCCAGCAACGGCGCCGACATCCACGGCCCCACCGCCAACACCAACTCCGTGGGGGCGGTGCTGGGGGGGCACGCGCCCGATGGCCACGGCGACTGGAAGGACTGGCTGTGCTGCCTGCCCAACGGCGCATCCCACACCATCACCTTCCACCCAGCCATGCTGCAGGGGCCCGAACACAAGGCCAAGTTCCAGGCCTTCCTGCTGGGCTACGCCCGCAACGGGGGCACCGCGCTGCAGGTCAACGTGTTGGACCCCGAGATCCTGCGCGAGGCCCAGCGACGGCCCCAGGACTTCCGCCACCTGCTGGTGCGGGTGACCGGCTACAACGCCTACTTCTCTTCCATCGGCAGGGAGCTCCAGGACGAGATCATCGCCCGCGAGACCCACCGGTGCACGGTGTGACGCAGGGGGTCGCCATGCACGAGCATCGCCAGCAGGCGCGCATCTTCTCCGTCCAGCGCATGTCCACCGAGGACGGCCCTGGCATCCGCACCACCGTGTTCTTCGAGGGCTGCAGTCTCGCCTGTGATTGGTGCCACAACCCCGAGAGCATCGACCGCCAGCCCCGCGCCATCTGGCACGGCTGGAAGTGCATGGCCTGCGACAGCTGCCTGGCTGTCTGCAAGCGGGGCGCCATCGAGCGCCACGAGGAGGGCCTTAGGGTGGACGCCCAGCGCTGCGCGGGCTGCGGGGCCTGCTCGGACGCTTGTCCCACCACGGCCATGGAGCCCAAGGCCCTAGTGCGCGATCTCGAGTCCTTGCTGGCCGAGGTGGCCCGGGACCGCGCCTACTACGACCGCTCCGGCGGCGGGGTCACGGTCTCTGGCGGTGAGCCCACCCTGCAGGCGCCCTTTGTCCAGGCCTTCCTCGAGGCCTGTCAGGCCGCCGGGCTGCACACGACCCTGGACACCTGCGGCCAGTGCGGCACCGAGGTGCTCCGCAGCCTGATCTCCCACGCTGATCTGGTGCTCTACGATCTCAAGCTCATGGACGAGGACAGCCATCGCCAGCACACGGGCCACGGCCTGGCCCGCATCCTGGGCAACCTCGAGGCCATCTGGGCTGGCGACGACGCCGGGTCTGCGCCGCCACTGTGGATCCGCACACCGCTGATCCCGGGGGTCACAGCCACGCCGGCCGGGGTGCAGGCCATCGGTCGCTTCCTGGCGGAGCGCCTGGGCGACCGGGTGCAGCGGTGGGAGCTGTGCGCCTTCAACAACCTGTGCCAGGACAAGTACCAGCGCCTGGGCCTGGACTGGGCCTACCAGGGGCAGGCCAGCATGGGCATGCCGGAGCTCGAGGTCCTGGCCCAGGCCGCGCGCGCGTCCGGGGTCGAGCCCAGCCTGGTCCACATGAGCGGCCCGGGGGTGCAGTCATGAGCCCTAGCCTTCCCCTCCGCCACCAGCTCGAGCCCGCCGACGTCGAGGCCTTCGCTCCCGACGCCAAGGTGGGCCTGCTGGCCACGGTCACCCCCCAGGGCACACCCCACGTCACCCTGATCACCACGCTGTCGGGGTGCGCGCCCGACACCATGCTGTGGGGCCAGTTCTGCGAGGGCGCCAGCAAGCAACACGTGCTCACCGAGCCCCGCGTGGGCTTCCTGGTGATGACCCTGGAGCGCCAGGTCTGGACCGGCCGCGCACGGTGGCTGGACGCCACGGTGCAGGGCCCCGATCTCGACGCCTTCAACCAGCGGCCCATGTTCCGCTACAACGCCTACTTCGGCATCCACACCTCCCACCGCATGAAGCTCGAGTCCGTGCGCGGTCCCGAGCCCCTGGCGATCCCGAGCATGGCGGTGGGGGCCATCAGCGCCAGCGTGGTGGGTCCGGCGGTCTCCAAGCGCCGCGTGCCCTCGGCGCTGCGGCCCTGGGCGGTCAGCCTGCTCAGGGGCCTGCAGACCTTGAAGTTCTTGTGCTGGATCGACGGCGACGGCTACCCGCGCCTCATCCCCGCGGTGGGGGCGGCGCCCGCGGGCTCGTCCCGGGTGGTGGTGTCGGCCATGGGCCACCGCGGGGACCTGCTGGACCTCGAGCCGGGCCGCCCGGTGGCCTTGTTCGCGCTGAACCTGCAGATGGAGAGCGTGCTGCTGCGGGGTCGCCTGGGGGCCTTCAGGGGCCCCTACGGCCTCGAGCTCGCGCCCCTGGACATCGAGCAGGTCTACAACTCCATGCCCCCCAAGCAGGGCCTGGTGTGGCCGCAGCAGCCCCTCGAGCCGGTTCGGAGCTTCGACTAGCTCCGCCACGGCGCTCCGGGGCTTGGTGGTGATGCCCGTGGGCGCGGGTCACCACGAAGCGCCAGGGTGAGCGGCACCCCGGGGCCTGGTGGTGATGGGAAGAGCCGTGACTCACCACGAAGCGCCAGGGTGAGCGGCACCCCGGGGCTTGGTGGTGATGGGAAGAGCCGTGACTCACCACGAAGCGCCAAGGTGCGCGGCACCCCGGGGCTTGGTGGTGATGCCCGTGGGCGCGGACTGCCCGACGCCTCAGGCGGCCACGGCTCCCTCGAGCGCGGCGAGCACCTCTTGCACGGGCGGGTGGTCGCCGGCCGTGTCGCTGCGGTAGCGATAGGCGATCTCGCCGTCGGGCATCACCACCAGCACGCCACCCTGCTGCATGGCGGCGCCCTCCACCGAGTTCTGGCTGAACCCCGCCGCCTTGGCGCGGCGGGCGTTGCTGAGCAGCTTCAGGCTCAGGGCCGAGCCCAAGCCGCTGGCGAAGCCCAGGGCCTGGTAGCTGCGGCGCTCGGGGTCGACCCAGATGGGGCCGGGCACCGCGAAGTCCTCACGGAAGGCGCGGGCGAAGTGCGAGGCGCCGTTGCCGATGAAGACCAGCTCGGCGCCGGACGCGCGGATGCGGTCTACATGGGGCAGGAAGGAGCTGACCTGCTCCTTGCAGAACAGTCAGCCGAAGTGCCGCAGCCAGACCACGACCGCAGGGCCGTCGGACCAGGCCTGCCCCAGGAGTACGGGCTCATCGGTGTCGGTGTGCAGGGGAATGCCAGCGAGGTCGGGGGTCGTCATCAGGGGCTCCAAGGTGGTCAGCGCACTCGAGCTCGAAACATAGGCACCCCCGCGGGCCGCACAGGACCAGGTGGTGGACTGGTCAGGCAGCTCACCCCAGGCGGCACCACATGCCGGCTCAGATCTCGGGCTCGTCGGCCAGCCCCAGGGTCAGGGCGATGCCCGCGCCGGTCTGGCGGCGCGCGCGCTCCCAGTCCGACCGGGAGTCCTCGAGCCTGCGCAGCTCGGTGGACAGGCGGTTCTGGACCCCGGTGAGCTCGTGGGTGAGCCCCAGGCGCTGGATGGCCTGAGTCTCGTCCTGGGGTGCGGGCAGGGCCGCCAGGGTGGCGCCCAGGGCCAGATCCAGGGCCCGGCTGGCCTCGAGGCGGACCTCGAGAGGACCGGCTTGGCCCAGGGTGGCGGCCAGCGGGGTCAGCTCGCCGGGATCGCCCCCGGAAAGGGCGACCAGCTGGGGCACCAAGCCAGCCTGGCGATCCAGCACCAGCTCGACATAGCCCGCGCTCTGCTCCATGTTGGCGGCCGAGACAGCCAGGGAGTCCACGGTATCCAGCACGACAGCGCCGGCAGCGACCACGGCAGCGCCCAGGACTCCCAGCCCGCTGAGGGCCACGATCCACCGCGTGCGGCGCCGATGGGCCGCCTGCAGCTCGGCCTTGCGGGCGATGTCGAGCTCCTGCTCACGGCGGCTGTGGAGGATCGCGATGGCCTCTTCGACGTAGGCGCTGGGGATGTCCAGCTCTTCGGCCACGGCCTGGACCTCCTCGATGGAGGCACCCTCGGCGGCCTCGATCTCGGCCTGGTGTAGCTGCGCCGCGATCCCGATGATGTCGTCGATGTCTTCGTTGGCGATGTCTGCACGCTCGAACAGGTGCTGCCGGGTCACTTCGGACATGGGGCCTCCGGACTCCTGGGATAAGCCTGCCACAAGGCCTCGGCCAACCCCAGACAGAGGTGTACGGATGTTCCCATTCCTGGTGCTCAGCGTCGCCGCAGCGGGGGCCGTCACCCCCGACCAGGTCCTCAACCCCCGCCTGGCCGGCGGCTGGGTGGTGGACCAGGCCGACGTGCTCGACGACGACACCGAGCTGCGCTTGAACGCCGCGCTCAGCAGCCTGGAGCAGGACACCACGGTCGAGGTGGCGGTGGTCACGGTGGACGACACGGAGCTGACCCCCAAGGACTTCACCACCGCGCTGTTCGGCCAGTGGGGCGTGGGCAAGGCGGGCGCCGACAACGGACTGCTGGTGGTGATGGTCATCGGCCAGCGGCGCCTGGAGATGGAGACTGGCTACGGCCTCGAGCCCATCCTCAGCGACAGCTGGCTGGGCCAGATGCAGGCTGAGTCCATGGTCCCCCACTTCAAGAACGAGGACTACGGTGCCGGCCTGGTGGCGGGCGTCGAGGCCAGCGCGGCGCGGCTGCGGGAGCACAGCCTCGAGGCCCGCCTGGGCACCCGGGTCAGCGAGGTGCCTGAGCAAGAGTGGCCCGAACCACCCGACACGGTCTACGGAAGCTACCTCCCCACCGAAGAGATCCTGCTCGGGAGCACCGGCTTCGGCGCGTTCAGCCTCTTCGGGGGCCTGTTCTTGATCGTTCGGCGCCGTCGCCGCACCTGCCCCGACTGCGGCGTGCCCATGACCATGCTGGACGAGCAAGCCGACGACGCCCACCTCGACCCGGGCCAGCTCAGCGAGGAGCGCGTCAAGAGCGTGGACTGGCAGGTGTTCGCCTGCCCCACCTGCGACCACACCCGCACCTTCCGCAAGACCAAGCTCCTCTCCGGGTACAGCCGGTGCCCCGAGTGCAAGAACCGCACCCGGAAGACCACCCGCAGGACCATCTCTGCGCCCAGCTACACCAGCTCGGGCCAGGCCCTGGTCACCGAGGACTGCGCCCACTGCAGCTACCACACCAGCCGCACGGTCACCCTGCCCAAGAAGCAGCGGCCCAGCAGCTCATCCTCGAGCCGCTCCTCCTCCAGCTCGTCCAGCTACAGCTCCTCCAGCTCGTCCAGGAGCAGCTCGAGCAGCAGCAGCTCCCGGAGCTCCTTCGGAGGCGGACGCAGCGGCGGCGGCGGCGCAGGCTCCAGCTGGTAGCGCCGCGCCCTGACCACCCCCATCAATAGTGCGGCGGGACCTCTTCTTCGAGGCTGGTGATGCGGGACCCGGCGTTGTCCTCGCTGCGGTCGTTCTGCATGGCCCCGACCACCTTGCGGACCTGAGCCAGCTCGTCGGTGGCTTGGATGACCACCTTGTCCAGCTCGATCAGCATGTTCTCCAGGTAGGCGAGGCGGACCTCGACATCCATCATTCGGTCGGCCAGCGGACGCTCTTCACCTTGCTCGGATGCCATGGGAACCTCCTGGGCGCTCAGTGCCCACAGGGAGCGCAGGCGTCAAGCCTGCGCGGCCAGAACGATGGACGGCGCAACCCGGATCAGGACATCCAGGTCCAGTCCTTCTGCACGGCCCACTTGGTGGTGACCTTGCGGGGGCGGGTCCAGAAGCGGAAGCCATCCCAGCCGCTGACGTCACCCACGCCGAACTTGCTGTCCTTCCAGCCGCCGAAGCCGAAGGGCTCGCGAGGCACGGGCACGCCGATGTTCACGCCGACCATGCCGGAGGTGAGGCGGCGCACGCAGTACTCGGCCACCTTGCCGCTCTGGGTGTAGACGGCGGCGCCGTTGCCGTAGGGGCTGGCGTTCTGCAGGGCGATGGCCTCGTCCAGCGTGTTCACGCGCATGATGCACAGCACGGGGCCGAAGATCTCCTCGTGGGCAGCCCGCATGTCGTTGGTGACATGGTCGAGCACGGTGGCACCGAGCCAGTGGCCCTGGTGGTCGCCCCGCTTGCCGCGGCCGTCCAGCAGCACCTTGGCGCCCTTGGCCTCGGCCTCGTCGATGTAGGCGGTGATGCGCTTCACAGCGTCGGCGTCGATGATGCAGCCGTGGTCGATGCCCGGGCGCAGCTTGGCGGACTCGGCCACCACGCCGTCGATCAGGTGCTGGCTATCGCCCACCGCCACCATGACCGCCGCGGCCATGCAGCGCTGGCCGGAGCAGCCCGTGAAGCTGGCGGCCATGTTCTCGGAGGTGAGCTGCAGGTCGGCGTCGGGGGCGACGATCAGGAAGTTCTTGGCGCCGCCCAGGCACTTGACGACCTTGCCTGCGGCGGAGGCGCGAGCGTAGACGAGCTTGGCGACCTTGGTGGACCCGACGAAGGCCAGGGCGCCGATGTCGGGATGGTCGCAGATGGCCTCGACCGCGTCCTTTGCGCCGTTGACGATGTTGAAGACGCCGTCAGGCAGGCCGGCCTCCTGCAGCAGCTCGGCGAAGCGCAGCACGGACTGCGGCACCTTCTCGCTGGGCTTGAGGATGAACGCGTTGCCGCCCACGAGCGCCTGGGGCAGCATCCAGTTGGGGACCATCAGGGGGAAGTTGAAGGGGGTGATGCCCGCCACGACGCCTACAGGCTCGTAGATCACCCGGCACTCGACACCGCGGCTGACCTCGAGGCCGCCGCCGTCGGCCATGTTCGGCAGGGCGCAGCCGTTCTCGATGCACTCGATGGCCTTGGCCACCGAGGCCTGGGCCTGGGAGATCACCTTGCCGTTCTCATGGCAGACCAGCCAGGAGAGCTCCTCGAAGTCGCGCTCCATCAGGGCCTTGACGCGGTACAGCACCTGGGCACGCTCCCGCATGGGGAGCTCGGCCCAGGCGGGCTGAGCCTTCTTGGCAGCCTGGACCGCGGCATCGACATCGGCGGCGCCAGAGATGGTCACATGGCCCATGATCTCGGCGTGCCGTGGATTCTCCAGGGGCTGGGTGCGGCCCGTGACGGAAGGGACCCACTGGCCGCCGATCCAGTTGAGGGCATCGACGTAGGGCATGAAGTCGTAGGAGCGGGCTTCGAAACGGGGGATGGCCATGAGAGCCTCCTGGCGCGGGGTACGGGTGCGCGGACCCGCGTCCATACCACGGACGGGGGACGCCAGGCCAGCCACGGAAGGGCGAACACCAAGCGGATGTCAGTCCTCGGGCGACTCCAGCCCCCCTTGGGCCTGGTAGGCGGACAACGCGTCAGTCCCGCCCGCACACCTCGACCCAGGTGACCAGCTCCTCGTGGTAGGGCCGGAGATCCCGCGCCATGAAGGCCAGCCCCTCCCACGGCCCCGCGATCCGCAACCCCCTGGCCTCGAACATGCTGCAGCCCCGCCGCAGCCAGCGCCGCGCCTCGCTGACGTGGCCGAAGGACAGCACCCCGGCCCGGGTGCCCCCAGGCAGATCCCGGGACCAGATGGGGTCGGGGGTCTCGGGCCAGGCGTCCCAGGTCTCAGGCGCCAGGTCGGCCACCACGTAGACCATGGGCTTGCCTGGTTCTGGCGGACGAATGAGCAGGAAGGAGCTGTCTGGCTCCCCGGCCAGCCACTGATCCATGAAGTAGGCGATGGGGTCGCCGATGCTGGTGCGCGAAGTCTCGGCCAGCACCCCCAGCACCCGAGGCTTGTCCCCGGCGTCCGCGCGCAGGGCGGTCACGGCCGGCTCGAGCACGCCCAGCTGATCCAGGTGCCCCGCCGGGGTAGCCAGGGGGCCCCGCACCTCGAGCCTCAGGGCCCAGAAGCTGCCGCCGAGCAAGGCCAGCCCCACCAAGGCGCCCAGGCCGAAGCGCAGCCTGGACGGCAGCGTGCCCTGGGGGAAGGGCACCCTGGCCAGCAACCCCAGCACGCCCCAGGATCCCAGCACAAGGTGCAGGGGAAGCACCACCGCCAGGTGGTAGGGCTGCAGGTAGCCCAGCACCTTGGCCACCAGCAGCAGCAGCGCCCACGACGCGGTGCCCCAGGCCGCCACGGGCAGCGCGGCGGCCGGCGCGCGGCGACCCATCAGCAGCAAGGGCAGGGCCAGCAGAGGCAGGAACATGGGCCAGATGCCCGTGGTCATGGACAGGGTGCCCAGGCTCTGCAGAGACGCGCTGCGCAGCAAGCTGCCCATGGTCTCCTGCAGCATGCCCGCGTCCTGCACCAGGCTGGCGCCAGCGCCGCTGTCCAGGCGCTCTTGCATCAGCAGCACGTTGTCCACCACCATGGGCGCCAGCACAGCAGCACCGCTGAGCACCAGGCCCACCACCGCCTTCCATCCCCGCCGACGCCAGATCCAGGGCAGCAGCACCACGGCCGCGCCCGACACCGCGATGGCGTAGGGGTGGTGGTGCACCGCCAGGGCCAGCAGCGCGCCAAGCAGCACGGCGAGCCCGACGCCTCCGCGGGCCGAGGCTCGCGGCGCGGGGTCCAGCAGCCGCAGGGCCGCCCAGGCAGCGGCCGCCAGCACCACCGGCGCCAGGTAGGTCTGAGCGCCGCGGTGGGGGTGCCCGAGCAGCACGGGCCACAGCGCGTACAGCCCCGCCGCGCCCAGCCCCGTGAGCCAGCCGCCCAGCCGCCGGCCGGCCAGGCCCACCAGCGGAACCCCCAGGGTGTGGGTCAAGGCGTACAGCGACAGCAGGCTGCGCAGGCCCGTGGCCGCCGCCACCAAGGGAACCATGCTCCAGGCCTGCAGGGCGCCGAAGCGAAAGTCTCCACCAGCCCCCCGCCACGGGAAGTCATCCCCCCGCACGATGGCCAGGGCCTTGAGGAAGGGGTGCAGGCCGTCCATGACCATGCGTGCCTGATCCAGCCCCGCCAGGCGCGCCCAGGCGCCCAGCACGGTGAGGATCACCAAGCCCGCCACGCCGAGCCAGAGCTCGAGCCGTGGCCAAGGGCGCTGACCTGCCCGCCCAGGGGCGTGGTCCAGGCTCACGATCCGCCGACCCAGGCGTCGAGGAAGGCGATGATCTCGTCGAACTCCTGCTGGTAGGAGTAGTCCACCAGCTTCACCGCCACACCGGTGCCGTTCAGCTCGTTGATGGCCGGATAGTAGGGATGCAGCGCGGGGATGGTGTCGTCCAGCACCCAGCCCTTCCACAGCTCGCTGTAGCTGCCCTGCAGGTCCGAGACGAAGGCGCGGATGGGCGGGTCGCCGCGGACGGCGAGGTTCCAGGCCAGGGAGCCCCCCGAGTGGCCCACGACTGCCAGGCGCTGGGCGTCGACCTCGGGCTGCCAGCGCAGGATCTTGAGGGCCAGCAGGCTCTCGTAGATGCGCACCGACTCGAGGGTGAAGCCGTCCACCAGCAAGGCGCGCGCGGCCTGATCCTCGCTGCGGTCGGCGCCCATGCCCCGGAAGGTGAAGGTCATCAGGGCGTAGCCATGGCTGGGGTAGGCGCTGCCGAACAGGTCCTCGAGGACGTCGCCGGCCTGCTGGCCGTGGCCGTGTACGGAGAGCACGCCTGGCACGGGCTGGCCCTGGGAGCCGTCGGGCAGCAGCAAGATCCCGAAGAAGCTGCCCACCCAGGGATCGTCCAGGATCAGGTGGCGCTCGGTGTAGCCGCTGTGCTGCTGCTCGTGGACCACGGTGAGGGACAGCTCCCGATCGTCCAGGCCGTCCAGCAGAAAGCCCATGTTCAGGGCCTGGCTGACGATGCCGTCCAGGGCGCTGTCGCTGACGTCATCGGGGCCCAGCACCTGGACCTCTCCGTCCTCGAGGGCCTCGAGCTGATCCTCGAGCGCCGCGGCGCCGATGGGGCGCGCCCACGCCTGGGCCAGACCGGGCAAGGCCAGGTAGTCGTCGATGCAGCTCTCGGGGTCATCCGCGCAGTCCCAGCTGGCTTCGCTGTCCCAGACCTCCACCACGTTCACGTCCTCGCCCTGGTTGTCAGGGGGAAGGTAGGTGGAGCCGGTGTCGCGGCTGCCGCCACCGCGCCACCCGGGGCCGTCGGGCCCACAGGCGACCAGCAGGGACAGCAACAGCGCGGCGTACACAGGACCTCCGGGGTGCTCCACCCGGCAGCTTACCCCAAGGTTCGCGGCGATGCCGGTTTCCTGGCTGGTCGCCCGCGTGCGGGATTACAGGGGAGCCATGCCCGACTCTCTCTCTCTGCTCGCCATCCTACCCCCGCTGGTCCTCCTCGCCTGCAGCGGCTCGACGGACCCCGAGAGCTCCACAGCGCCCGCCCCCGCCTCGACCCACCAGGGGGCGCCCGTCGATCCCGAGCCGCCCCCCCAGGGCCCCGTGCCCCCCAGCGAGCCAGGCCCTGCCCCGGCCCCCGATCCCGACCTGCTGCCATCGGTGCCCCCCGCCGACGCGGGCGGCTGGGCCGAGCCCGGGCCCGCGGCCCCCGCAGACCCATGCCCCGCCGACATGGCCTTCGTGCCCGCAGGTCCCTTCATCTCCGGAGCCACAGGCGAGCAGGTGGAGCTGAGCCCCGACTGGCCCGACCAGGAGTTCCAGCCTCGCCCCCGCCACGAGCGCAGCACCGACGCCTACTGCATCGACCTGTACGAGTACCCCAACGTACGGGGCGCCCTGCCCTGGGTCTACGTGGGCTGGGCCGAGGCCAAGCAGGCCTGCGTGTCCCGCGGACGACGCCTCTGCGGCGAGGACGAGTGGGCCCGAGCCTGCGGCGGCGACCAGGGCTGGCTCTACCCCTACGGCGACACCCACGAGCCCAAGCGCTGCAATGACACGGTGGACCCCGTGGGCGACGAGAGCCAGAAGACCGGTGTGGGAGAGTTCCCAGGCTGCGTCAGCCCCCACGGGGTGTACGACATGGAGGGCAACGTCAGCGAGTGGGTCGACGCGGTACACGCGCTGGACCCCGACCACGCTCGCATCGTCCGCGGCGGCACCATGTGGGTCGCCGTCTACGGACACGGCTGCATGTCCCGCCACAGCCACCACCAGGGCGGCCCCACCCACGGCGACGACGGCTTCCGCTGCTGTAGAGACCCGGCCATCCCCGGCACGGCTCCGTGAGCTTCGACCGCCGCCTGCGCTGGGCGCTGCTGGCGGCGGTGCTGCTGCTGGCCACGGCGCTGCGCTTCGTGGGGCTGCGCTTCGGCTTTCCGGCCCTGACCCACGCCGACGAGCCCCAGGTGGTCATGGTGGCGGTCAACGCGGCCACAGGCCAGCTCTCGCCGGGCTTCTTCGGCTACCCAGCGCTGTTCCCCTACCTGGCGGCGGTGGCGCTGCGCCTGTGGGTGCTGGCTCAGCCCTGGGTGTGGGCAGACTTCCAGGCCTTCTTCGATCAGTACTGCACCGACCCGAGAGCCGGCTACCTGGTGGTCCGCGCCTGCGGGGCCGCCGCAGGGGTGGGCCTGGTGGCGGCCACCGCCTGGCTGGGCCACCGGGCGGCGGGTCCCCGGGTGGGCCTGCTGGCCGCAGCCGTGGTGGCGGTCAACACCTACGCGGTGCGCGACGCCCACTTCGCCGTCACCGACACCCCCATGGCCCTGGCCTCCACCCTGGCCCTGGTGGCCATGCTGACTGCCCTCGACGGGCGAGGCCTGCGCCCAGTGCTGGTGGCCGCAGCCGCCGTGGGCCTGGCCGCCGGCACCAAGTACCCCGCCGGAGCGCTCATCCTGCCACTGGCCGCCGTCGTGGTCTGGCGGGCATCGAAGGCGCCGGGCAGCCCGGGTGGCCGGGCCAAGGGCGCGGCGGTGGCGCTCCTGCTCGCGGGGGTAGGGGCCGCGGCCGCCTTCCTGCTCACCAACCCCTGGGTGCTGCTGGACCTGGACACCTTCCGGGCCGACCTGGCCCTCGAGGCCCAGCGGCGCCTGGCGGCGAGCACGGCCCAGTTCGAAGGCCCCGCCTGGCGCTGGTACCTCGGCCGCACCCTGCCTACGGCCTTCGGCTGGAGCGGCGTGATCCTGGCCGTCACCGGCGCGGTCTGGGCGCTGCTGGCCCGCCATGCCCGCCTGTCCGTGCTGCTGCTGGGCGCCGTGGCGCTGCTGGCGCCCCCCTTCCTGGTGGTGAGCGTGGGCGAGCGCTACCTGCTGCCCGCCACCCCCATCCTGGCGGTGCTGGCCGCCTGGGCCAGCGTACAGCTGGCGCGCAGCAGCCTGGGCGGCGGGCGCTGGGTGGCCAACACCGTGCTGGCGGCCCTGGTGGCGGCGCTCCTGCTCCCCCCCCTGGCCCGCTCCATGCGCCTGGTGCAGCTGCTCACCCTGACCGACACCCGGGTGCTGGCGGCCGACTGGATCGCCCAGACACTCGCCCCAGGACGGCGCATCGCCCTCGAGTGGTCCTACGTGCCCCAGGTGGACCCGGAGATCTTCCAGGTCCTGCCCCTGCGCTTCGAGCTGGGCGGTCCGGCGGAGCAAGACGCCGACTACATCGTGGTCAGCTCCTACGCCTTCAACCGCTACTTCATGGAGCCCCAGGCCCACGCCCAGGAGCTGGCCTTCTTCCAGACCCTCGAAGCCGGCCCGCCTCCCATCGCCAGCTTCTCGGGCCTGCCCCCCGAGCGCGCCTACGGCTACGTGGAGCGCGTGCCCCCCGGCCCCCTGGATCAGGTGGGCATGGTGGGCCCCGAGATCCGCATCTACGGGCCCTTCCCGCGATAGCTCACCCCTCGCACGACCATCCTCGGCACAGGTGGCCCCTTGAAGCTCCCCTTCGTCCTGCTCCTCGCGGCTCTCCTGAGCGCCTGCACCCCGCCCGCCGACAGCGCGGCGCCGGGCGAGACCGGCGACACCGAGGACACCGAGGACACCGAGGACACCGAGGACACCGGCGAGACCGGCGAGACGGGGGAGGTTCCCCCGAGCCTCGCCCTCCTGGACCGATTCACCCCCGCCAGCGGCTCCTTCGGTCGCGTCCTGCTGCGCGAGCCTGGCTTCCTGCTGGGCCTGGTCAACCATGGCGGCGAACACATGGTGCTGGGCTTCGACCAGGACTGGCAGACCACCGGCGTGGAGCAGGTGCTGTCGGAGCACGGCCCCCGGGAGCCGGACATGGAGCTGGCCGATACCGGGCACGGCTTGTTCCATGCGCGCCTCACCAAGGCGGACGGCTCCGAGGGCCTGGAGCTCCGCCGCCTGGACGCCGAGCTGGCTGTGCAGGCCACCACGGGCCACCTGGCCGCCCACAGCGACGAGCGCGCCCTGGACGTCAGCCTGCTGGTCCACGACGACCGGGTATGGCTGGGCAGCGAGTACCGCGAAGACGGCGAGCGCTGGTCCGGCAACATCCCACCGGAACCGGAGCTCGAGCGCGGCCTGCTGCTGCGGGAGCTGAGCCTGGATCTGGAGCTGCTGGCCACTCACCGGCTCACGGCCACCATCCCCGACGCCTCTCCCCAGGGCCAGTTCTGGGGCCTCGGCGCCGCCCAGCTGCGGGACCACGACGCCCACTGGGTCTTCGCCGCCGCCGCCAGCGGGGCCACCGAGTACTTCGACCAAGGTGAGAGCGCCGGCACCCGCCGCATCTGGGCCCTGGAGTACGACCTGGACCTGGAGCTTCGGGCTGTGCACGGCCCCCTCACTCCACCCGACCAGGACGCCTACTGGTGTACGGGCGCCGAGCGCTACGACGATCTGCTGCTGCTGAGCTACACCTTCAGGCGGCCCGAGGACGGGCCGGTGATGGGCCCACCTCAGTCCGACCGCGGCAACATCGGGCTGGTGTTGGCCGACGAGGAGCACGGCGTGCTGCAGCGCCTGGAGCTCACCGACCACGACAGCGAGACCATCGCCCAGGGATACGGGGCCCACCGCTCGAGCATCACCTTGTCGGGCGAGCGGGCCTGGGTCAGCTGGGACGACTCCGGCGCGATCCTCGTCCAGGAGCTGGCCCTCGTGCAGCCCTAGGCGGCCGAGCCTGGCGTGACGGGTCCTGTGAGCCCGGCCACACAGGGGCATCGAATGGGCAGGGCGCTGCATCGTCGGAAGGGCTGTCCTGAACTTGGGAGCCCGTCCATGATCCCCCTCATCGACACCATGCAGCGCCTGCTCGCGACCGCACTGGTCGCGGGCCTGTACCTCCTCCCCGCCACCCTGGGCGGCCTGATGACCCAGCTGAACGTAGACGTCAGCGCGGTGGCCAGCCCCGAGCGTGTGGCCGCGTTCATCCTCGAGCTCCCCCCGAGCGCCAGCGTCCCAATGCTGGCCCAAGACAAGCCCGAACTGCCCGCCGACAAGGCGGAGCCTCCACGCCGCCAGCCCAGCGACGACATGCTGGCCGTCAGCGGAGGCGGGCCCACGGCCAGCGCCACAGCGAAGCAGTCCCGCAGCGCCCAGCACAAGCAGGCCGCCAAGAGCCAGGGACAGCGCGGCGGCCGAAAGGCCCAGTGCATGGCCAGCAGCGGCCAGATCACCGCCGTGGGCGGGGACCGCTATCAGGTCGACCGAGCCCTGCTGGACTACTACTTCGGCCACACCGACGCGGCGGCCAAGATCGGCAGCGCCGCCTGGTACCGCGACGACGACGGCGACATCGGCGGCGTCCGGGTGCGCCAGGTGCGCTGCGGCGGCCCGCTCGAGGAGGCCGGCCTGCGGAGAGGCGACATCATCCGCACCGCCAACGGCAAGCGGGTGGACTCCATGACCGGCGTGATCGCCCTGTGGTGGCAGCTGCGCAGCAAGGACAGCGTCAAGCTGATCATCACCCGCGACGGGCAGCGCAAGCGCCTGAGCTACTCGCTGGTCTGAGGGATCTCCCAGCAGAGCCAGCGCTCGCCGTCCTGGAGCAGGGGCGGCCCCAGGGCATCGCGCATGGCCTGGACCACGCGCTCCTGGGAGCGCTGGGGCACGACGCCCGCGTTGAGCGCCACGAAGCGGTAGCCCTCGGCCCGCAGCAGCCCCAGGTCGGCCCGGGTGAAGGGCTCCGCGGCCACGCCAGCCACCTGAGCCCCGAACCAGCGCAGGAAGGGGTTGCGCCGCTGCCGCTCACCGATGCCCTGGGTGGTGAGCAGGGGTGAGGTCATGTGGTAGGGGATGGGCCGGCGGTGGGTGAGCTGCATGGCCTGGTAGGGCAACACGTGCAGGCGGTGCTCCCGCACGGGCAGATCGAGCACCGCCCCCTCGCCGGGCAGCTCGGCCAGGGCCTGCAGCCCGTCGTGGTCCGGGAGGTGGTAGCCGCCGTGGGGGCGGTAGCCGCCCCACTGCGCCTCCAGCCCCGCCGCGACCACGAGCACCGCCGCCAGGGCGGGCCCCAGCCACGCCCGCCAGGCCGCGAGCCGATCCAGCAGCAGCGCCGCCGCCACCGGCGCCGCCAGGCTCCACAGGCAGAGGAAGCGGTTGGGCGTGTGGAACCAGCCCAGCACGGGGAGACCTTGGAGCCAGGCGTAGGGGCCATGGCCCTGCAGGGCCGCGACATCGCCAGCCTGGATCAGCCCCGGATCCGGCCCCAGCGCCAACACCAGCCCCAACACAAGCAGGGTGCCCAGGCCCAGCCACAGCCCTCGATCCCGGGGGTGCAGGGTCCACGGCAGGGCCAGCAGGGCGAGCAGCGGAAGGGTCGCCGGGTTGCCCGCGGTGCGGCCAGCCAGCGCCGTCACAAGGCCCACCGAGGCGATGCGGGCATCCGCGACGGTCTGCAGGCCCTCGTGCAGGTCCCGGGCTTCGCTGGCGCGCTCGAGGAAGAACAGGGCCCAGGGACCCGCCAGCAGCGCCGCCACGCCCGCGGCCACCGCCCAGCGAGCCAGGGCCCCCGGCGCCCGCTCTCCCGCGGCGATCCAGGGCGCCAGCAGCGCCATGGTCAGGGCCAGGAACAGGGCCAGCTCCCAGGAGGCGTAGACCGTAGCGGCCCCAGCCAGGCCGGTGGCCACGGCGACCCCCCAGGCCCGGTGACGCCAGCAGTGCAGCGCGCCGGCCAAGGCCAGGGCCATCAACCCCAGCCCGCCCTGCTCGAGGCGCCCGTCGCACATGTTCCGGAGCAGGAAGCCGTCCAGCTGCAGCAGCACCCCAGCCACCACGGCGGCGCGCCCGGAGGCTCCCAGCTGACGCGCCAGGGCCCAGCCACCGATCCCCGCCAGCAGCGCGTAGAAGCCGAACACCAGGTTGTAGGCCCAGCGCAGGCCCAGGGGCTCCACCAGGGGACAGGCCATGAAGATGTCCAGCCAGCCCCCCACGATGACCAGCAGGTCGGCGCCGTGGGGCCAGGCCACCATGGTGGTGCGGAATGGCTGCCCCATGGAGCAGTGCAGCATGGTGCTCAGGTGGCCCACCAGGTCCATGTTGGGCCCGCCGATCACCTCGCCCCGCGCCGTGGCGAGCCAGACCAACGGCAACACCAGCAGGGCGAGGGGCGCCAGGCGCGCGCGCTGGGCGACAGGGTCCACGGGATCGGCTCCAAGGGGGCTACAGGCCAGAGCACCAGGCGACAGGCTACAACACTCGGGAGACCGCCCGAGCCAGGGATAGGCCCTAATGTCCTCCGCCCCCCCCGAGCCCGCCACCACGCCGCGGTTTGCGCGCTGGCTGCCCTCGTGGGCGGTGCTGCTGGTGGTGGTGGGCTGGTACGGGGGCACGGCCTGGCTGCGGCCCGGCGCCCGCGCCATCGGCAGCGCCTGGTCCGAAGCGCCGGGCCACCTGTGGGGGCTCTGGACGACCGCCGCGGGCATCCTCGAGCACGGCCCGCTGGTGCGGATCGCCCCCGGCCTGGGCTTCCCCGACGGCTTCGAGGCCCACCTGGTGGACCCGGTGAACCTGCTGCTCTTCCTGCCGGGCTACGCCCTCGGTGGCGGAGGGCTCACCGGCGCGGTGCTGGGCTGGAACCTTCTGCACGCCGGCGCCATCGTCGCGGGCGGCCTGGGCTGCATGGCGCTGGCGCGGACGCTGGTGGGGCAGGAGCGGGGCTCGGCCTGGTCCTCGGCGCTGCTCACCGCCGCCTTCTGCGGCGGCGCCTTCTTGATCTCCCACCCCTACATGGGACGCAGCGAGTACCTGCCCGCGGTGCTGATGCCCTGGCACCTCGCCCTGCTGATCCGCTGGGTGCGAGGCGATCTGGGCTGGCGGGGCGGCCTGGCGGCGGGCCTGCTCCTGGGCGGAGTGGCCCTGGCGGGCAGCTACCTGGCGGTCTTCGCCCTGCTGCTCGAGCTCCCCATCGCCCTGGCCATGCTGGCCACCGCGGGACCCCATCGCCGCCGCACCCTGGGACGCCTGGCCCTGGTGGGGGGCGTGGCCGTGCTGGTCGCCCTGCCCATGGTGGCGGCCCTGCTGCTCTACCCCCCGCCAGGCAGCGCCCCCCTGCTCTCCGCGCCACCGCGGCCCATGCCCGAGAGCGACCTGAGCGCCCTGCTCACCATGCTCCGCCTCGGTCACCTGCCGGATCTCGACCCCCTGCTGGACCAGCCGCCCTACCCCGGAGTCGCGCTCACGCTGCTGGCCATCGCAGGCGCGGCCATGCGCCCGCGCGAGGCCCTGGGCTGGCTGCTGCTGGGGCTGTGGGTGGCCGTGCTGTCCCTGGGCTGCGGCCTGGCGACCCTGCACCAGGGCCAGCCGGGCATGATCCCGCTACCGGCGGGCTGGCTGCAGGCCCTGCTCCCCCCGCTGGCCAACCTCAAGGCCTGGAGCCGGCTGGGCTGCCTGCTCCCCCTGCCCCTGGGGGTGGCGGCCCTGTACGGGAGCCAGGCCTTGCTGGCGCGCCTGGACCGCAGCTGGCTCAGGGCCGTCCTGGGCATCGGGCTGGTGATCCTGGTGCTGCTGGACCAGGGCAGCTGGCCCCGCCGCGCCACCGCTGACCGCCCGATCTTCGAGCCCGCCGCGCCCGCAGCGCTGCTCACGGTGCTGCAGGCGCTGCCCCCTGGCGCGGTGATCCAGCTGCCACTGGAGGTCAGCGTGGGCCAGGGCATCAAGCTGCAGGCCGCCCGCAGCCACCTGTGGCAGCTGCAGCACGGGCGCTCGATCACCGCCACGCCGGGGGTCGTCTCCGACACCTCCCTGCGCTGGAGCGCCCTGGCCCGGCTGGCGGTCAACCGGCAGTTCGCCGCAGCCGGCAGGGGAGCGCGCCGAGGTCAGCCCGCCCTGCCGGGTGCCCAAGGCAGCCTGGACGATGCGGCCCTGACCTGCGCCCGTGCCGACGCGGCCGCCCTGTACGCGCGGGGAGTCAGCGCCCTGGTGCTCCTGGACGGCGAGCCCGCCAGCGAGACCCTGCGGGCCCTCCTCGAGCAGCCCCTGGGCCCGCCCACCCACGCCGAGCCCGGAGTGCTGGCCTGGGATCTGACGCCCTGGGCCGACGCAGAAGATCAAGTGTGCCCGCTGCCTCCGGTGGCGGCCAAGGTGCACATGATGCTCAACGCGGACGAGGGTCCTGACCCGAAGCCCGAGGAGCGCGGCGCTCCGCCGATCCCCGGGGCCTGGGGGCCGGCAAAGGGCCCAGCTCGGGAAGCTCCAGGGCGCAGTCCTGCAGGTCCATGACCCGCACCCCGGCGTCGTTGCGCGCCACCTCGCACACGCCGGCCAGCTCGACCATGGGATCCCGGGCCAGCCCCTGGGGCGCGTCGGGGTGGAACACCAGGAAGCGGAAGCCAAGCTGCTTCAGCACCGCCAGCCGCTTGCCCGCGTCACCGCCTGCGGCGTTCTTCAGCGTGTTGCCCAGGTAGCGCCCATCGGGCCGGTTGATGCCCGAGGCCACCGGACGGCCGTGGCAGCTAGCGCTGTAGAGCCACAGCTCGTGGCCCCCGGGGGGCAGATCGTAGACGGGGCCGTCGGCCAGAGGCTCGAGCAGGGCGCAGGCACCATCGTCGAAGGCCGGGGCGGCACCCAGCCGCTGCCAGGCGCCGGTGACCACGAGCAGATCCAGGGCCACCACCACCACCAACGCCCACCCCCAGCGCCCCAGGCGCTGGGCCGTCCAGCCCGCGCCCAGCCCCAGGGCCAGCACCGCCAAGGCGCCGTAGCGATGGTACTGCCACAGGCGCACCAGGCCCGCGCGGTTGCCCACGCTCCAGAGGGGGTTGCGCAGCTGCCACCCGCCCTCGATCCCCAGCACGGGCCCCAGCGCCAGCAGCACCGCCAGCGCGGCCAGCAGCAGCCAGCGCCAGCGGCGGGACCAGGCGAAGCCCACCAGCCCGGCGAGCACCAGGCTGACGCCCAGGTAGCCGTCGTGTACGAAGCGGGATGCCTCCCAGCCGAGGTTGGTGTGGACCGTGGGCCAGGGAACCAGCAGCTGGTCGAGCTGCGCGGATCCGTGCAGCGCGACCTCGGCGCCGGACTTGAAGACCGCGCTGGAGGGGTCCCGGACCGACCACCAGGCCACCAGGGCGCCGCCACCACCCACCAGGGCCGCCGTCCCCAGCGCGGCGCCCCAGCGCCGCCAGTCCAGGCCGGGCAGCAGCAGCAGCATGGCCACCCCGGCCATCACCGCACCGTAGGGGCTGCACCAGGCGGCCAGACCCACGCACAGGCCCGCTGCAGCCGCCCGCCTCCAGCCCGTGGCGCTGCCCGCGAAGCCCGCCGCCAGGGGGACCCAGTACCAAGCCGTGGCGTCGGGGTTCTGGTTGAAGGTGGTGCCCACCAGCGCCGGCGCGAAGGCGAAGGCCAGCGCAGCCACAGCCCGGCCCGCGGGTGCGAGCCCGAGGGTCCGCGCGCACCACCACGCCGCGGCCGCCGCCAGGGCGTGGTGCAGCAGCTGCAGCAGGTTGAAGGCCACGGTGGGCCCCCACAGGCGGGTGACCGGCGCCAGCAGGATCATCTCAGGCAGGTCGGTCACCACCAGGCTGGCCCCACCGGGGAACTCGAGGCTGGTGGTGTGCAGGGGCGGCCAAGCGCCCCCGAAGAGGTGGCGAGCCAGGTGATCCATGCCGAAGGCGATGCCGTAGAAGTCCGCCTGGGTGGCCCCGATGATGTGACTCCCCGGGTGCAGCAGCACCGGCCAGGAGCACACCAGCACCACCAGCGCCGCCAGCGCGCCCGCCAGCAGAGGCCCACGCCAGGACGCGGGCTTCACCGCCGCCCTCGCTGCGCGCCGGCCGCGACCAGCGCCTCGTGGCGCTCCACCCGCCAGGCCTGGGCACCGGGCATCGCAGGCGGTGGCCTCGGAGGCTCATGGAGCCACCAGACCAAGGCGGCGCCGTAGTCCACAGGCTCACCCAGCATCGCCTCGAGCTCACGGGCCAGCTTGGCGCTCTCGTCGGGATGCAGCGCGCCTCCAGGGGTCACGTCCAGGGCCACCGCGGCGATGCCCTCGGCCTCGAGCTGGGCCATGGCCGAGCTGGGGTAGGCGTCGGAGGACCCCACCGAGCGCAGCTCACGCCACAGGCTCCGCAGGGCGAGGCGCTCGTGCCAGCGCCGGAACGCGAGGGGCTGGGCGGCGCGGGGAGGCACCCCCAGCTCGTTGGCCAGGGAGGCGCCGCTGGCGCGGTAGATCAACCCCATGGTGGAGGGCCCGTCCGCGTCCCGCTCCTGAGGCAACACCAGCACAGGGCCGGGGCTGCCGCGCAGGGCGCCCCACCCAGCGAAGGCGTCCACCGGGCTGACCTGCAGCGGTGCGTTGCCCGACAGCAGCATGGTCTCCACCAGCAGCGCGGCACCCCAGAAGGCAGGACGGGGCACCCGCACCGCCAGGGGCAGCAAGGCCAGGGGCACCACGATGCCCCAGCGCAGGGGCCAGTGCAGGCGAGCGAACAGGTCGGAGAGCTCGGCCAACAGATAGCCGGGCAAGGGCACCAGGTGGCCGGCCGCCTGCACGACCTGGCCGTCCCACTGCAGGAAGGGGCCCATCAGCAGCAGCCCACCCAGCAGCGCCGCCAAGACCCAGGGCCAGCGAGGGCTCGGCGCCCGCAGCCCGCCCACGATGGCCGCCAGCAGCAGCACGGGGCTCAGCCGGGAGGCCGTGGCGATGGGCTGGGCCTGCCACAGCCACTCGGGCCCGCGACCGTGCAGGAAGGTCCAGGCATGCTCGGCGGGCACCGGGAGCCCTCGCATGCCCGGGACGTGCTGCAGCGCCTGTCCCCCCACGCCCGCCAGCTCCGGGGCGCTGACCAGGCTGACGGCCAGCAGGGGCCCGCAGACCAGCAGCACCAGCGCCGAGGCGATCCCCAGGCGCTGGGCCAGGGGCGCCAGGCCACCGCCCCGGAGGGCGCCCAGCAGGGCATGGAGCAGCAGCGGCGCAGCCAGGACCGCCAGGAACAGCCCCTGGTACCAGTAGGTCGCCGCCGAGAGCGCCAGGAAGAGCCCAGCCAGGGCGCCGTCCCGGAGGCGCCCGTCTTCGGAGGCACAGCGCAGCAGCGCCGCCAGGAACAAGGGCGACCAGAGCACCAGGGCCTGGGGGGCGTGGCTGGCGTTGATCTCCCTGAGCACCGGCTCGCACAGGGCGAAGCCCAGCCCGCACAGCAGCCCAGCGGCGTGGCTCCCCCCCACCTGCCGACCCAGGGCATGCCCGGCCAGGCCGTTGGCGGTGAACAGCAGCAGCCAGAACAGGTTGTCGGCCAGGGGCCAAGGCAGCAGCAGCGCCAGGGGCGCCCCCAGCAGGTGGTCCACCCAGTTGGGCACCACCGCCGCCAAGGGGTAGCCCAGGGGCGCGAAGATGCCCGGGTCCTGGCCTGTCAGCCAGCGGGCCGCAGCCAGCCGCAGCCAGGCCGTGTCCACCTGATCCATGGTGGGGGTGCCGAGCAGGCCGTCCTGCAGGTGCAGGACCAGGGGCCAGCTGAGCACCAAGGCCACCAACAGGTAGGCCAGGCCCAGGGCGCTCCAGCGGGCGAGGGGGTGACGCATGGACGCCGGCTCACTCCACCGAGATGAGCTCGTGCTCATAGGCGAAGCGACGGCCGTTCCCGCTCACCTCGACCACCCTCACGCGCACCTCGTCGTCCCAGGTTGCGTCGGTCACGAAGACCTCCCAGGCGCCGGACTCGAGCTCCTCGTAGCCGTCCATGTGGTAGTGGCCGGCGAAGCTGGCGTAGATCTGGTCCCACCAGGGCTCTGTCAGCCCTTCGAGGGCGGCCATCTCCACGAGGTCGAAGGCCCCGGGGCTCAGGTGCATGGGGTGGTGGGAGAACATCACCACGCTGTCACCCACAGGTGCGTCCAGACCCTGCAGGCCGAGATCGTACCAGGACCAGGTGCCGCCCTCGAGGTCGTTCAGATCCGCCATCTCCCCGAAGATGCCGCCGATGGTGCGGGTGCACCAGTCCAGGCCCATGAAGGTCACACCCCGGTGGGTGAAGCGCTGGTTGGTGAACCACGAGGAGGTCTCGTAGGCGGGGTTGTCCACCGGCATCGCGGCGTAGGTGAAGCCCTCGAGCTGGCTGCCCAGGGCCTGCCACTGGGGCTCGAAGGCCTCGAAGAAGGCCTGCTCGTCCTCGGACTGGATCTCGTTGTCGCCGGTGACGGGCACCCAGGGCACCTCGAGGGCGGAGAACAAGGCCGGGGCCGTCTCGGTGCCCGCGTTCCAGGCGATGTCCCCCACGATGAGCACCAGCTCGATGCTCCGCTCCGCCGCGTGGGCGTTGATCCACTCCACGGCGGCCAGGGCGCGCGCGTCGTTGTCCGCGCCGCCGGTGAGGTGGGGGTCGGCCAGCACCGCGAAGCTGAACAGCGGCTCCATGGGGAGGCGCTCGCCCGTGTCCGGGGTGGTGGTGTCCCCGGTGCTGTCCTTGGGTGGCGCAGGGCAGCCCAGGGACAGGCTGACCAGGAGGATGAGCGAGGTCGATGGTCGGAACACAGCACACTCCTGCTGGGTGCCCCACGAGGATAGCGCATCGGAGGGCGAGCCACCCTGCGCCCACCCCATCGCGCCCCCGTCGGATACCGTAGATCCGAACCATGCCCACCACGCCTCCCAGCCTCCCGCTGCGCCCCGTCGAGCTCCCGGCCCGAGCCGCCGAGCTGACCGCGGCGGCCCTGGCCTGCGGCGCCCTCGAGCCCATCCCCACCCAGCTCGAGATCGTAGAGCAGGCAGGGGTCCGCTTTCAGCTGCGGGTGCTCGACAGCCTGTGGCGCAAGGAGCGCGCCCAGGCCCGCCAGCGCCAAGGCGAGGCGCGGGGCGAGCCCAGCGATCCCTTCGGTCCCTGCGATCCCGCCTTGCTGCTCGGAGATCTCTCGCCCACCCACCGCTGCGTGCTCAACAAGTTCCCGGCCCTGGCCCGGCACCTGCTCATCGTCACCCGGGACTTCGAGGACCAGCAGCGCCTGCTGACCGTGGCCGACTTCCACGCCCTGTGGCTGGGGCTGCAGGGCATCGACGGCCTGGCCTTCTACAACGGCGGCCCGGCGGCAGGCGCCAGCCAGCCCCACAAGCACCTGCAGCTGCTGCCCACCCCCTTGGCCCCCAGCGAGCCCGCAGTGCCCATGCTGGCTCGCCTGGCCATCCACCAGCGCCGCGACGACCACCACCGCGCCGTGGGCCTGCCCTTCGACCATGCCCTGCACCACCTGCCCCCTGGCCTCGTGGACGATCCCAGGCAGGCCGCGGTGGCCTCCACAGGCGCATACCACCGGCTGCTGACCGCTGTGGGCCTGGCCCGCCGCCCGGGCGATCCCCACCAGGCCGGGCCGTACAACCTGCTGATGACCCGGCGGTGGATGTTGCTGATCCCACGCCAGCGGGAAGCCTGGCAGGGCTGCTCCGTCAACGCCCTGGGCTTCGCAGGCAGCCTGCTGGTCCGCGACCACGCCGAGCTCGACAGGGTGCGGGCCGTAGGTCCCATGGCACTGCTGGCCCACACAGGGCGCAGCAGCGGCGCGGGCACTCAGGGGGGTCCCCAGGACCCCGGTGCGGCGCTCTAGTCGCCCTTGATCCGGCGCTTCAGCGCCCGACGCAGCAGCCCGCCACCTGGCCGCCAGCTCAGGGGATCGAAGCGCTCGGGCTCCCGGTCGTCGGGCACCGTGGCCGGGCGCGGCGGGCTGCGCTTGGTGGGCTCGTAGGGCTTCGCGATGTCGGGGATGCCCTGCTTGTCGTGCTTGCGCTCCACCTGCTCGCTGGGGAAGGCGAGGGCATCCACCGGGCAGGCGGGGATGCAGGCAGAGCACTCTGCGCACAGGGGATCGTCCACCACCAGGAGCGGCTCGGCACCCTCGGCGATGGAGAGACAGTTGGTGGGGCAGGCGCCGATGCAAGCTCCGCAGACGATGCAGCGATCGTTGTCCACCTGGATGGCCATGGGAACTCCTTCGAGGGTCGAGGCACAACTCGAGCAGGGCACCTATCGAAGCGCGCCCGCTTACGCTCGCGACGGACCCAGGGGTTAAGGCGTTCCGTAGTCCGCACCGGAGGAACCCATGCGCCGCCGCACCCTGACCATCGCCGCCCTGCTGCTCGTCATGCTCACCGCGGTGCGCTGCACCATGGGGGTCGCCATCCCCGAGGGCAAGCTCGCGGACATCGCCCAAGGCACCCTCGAGGTGGGGCATCCCATGGTAGGCCAGGCCACAGGGGCCCGGGTGGTAGGCGGCTCGCCCGGCGGCTGCGGCGGCGGCACCCGCTACGTGGACGTGGAGATCGGCTACAAGGGCGCCCTGTCCGGCAAGCAGTACTACATGACCGTGCGCTACGACGTGGTCAGCATCGACCCCTGCGAAGTGAACACCGACGTCATCGCCGAGACCGGCCCCATCCCCCCTGTGCTGCTGGACAACGCCATCATGAGCACCGAGGTGGGCCGCTGGGTGTGCGAAGAGCTGCGCTAACGCTCAGATCGTGCTCAGCTTGATCCAGGCATGGATCACCACGCTGCCCATCAGCAGCGCCCAGGCCGCCACGCGCAGCAGCAGCCGCGTCCGCAGCTGGGCGAGCGCGAAGGCCACCATCACCATGAAGAACGGCAGCGCATTGGCCAGCAGCCGGCAGCCCACGGTGCGGGCGCCCGTGGTGAACAGCAGCAGCAGGAACGCCAGGTAGCTCAGCCAGGCGATGGCGCTGCCCCACAGCAACACCGACGCCAGCGGCAGCTCCGCCACGGCCGCGAGCCGTTCCGCCGGCTGGGACCGAGCGGCGAGCACCCGCGCGATGCGCGCCCTGGCGCCCCGGACCAGGGCCGGAAGCCGTGGCTGCCCAACCAGCAGGGCGGCCAGCAACACGAAGACAGCCAGCTGGTGGGACCACAGAGCGTTTCCGCGCCCCGAGGACAGCATGTGCGGGTAGGTGGCGCTGAAGCTCAAGGGATCCAGCAGGTAGGCATCCAGGTTCCGGGGCAGGTAGGCCAGGGACAGGGTCCCGCTGGTGATCATGTCGTGGATCAGGGCGTCGCTGCCCTGCTGGTAGCGCCAGCCGAAGTCGAGCAGCCCGCCGTAGCGCGCCCGGTTGTACAGCAGCTGAACCCCCAGCGCGCCCACCAGGGGGAGCGCCAGCAGCACCCCCCGGCCCCACAGCTGCCGCCAGCGCCGCACACCCTCGAGGTGGGCCAGCAGGTTCATGCAGCCGAACACCGGGAACAGGAGCATCAGCGAGAAGCGAGACAGGGCCGCGGCTCCAAAGAGCGCCGACGCCAGCACCGCGGCCCCCATGCCCCGGCGGCAGAGCAGGAGAAACGCCAGGCTGCCCAGCATCACCGCGAAGCTCTGGGCCAGGTGCCAGACCTCCCCCGATGACGACAGGAAGTACAGCTGGGTGCCAAAGACCACGAAGCCCGAGAGCAGCACGAGATCCAGCCAACCCAAGGCCACCACGCCGCGCCGACGCAGGCCGTGCAGCAGCAGGAACCAGCTGATCATGGTCACCAGGCCCACGCCGACACCCGCGGCGCGGCCGGTGGGCGCGCCCTCCCAGAGCCAGGCCGCCGGCATCATCAGCACCGCGGGCATCATGCCCCAGCACAGCACCGCCCGGCCTTCGTGGACACAGAGATCGTAGGCGTCCGGGCCCGGCTGCAGCGCGACGGTTCCCTGCAGCAAGGACTCGGCGAGGAGGCGATGGTAGGGGGTGGTGACCTCCGCGAAGTCGAAGGGGCTGGGGGGTGCCAGCAGGAAGTAGGCGGCCAGCAGGGCCACCAGCCCCAGGGCCGCGGCCCACGGCGCCCAGGCCCGCTCGCCCCACCCGGCCAGCAGCTGTTGCGAGCACACCAACACCCCCGCCAGGCCCAGCACCGCCGCCGCCAGCAAGGGCAGCAGCTGCGTGCCGCCGGGCAGCTCCCGCACATCCACGCCCAGTTCGGTGCCACCGTCGGCGGAGACCGCGATGTCCACGCGCAGGGGCTTGCCGTCCTTGGCCCGCCCCGGCGAGAAGGCGAAGCTCGAGCGGTGAGCGCAGCCCCCGTCCACGACCCGAGGCGCCATGGTCAGGGGGCGGCCGTTCAGCCGGAGGCCCACGACGCAGCCGCGAGGCCGCACCCACAACAAGCCCGATGGCGAGCGCAGATCCAGCCGCAGCCTGTAGGTGACGTTCCGGGGGTCCTGGCCCCGGATGACGTGAGGGAGGACCACGTCCACCCTAGCGGCCTCGTCCGTGTGCAGCTGCACCGACTCCACCGCCAGGCGGGGCCAGGCCAGGCCCAGGCAGGCCACCACCAGCACCACCAACGACGCCACCAGGATCGCGAGCGAGGCTCGCTTGCTGCGGGGAGTGCGGGGTGGATCGGGGTTGTTCGAGCGGCCTTCCATGCGCGCAAAACCTACCACCACCCCGGTGGGCGACACCAGCGAGGACTACCGCGTCCACCGCACCCGGCCCGGTGGCCGCATGCGCAGCTACGAAGAAGCCCTCGAGGGCGTGACCCGGTTCATGATGCGCGCCCAAGGCCTGGCCGAGGGCCCAGCCCGCGAAGCCGTCGCGCAGCTGATGGCTCACCTGCCCGCGTGGAAGGATTCCTGACGGAGGGGCTCACTCGGCCGGTGCGATCCCCAGCCGGTCCAGCGCCCGCGCCACCGGCGTGGCCACCATGCGAGCGTGCTCCACGAAGGCTTCCTGGGGGTTGGTGTCGCTGGCCAGGGTGAAGTTCACCCCCACCCAGCGGCCCTGGGCGTCGAACACGGGGGCGCCGGAGTGGCCGTTGCAGCTGTCGTAGGTGGCCAGGAAGGGGCTGTGGCTGATGGGGCCGGTCCAGGTCTGCTCGTCGCCCTCGCCCACCGGGCCCGCGGGGCAGGGGCTGCGCAGGGCCCAGTGCTCCTGGTCACCGTCCACGTTGCAGAGGGGGGCATCGGCGGGGTTGGTGTCCGCCATGCGGCCGAAGCTCACCGAAGGCGACCCGGCCACCAGGTCGTAGCCCACGGTGCTCATCGCCTCGCGACTGCGGTCGTTCACCCTCGGGTAGCCCAGGATGAAGAGGGGTTCTCCCACGGCGGGGAGCGGGGCCGTGAGGAAGGGGACCAAGCCGCCGTCTTCCACCCGGATGGCCGCAACGTCCACGGGGTCCTGACCGTCGAGGGCCACCCAGTGGTGCTCCCAGTCGGTCTTGCCGGTGACGATCTCGCCCACGCGCAGCTGACGAGGCGGCTGACCGGCGGGGCCGGGGAGCAAGATGGAAGACCGCTGAGCGAACCCGGCATCCGCGACCAGCTCAGCGGTGCAGTGGGCTGCGGTGACGAACCAGCCCCCGCCCGCCAGCAGGCCTGAGCAGTTGCCGAAGTGCTCGTAGCGGCACTGCCCATCGCTGCAGCTGCGCGCCTCGATCCCGCGGCAGCGATCCAGGTTCCAGGATCGCGTGTTCGGCTCCTCACAGCTGCGGACCCACAGGCGCAGCAGGTCGGCCTCCGAGGACTCCCTGGGGCCACCGGCGATGACGAGCTTGCCCACCCGGGGCCCAGCCTCGCGCATGGGCTCGGCGGTGAAGGGCAGGCCACGCTCCGCCAGCCAGGCGTCGTCCACCCGGGCCCACGGCCAGAAGCCTTCCCAGCCACTGACCTGGACGGACGCAGGAGTCGGGGCGGGAGGCACAGGCTCCGCCTGGGGGGGCGCTTCCACACCGCAGGCGACGAGCAACATCGAGGGGATGATCGAGAACTTCATGGCGCAGGCCTATCCATCGAACCGATGCGACGCTCGGCTGTCGGATAGGGAGCCCCGGTCCCCGAGTCCACCATGCACACCCGCACGCCGAGCGGTGCGGGTCCAGCCCATCGGCGCCTTCGAGCCCGAGCAGCGCCGGGGGATGGGGCTGCAGGGCCGCGGGATCCGCCGGGGCCTCCGGTGGCCTCCAAGCCGCTACCGACCCCCGCCGAGCGCCTCCAGCCACCCCTCGAACGCCGGCAGCCAGCGAGGCGCCCGGGCCTGCAGCAAGGCCTGGGTGGCGCCGATGGCCACCTGCTCCAGGCGCTGGTGCAGGGCGTGGCCGGCGCTGCCAGCCCGTGTGTCCCGCGGCGCCTGGTCCTCCCAGTCCGCCAGCACCAAGGGGTCGGTGACCGGGTGGACCTCCTCGTGCAGCACCTGCATCAGCACCTGCTCGAATGGCTGCTCGAGGGAGACCGCCACCAGGCGCTCGCCGTCGTAGCTCGTGGCCCGGCCCGCCTTGCCCAGGGCAGGGCAGTCCAGCACCCGCAGGGGCGGAGGGTCGCGTTCCTGGCCCGCGTACAGGGCGATGCGCAGCTCGGTGAGGGCCTCGACCAGGGGCCGGTGGGGCGCTGCGGACCACACTCCCCGGTCCTGGCGGGGCTCGGCGGCTACGGCCTCCATGGCTTCGGCCAGGGCCAGGGCCAGGGCCTGGTCCTCCTCGCCCCGCAGGGGTGCCGGGGGCCGCCACCGCAGGCGCTGGATGAGCTCTGTGGGTTCGTGGAAGCGCAGGGCCAGCACCTGGGCGTACAGCCGCCTGGGCGCGGCCCGCCAGGCCTGCAGCAGCGGCGCCGCCCACGGCCGTTCAGGCTGGGAAGGGTCGTACAGGTTGGCAGCGTCGGCGCCCAGATCGAGCCGGGACAGCACCCGGAAGACCAGGGCCGCGGCCTCCCGGCGTTCTAGCGCGATGCCTGCTGGGGCCTCGGCGTTCAGAGCCACAGGCCAGGGAACCCAGCCCCAGGGTCCCCCCAGCGGCGGCACCCGGGTGCGTGCCAGCACCCGCTCGTGGACCCGCTCCCCCTCTCGCTGCAGCAGCACCTGGTCCTGAGACCGGAAGCGCGGCCCCAGGAAGCACAGCGCGCGGCCTCCGGGCTCTTGCAGACCCTCGGACGCCGGGACGGGCAGACGCGGCAGCGCCGCCCCCAACCACAGGGCATCCCAGGGCCCCGGCTCGGGAAGCAGGCGGCCGGGCGGCAGGGGAACGACCTGAACCTGAGGCCACTCCGCCAGAGCCGAGGTCAACCCCTCGGGGGAAGCACCCCGGGGCACCACCAGCACCCGCCCTTCGGGCCCCACCAGGCCAGCCATGAGCGCCGCGACCCAGCCGCTGCCCGCGGCCAGATCCGCCACCCGCTCCCCGTGGCCCAGCTGCAGAGCCTCGAGCCCGCGGGCCACCGCACGGAAGCCCGGCGCAGGCGCAGGGAGCCCCTCGGCGAGGGCTGGGGGAGTGTGATCCCCGAGCACCGCCTGGGCCTGCTCGGACCCCATGAAGCGCTCGGGACCAAGCTCGAGCAGGCGCTCCACCAACGCCGGGCTGCGCAGCACCCCCTGGTCGAGCATGCGCCGCACGGCCTCCTCGCGCTTGCGGACCCAGGGGTCCCGCACCTGCAGCCCGATGGGCAGGGGCAGGGCCTGGGCCTCAGGGTGCTGCTCCCGGGGCCCGCGGGCGGTCCTGCGGATCAGCGCCTGGCCCATGGCGGGGTCCATGAAGCGCCGCTGCTCGGCCATGGAGCGCTCGAACACCCGGTCCACCTCCCGACCCTGGCCCCGGAACCGCCCCTGAACCCGCTCCAACAAAGGGCCGTACAGGGCCTGCATGCTCGCGACGCGGCCGGCGAAGTCCAGGCTCCGGCCGGGGTCGACCCACTCGGCCCGGAAGGCGTGGTCGTACCAGCCTTGCCACCAGCGCGGCTGGTGGAAGACCGTGCCGTGCTCGCGCTCGTAGTGCGCCATCTCCGTGTGTACACCCGAGCCTGGGTAGAGGCGGAAGGGGTCGACACTCAGCCAGCCGCAGGTCTCGGAGGCCTCGAGGTACAGCCGCTCCACGAAGCGAGCCGTGGCCTGCATGCTCTCGGGCGTCTCACCCGGGTGGCCCACGATGACGTTGGCGGCCCAGCTCAGGCTGTGTTCCCTCGCCAGGCTCGCCAGGCGCAGCATGGCGTCGAGGTAGCGCTCGGGCTGCCGGGACTTGCCGATGATCCGCAGCATACGCGGGCTGCCGCTCTCGAGGCCGACGCCGATGGAGAAGCGGGCACGGGCCAGCAGCTCCACGTCCACAGCCTCCAGATCGTCGGCCCGGGTCAGGGTCCAGAACTGCCGAGGCTGGATGCCCCGCGCCAGGATCCCCTCGACCACCTCCCGCCGCCAGGCCCGCTGGAAGCCGAACAGGGGGTCGGCGACGTTCACCATCCACGGCGCCAGGTCCACCCGGGCAGCCAGGCGCTCCAGCTCGTCCAGGGCCCGTCCGGGAGAGAACGCCCGCCAGCTGGCCTCGCCCTTGGCCCGCTCCATGCAAAAGGCGCAGCGGTAGGGGCAGCCCCGGGACAGGTGGATCTGCAGCTTGCGGCCCAGGCTGGTGGCCCGCGGCCAGTAGCGATCCAGCAGCTCCCAGGCGTAGGGCGGCAGCGCGTCCATGTGGGGCACGGGTTCGGGCCCCAGGATCTCTCCAGCGGGCGGCTCACCCCCCAGGATGCCCTCGAGCAGGCGCTGCAGAGGCAGCTCGCCCTCGCCCACCACCACCGCGTCGAAGGGGGCGTGGGGTGGGAGCAGGTCGTGGGGCACGGCGCTGGCGTGGTAGCCACCGGCCAGCAAGGGCACGCCCGGGAAGCGCTCGCGCAGGAAGCCGGCCAGGGCCACCACCCGCCGGTAGTCGAAGCTCGAGTAGCAGCTCACCCCGATGGCGTGGAAGGGGCCCAGGTCGTCCAGGCGTCGCGCCAGCTCCCGGTGATCACAGGCCTCGTAGCCGATGTCCAGGATCTCCACCCGGAGCCCCAGCTTGGCCTTCACCCAGCCGCCGAGGGCGACCAAGTGGGGCAGCCCGAAGTCGGTGTCGGTCCACTTGATGATCCCGGGAGAGATCAGCAGGAGTGCGGGCTCGCGGGGGATCAAGGACACGCCTCCTGCTCAGGCAGATCCGGCAGCTCCAGCCGCGCGCGCTCCTCGGGGCTCAGGGCCAGCCACACCAGGGGGTCCGGTGCGTCCAGGCTCCCGAAGGCCGCGAACGCGCTCTCCTTGCAGCCCCCGCCGCAGCTGCGGGCGTGGGGGCAGCCCCGGCACATCAGCGGCAGGCTGGACCGGAACTCCGCCAGGTAGCCGTCGTCGGCCAGGGCGCTCAGGGGCTCCTCCAGGGCCGAGCCCAGCACCCGGTGGCTGAGGTTGCAGGCACGAACCTGCCCCTCGAGATCCATCACCAGGTTGTGCTGCCCGGATCCGCTCGAGCAGAAGCCGAAGCGCACCCACGGGTAGCGGGCCGTGTGCACGATGCAGGGCGGGACGGGCATGGCCGTGCTGACGCGGATCTGCCAGCGCCGGGCCAGAGTCTCGCAGGCCAGCAGGTCGGCCTCGAGCTGTTCGGGGCTGGGCAGCAGGGCGGCGATGCGGTGCACGCCCAGGCCAGCGGCGGACATGCGGTTGTAGGACAGCGAGCGGATGCCCATGGCGAAGCACAGCTCGAGCACCGCGGGCAGCTGTCCGGCGTTGCGCTGGCTGGACACATAGCAGGCGTTCACCCGCACCCCCGCGTCCCGCAGCCGCAGCACCGAGCGCAGGGTGTCGTCGAAGCTCTCCACGTCCTTGAGCGCGTCGTGGACCTCACGCCGGCCGCCGAGCAGGGTGAGCTGGGCGGTCTTCAGGCCCGCCGCCCCCAGGCGCCGCGCCACCGCCTCGCTCACGTGGCTGCCGTTGGTGATCAGGCCTACGCTGGGAACCCGCGTGCAGGCATGCTCGATGATCTCGAGGGCCCGGGGATGCAGCAGCGGCTCACCGCCGGTCAGGGAGAGGTGCTCGATGCCCTGCTCGGCCACACGGTCGATGAGTGCCCGCGCCCGCTCGAGATCGCCCTGGACCTTGGGCGCGAGCCCGTGCTGAGGGTCGCCGGGCTCGGCGTTCCAGACGTTGTAGCAGTGGACGCAGCGATGATCGCAGACCGGGGTCAGCTCGATCTCGAGGCGGTGTGGGCCGCCCTGCTCGGCATTGGAGGCCATGGCCACCCGCTTTGTGTGGGGCGGGACCTATCCCCGTCCGCCAAGGCGGTGTTCGACATCCGCGGGCAGGACACCCACGGCGCCCAGTCGCTCGATCACGTCACCGCGAGCCTGCACATCCGTGTCGGCGTCGGTGTCCGAGTCCGTGTCGGTGTCCGTGTCGGTGTCGGTGTCGGTGTCCGTGTCGCTGTCCTCTGCAGCGAGACAGGGCTCCATGTCGAGACAGGCGCAGGCGGTGGCACCCACCAGGCCGAGGGCGAGCATGATGGACTTGTCGAGGGGGGTGGGGCTCACGGCGCTGTCCTCCTGAACGATAGAAGAGGAGTCTACCTCACCCGCGCCGGTTCCCGCGACGTGCTTGGCGTCAGGACCGATCCAGCCGCTCCACGACGTCGGCAGGCAGCGCCTCACCGAGCCGCTGGATGGTCTCCATGCGGGCCTGCACGTCCGTGTCGGCATCCGTGTCCGTGTCGGTGTCCGTGTCCGTGTCGGCATCCGTGTCGGTGTCCGCGTCGCTGTCGTCGGTGTCCTGGAGCTTCAGACAGGCCGCCATGCTCAGACAGACGCAGGCCGTGGCGCTGGCCAGGCCGAGGGCCAGCAGGATGGACCGATCCAGGGGGGTGGGGCTCATGGAGATCTCGTGGCGGAGGGGCTCGACCACTGTATCAGATGGCAGCGCGGCCCCCTCCGCCCCCATGGTACCCTTCGAGGATGCTCCGCCTACCCGCGCATCGACGGCGCCGCCCAGGCAGGCTTCCCACCCTGGGCCTGCTCATGCTCACCGCCTGCGACCAGCCCGACGACACAGGCTCGGCCCCGCTCGACCCTCTGGCTCTGCGCCCGCTGTCCGTCTCCAGCGACAACCGCATCGTGGACGATCTCGACCGCGAGGTGCTGCTGCGAGGGGCCAACATCACCTCCCTGGGCGAGTACTGGCAGGGCAGCCCGGATCACCCGCCCACCCTGCCCACCACCGACGAGGACTGGGACGCCATGGCCGCCCGGGGGTTCTCGGTGATCCGCCTGGTGGTGCACTGGTCGCGGCTCGAGCCCGAGCGGGGGCGGATGGACAGCGCCTACCTGGACGAGATCGACGGCTACGTCTCCGCCGCCGCCGAGCGGGGCATCTACACCGTCATCGACATGCACCAGGACGCCTACTCGGCCTTCACCAGCACCCCCGTCGACGAGATCTGCCCCGAGGGGGCCTCCCCCGCCAGGGGCTGGGACGGCGCCCCGGCCTGGGCGGTCATGACCGACGGGCTGAGCACCTGTGTCACCGGAGACCGCAACAGCGCGCCCGCTGTGGTCGCAGCCTGGAACCACTTCTACGATGACGACGACGGCATCCGCGACCGCTTCGTGGCCACCTGGACCGCGGTGGCCGAGCGCTTCGCCGACCGACCCGAGGTGGCGGGCTACGACCTGCTGAACGAACCCGACACCTCACGCCCGGCCAGCGAGCTCACCCCCATCTACGAGGACCTGCTGGCCGAGGTCATCACCGCCATCCGTGCCGCTGGCGCGGAGCAGCTGATCTTCCTCGAGCCCGCGATCCCCGCCGGCGACCCCTCGAACGGCCTGATCTTCCCCGACCCGGAGCGCATGGGCATCCAGCCCCACAACCTGGTGGGCTCCACCCACAACTACGCCGAGTCCATCGACACCACCGGCCTGAGCCTCGAGGCCACCAACACGGTCATCTGGAACCTGGCCCAGACCCAGGGCACCGGAGTGTGGATCGGCGAGTACGGCTTCTGGAGCACCAGCCCCGAGGTGCTCGAGGTCGCAGCCCGCTACGCCGCCGACGAAGACAAGCACGCGCAAGGAGGAGCCTGGTGGCAGTGGCGTCAGCCCTGCGGCGACCCCCACAGCCTGCATCGAGATGGTGACGGCTGGGAGCCGAACGACACCGTGGTCCACCTGAACACGCTGGACTGCGCACAGGGCGTGGATCTCGGCCCCACCGAGGAGTTCCTCGCGCTGCTGGGCCGGGGCTACCCGCGGGCTGTCCCTGGCCGCATCGCGCTGCTCGAGAGCGATCCCGCCACCGGGCGGCTGCGGCTCGAGGCCGAGGCGGACGAAGCCGGAGGTCTGCTGGTGCTGTGGACGCCCACCAGGGCCGACGCGCACGGTGTCTGGGCCGAAGGCCTCACGGGGGTCAACGAGCTCGAGGTCCCTGGCGGGCGCCTGGTGACCACGAGGATCGAGGCGCCCGGGGACTACGCCATCGGGGTCGAGCCCCTCTGAAGGGTCCGCGGCATCCGGAACGCCGGCGCCATCCTACAGCCCCAGATCCGCGCCCATCAGGCTCTCATCAAAAGGAAACTCGAGGGGGATCAAGAGCATGCGGAAGCGCAGGACACCCTGCAGCTGGATGTCGATCTGTGCGTCGCCCAGCAAACCCCTGCCCAGGGCTCCCGCCGCCTGCAGCGTGCGGAAGGAGACGGGGATGCGGACCTCCTGAGGGGCCCCCTTCCTGATCCGGATGCGTTCGTAGCTGGCCTCGCCCTCGGCCACGACCTCACCGCCCATGGTGACCGCATGCTCGAGGCTGCGCAGCCGCACGGCCGGCCAGCGGGTGCGGGTGACCTCCGTGACCAGCTGCAGGCGCGTCTCCCGCAGGCCCACGGACTCCAGCTCCACGCTCACCAGCGAAAACTCCAGGGGATCGTCGGCCTGGCAGGGGGCGATGGCGAAGGTGAGGGCGAAGAGGAGGGGTGCCCACATGGCGGCTCCAGGAGCTGTCGGGGTGGGTCGGTATCCTCACTCCGGCCGCATCACCACCACGTGGCCGTCGAAGCCGCCGCGGTCCAGGCGGGCGGTCTGCAGCGGCCACGGCCCGGCGTGCAACACCAGATCTTCGCCACCCAGCTGGCCGTCTCCGTCGGCGTCCTGGTACAGCGCGCCGATGTGCTGGTACTGCTTCTGGTCGGCGTAGCGCACCGCCAGGATGTCACCGGGGCGCACCTGCTCGCCCCAGGCTACCGGCTCGGCGGGCTGCCCGCCGTCGAGGTCCAGCTCCAGCACCCGGGGCCAGAGCTCCACCAGCATGGCCACGTTGTAGTTCTTGGCCAGGGGCTTTCCCTTCCAGCGGTGCCAGGCCGCCACCAGCACGTCGGCGCAGTCCACGCCGACATATCCGGAGCTCTGCTGCACCACCGATCCGAACAACCCGGGCACGTTGAAGAACGAGCTGAGCCAGCCGATGTAGCCCTCGCCGTCCCTCACCGAGACGCGCATGACATCAGGGGAGAGGCCCCGCGCGTCGTTGGACTCCAGGCCTGGCGAGATAGCGACGCCTCCCTGGGTGTGCAGCTCCACCTGATACCAGGATGACCCCACATCGAGCTGGTGGAAGCGGGAGCGCTCGGGGTGGCGGCCGGGATGCACGAGGGGCTGCACCTCCCACTGGCCGCGCAGGTCGGTGCGCTCCACACGCAGGTAGCGGATGCTGTCGAGCCCGACCCACTCATAGGGGTCGTCCTCCCAGGGGTGGTTGGCGTTCTTGTACATCTGGTCCAGGTCGGGGAAGATCTGGTACCAGCGCGGCTCGGCGCCAGGCTGCTGGGCCACCCGCAGGGCGACCGCTTCGCCCTTCAACGGGTGGACAGCAGGTTCCTGGCTCCAGGCGCCGTCGCCGATGCGGGCCTCGAGGGTCAGGGTCGGGGGGCCCGGGGGCACCTCGGCGGAGACGGGCGAGTTGCAGGCCAGGAAGAGGGTCAGCAGCATGACAGCGGGCAGCGGGCGCATCGATGGCTCTGCGTCGGGGGGCGTCTGCTCAACCCGTGCAGCAGCGCACAGCTTCCGTGCTCACTCGCAGGGCAAGTCGCTGCCGTCGCAGTCCTGGTCGATGCCGTCGCCGCAGATCTCCTCGGCCTCGGGATTGATGCCGGCGTCGGTGTCGTCGCAGTCCTCGCCGCCCACGTCCTCGGAGGCGAAGAGATCACCGTCGCCGTCCTCGTGGACCATGAAGGTGACCGACGCTTGGGTGGCGGCACCGTGGGTGTCGGTGACGGTGCAGCTCACGGTCCACTCCTGGGCGACCGGCGCGATCAGGTAGAAGCTTGCGACACCTTCGGCATTCGCGGACGAGGGGGGCTTGATCAGGTCGGCGGAGGGCTCCCAGGCGAGGGTGAGCGCGCCGGGTGCGTCGTGATCGTCCGAGACCTGCAGCGTGATCCGCGTGACCGCGGTGTTCACATAGATCCCATCGGGATCGGGGCGTGTGAACACCGCCTCGGGAGCGGTGTTCGCCGGAGTGCTGGTGTCGGTGTCGGCGTCCGTGTCGGAGTCCGAGCCGGAGTCCGAGTCGGAGTCCGTATCAGCGTCCGTGTCCGTGTCGGTGTCCAGGTCACCGGGTGCCTTGGTCTCGGCGGTGTCCCCGCCGTCCGGACAGCCCACGGACAACACCAGCGACGACAGCGTGATGAACGAGAAGACCTTCATGGAACCCTCCGCCAGCAGTATAGCGGGAGGCGCATATGGCCGGCGATCAAACCTCGGGCTCCAGGATGGTGATCCCCTTGCGGTCCAGCAGCTCGCGGAAGCCGTAGACCGGCTTGCCCATGAAGCTCATGGTCACCGCGCCCGCGGGGCAGTTGTTGATGCAGCCCAGGCAGGCGATGCAGCGACGGGAGTCCACGGTGCCGGCCACCGGATCGATGGCGCCGGTGGGGCAGGCCTTCACGCAGGCCTTGCAGCCGATGCAGCGCTCGGTGTCCACGCCGTGGTTCGAGGTCATCAGCTTGCTCAAGGCCACCTGGGGGAAGGCGCGCATCACAGTGCCCCGGTCGAAGCGCAGGGTCACCGTGATGCCCTGGCCCGTGGCCACCTGGTCGAGCAGCCTGCGGGCGTACCGACGGGCGCTGTCGTAGGTCTCGACGCTGGGGAGGTGCTTGTAGGCCAGGGTGCGGGCCGGATTGTCCAGGGCCGACCAGGTGGGGGCGTAGACCGACATGCAGCCGAAGGTCTCCCGGCCCACCGGCACGCCGCCACGCCTCGCGGCCAGGCGCAGCAGCTGGGCCGCGCTGTGCTCCTGGCCGTCGCCGGGGCCGCCGAAGGTAGAGAAGGCGCCCACGGCGGCGCCGCCGAGTGCGGGCAGGCCCTGGAGCCACTCACGCAGGTTGCACGGCACGTCGGCGAAGAAGGTCGGGGTGCCCAGCACGATCAGATCGTAGCTGGCCAAGGTGGCGATGTCGGCATCACGGTACTCGGAGGCCTCGACCTCGAGGCCAGCCGCGCGGAGCCCCTGGGCCACGGCCCGGCCCACCCGGCGGGTGTTTCCGGTGGAGCTGTACCACAGCACCCGGGCGGTCTTGGGGGTGGTCGTCTTCATGGGGACGCTCGCTTCGATGGTGCTCTCGCAGCCACTGGACACAGGCACCCCCACCACCAGGCAGGTGGCAGCGGCGGCTTCGAGAAAGGATCGGCGGGTTGGCATACGGTCCTCTATAC
>ERZ890953.143-NODE-143-length-42625-cov-5.673409_pt1 | contig 42625 bp, 39 predicted proteins | sample MGYA00521264_ERZ890953 | MGnify/ENA primary metagenome ERZ890953 (study PRJEB32303, sample SAMEA104408629) | aquatic metagenome | biome: Brackish water; feature: Chemocline; material: water | place: Baltic Sea | collected 2014-10-26T21:54:00 | depth 200 m ...
CAGCAATTGACTAAAGCCGCCTATGAGGCTGGCGAGGGACGTTACAACACGTCACTCTCAGCAATCCGGGGCGGAGAACTGGGCGCGTTGGCAACAGCTTTCCGTACCATGCTGCAACGTATCGGGGTACGGGATAGTGAAATCAGGCAGGTCAATGACGAGCTTGCACGCAGCGAAGCCTTTTCCAATCTCATTATTGACTCGGTTCCCGATGTAATCCTGATCGTCGATGTTGATGGCATGATAACCCGCGTCAATTCCCGGGTGGAGCCTATGTTCGGCTACACAGCGGATGAGCTGCTGGGTCAGCCGGTGGAGATACTGGTTCCCGACCGTTTCCGTGCGCATCATCCGCCATTGCGTCAGTCCTATATGGATGAGCCCAGCATGCGTATGCTGGGAAAAGGTCAGGAAGTCTTCGGCCAGCACCGCAATGGGCATGACATACCGGTAGATGTATGGCTTGTTCCCATGAAGACCAGCGAGGCACTTCACATTATCGTTTCCATTACTGACATCAGTGCGCGCAAGGCAGCCGATCAGGCCCTGCGTAGCAGCGAAGAGCAGTTGCGCCTGATGACCGATAACGTAAAAGGCTACGCCCTGATCATGCTTAATCCAGAAGGCCAGGTTTATAGCTGGAACGAGGGTTCACAACGCCTCAATGGCTATGGCTATAAAGACATCATCGGTCGACCGATGGCGAATTTTTTCACCGCTGAGGATGTTGCAGCAGGCAGGCCAGCCGCCTTGCTCAGGCAGGCAGAGATCGAAGGCCGCGCCGATGACGAGGGCTGGCGAGTGCGCAAGGATGGCACGCGCTTCTATGTCGATATGGTACTCACTGCCATCCGCGATCCGGTCGGAGATCTGCTCGGTTTTGCCAACATCACGCGTGACATAACCGAGCGCAAAGTCGCTGAAGAAGAGATCCTACGTCTCAACTCCAGCCTGGAAAACGAAGTCGCGGAGCGTACTGCTGAGCTACAGGCCGCCAATAGGGAGCTGGAGAGCTTCGCCTATGCCATTGCACACGATCTACGTGCACCACTACGTGCGATGATCGGCTTTAGCCAGGCGTTGATGGAAGACTACGGCGAGGGGTTTGAACCCGAGGCAAAGACCTACCTGGATCAGATTGTGATCGGCAGCACTCGCATGAGCGAGCTGGTGGATGGTCTGCTCACGCTGTCACGCAGCACCCAGGGCGAGTTGCAACGTGACGAGGTAGACCTGTCTGCTCTTGCCGAACGTCTGCTGACCGAAATGGCCGGAATAGAACCCGAGCGCCAGCTAAGCTGGGAAGTGGCACCCGGACTCGTTACCCGCGGCGATGGCCGCATGCTGGAAGCAGTACTGCGTAACCTGCTTGGCAATGCCTGGAAGTACACCGAGGGTACAGCTGAGGCGAAGATTCGCGTCTACGCCGATAAGGATAATCAGCAGCCCGTATTCTGCATTGAGGACAATGGCGCCGGTTTCGACATGGCGCATGCCGGCAAGCTGTTCCAGCCGTTCCAGCGCCTGCACCGTCAGGACGAGTTCGTCGGCATTGGTATCGGTCTGGCGACAGTACAACGTATCGTACATCGCCATGGTGGCCAAATTCAGGCTCAGGCGACACCGGGCAGAGGAGCGACGTTCTGCTTCTCTTTGGGACCTTAAGATGTTTATTGCCGGTAGAACAGACCACAAAAATATGCAAACCCAACTTGGGCAGCTTTTTGATTTTGGCTCCAGTATAAGAAAGCGTTTCATTGTCAGTTTTTCAGCCCTGGTATTTATATTTGCCGGATCTGTTTTACTGGCAACGATCAAGGTGGTAGACATCAGCGATATCTCTCACCGTATCGTTAAGCTGCGTGTCCCCACTTCCAGTCTCAGCGCACAGCTTGTGATAGATATTCATGGCACTCTTGACACACTCAGAGGCTGGATGCTTACCGGTGATACCACCTTCAAGACAGAACGAGCCGTGATCTGGGCCAACATGGACGAGACACTGGAAACAATGGATCGTCTTTTGCCAACCTGGACGGATAGGCAAACTATACAGGATTATAAACTGGTAAAAAACATCCTGTCTGAGTTTCGAAGTGCACAGGACAAGGTTGAGGATATAGCGCATGGCGCCGGAGAGTTCCCTGCCAACGTGCTCCTGCAGAGTGAGGCAGAGCCGTTTACGGATATAATTATTCAGCAGATTACGGCACTTATTGATGAAGAAATTTCCCTGCCGGCAAGCAGAGAGCGTAAGGATCTGCTTGGTAGTATGGCCGATTTTCGCGGTTCAATGGCCATGAGTCTAGCTAATATACGCTCCTATCTTATGACAGGAAATATTGAATTTAAAAACAGGTTTGAATCTACCTGGACAACAAACGAACAACGTTTTACAGCGCTTACACGACAACAGGAACTCATGACGCTTGCCCAGGTCAGGGGATTCGAGACGCTGGTATCAGCTCGCAACCAGTTTGCGCCACTGCCGTCGCGCATGTTTGCTATTCGTGCATCAACGCGCTGGAACATGGCGAATTATACTTTGGTCACTGAGACAGTCCCGCGTGCCAGCAAAATCCTCGAGATACTGTCAGGGGCGGTATCCGCCGATGGAAACCGGTCTGGCGGTATGATAGGAAACCAGAAGAAACTGCTTAATACAGATGCCGCAGCAGCAGACACAGAGAGTCAGCACCTGCTCACTATGAACTGGATACTGCTGGTGCTGGGCATCCTTATCGCAACCACTGTCATAATTCTGCTTAACAGATCCGTTGTTGCGCCGCTCGTTAGCATCACCAGGCGGATAACCCAGCTTGCCAGCGGCGACTACAGCGATGCGCTGGATAACCTGCAGCGTCGGGATGAGCTTGGCGCCCTGGTCACGGCCTTCCGTAACATGTTGACCCGGATCGATTCTCGAGATCGGGAAATAAAGCAACTTAATGCGGATCTGGAGCAACTGGTGGCAGAGCGTACCGTTGAACTACAGGCTGCCAACAGGGAGCTGGAGAGTTTCGCCTACGCTATTGCACATGACCTGCGCGCTCCACTGCGCGGCATGGGTGGCTTCAGTCAGGCGTTACTGGAAGACTATGGCGAGTCACTGGAAACCGAGGCGAAGACCTACCTCGATCATATCATTGCTGGCAGCACACGCATGGGCGAGCTGGTGGATGGCCTGCTCACTCTATCACGCAGCACCCGCGGCGAGTTGCAACGCAACGAGTTAGACCTGTCTGCTCTCGCCGAACGCCTGCTGGCCGAACTGGCCCGAATAGAACCCGAGCGCCAGCTAAGCTGGGAAGTAGCGCCCGGACTCGTCACCCGTGGCGATGGCCGCATGCTGGAAGCGGTACTGCGTAACCTGCTTGGCAATGCCTGGAAGTACACCGAGGGTACAGCTGAGGCGAAGATTCGCGTCTACGCCGATAAGGATAATCAGCAGCCCGTATTCTGCATTGAGGACAATGGCGCCGGTTTCGACATGGCGCATGCCGGCAAGCTGTTCCAGCCGTTCCAGCGCCTGCACCGTCAGGACGAGTTCGTCGGCATTGGTATCGGTCTGGCGACAGTACAGCGTATCGTGCATCGCCATGGTGGCGAAATTCAGGCCCACTCGACACAGGGCCAGGGCGCGCGGTTCTGCTTTAGCCTTGAGAATTTGACAGCAAATGACTGAGAAAACATTAACCAACAATGAGGAAGAATTATGGAATGCTATGCGCATGTTTAACAAAACCATTCTGCTGGTGGAGGACAACCCCCAGGACGAGATGCTGGCATTACGCGCCCTGGGCAAGGTCAATCTGGCGAACGACGTGATCGTGGTGCGCGATGGCCAGCAGGCCATCGATTACCTGTTTCGGGAAGGCGAATTCGCCGACCGAGAAGGCCCGGATCTGCCCGCCGTGGTGCTGCTTGATCTTGGCCTGCCACGTCTGGGTGGCCTGGAGGTACTGGAGCGATTGCGTGCCGACCCACGCACCGAGCTGCTGCCGGTGGCCATCCTGACCTCCTCGGACGAAGAGCAGGACCGGCTGCAGAGTTACCGTAACGGAGCCAACAGCTTTGTGCGCAAACCGCTGGATTTCGCAGAGTTTGCCGAAGCTGTGTCGCAGGTGGGCGTTTACTGGATGGCAGTGAACGATCCGCCAGTGTTTTGAGGTAAGTATGACAAAACCAATCCATGTTCTGGTCATTGAAGACACCCCGGCTGACTTTCTGTTGCTGCAGCGTCAGCTGCGTAAGGACGGCCTGGACACCGAGTGTCTGCGAGTCGAAAGCGAGCAGCAGTTCTGGGAGGCACTGGACATTGGCAGTTGGGACGTGCTGATTTCAGACTATAACGTACCGGGGGTGGATGTCATCCAGTTGCTTTCCCATGCCCATGCGCGTTATCCCGACCTGCCATTCATTCTGGTTTCCGGAGCAGTGGGCGAGGAAGTGGCTGTCGACCTGCTCAAGCAGGGCGCAGCAGATGTCGTGCTGAAGGATCGTCTCTCCCGACTGGCACCCGCTATCGAGCGCGCCTTACGTGATGTTCAGGATCGTTGTGATAAGTTGGCGGTGACCAGCCAGTTGCAACGACTCAACCGACTGTATGCCGTACTGGGTGACATTAATGAAGCGATTGTGCGTTGTCATGACCCGGACAGGCTGTTCACCGAATGTTGCCGCATTGCCGTAGATCAGGGAGGTTTCCGAATGACCTGGGTGGGTTCCATCGACTCTGACCGCAATGAACTCGTGATCCTTACCCATAGTGGTGAGGTGGGTGATTATCTGCAACAGCTACAGATCCGTCTGCTGGATAATAGCCTTGTCCAGGGCCCCACCGGTCGTGCCCTGCGAGAAGGAAGGGCCAACGTTTGCAACGATATCGCGCAAGACGAGCGCATGGCTCCCTGGCGTGAGCAAGCCCTGCACATGGGATACCGTTCTTCCGCCGCCTTCCCGATCAAAGTTGACGGTGAAGTGCGTTACACCTTCTCACTTTATTGCGATCAGGTGGAATTCTTCGATACCTCGGAGCTCAATTTGCTGGACAGGCTGTCCGAGAATCTCGGCTATGCGCTGGACGCGATCAATGCGGAGACACAACGCCAGACGGCCCAGTCAGCTCTGAAGGCCAGTGAGGAACGTTTTGACCTGGCCATGCGCGCCAGTAACGATGGCCTGTGGGACTGGAATCTGATTACCAATGCGGTGTATTACTCACCCCGCTGGAAGGCCATGCTCGGCTTCCGCGAAGATGAACTGGATAATCATTTCAGTACCTGGGAGCGCCTTGTTGATCCGGAAGGAAAAGACCGGGGCATGAAGCTCACCAACGACTGCCTGATCGGGAAGAGTGAGGGAATGGAAGTGATATATCGCATGCGCCACAAGGCTGGCCACTGGGTGGATGTCCTTTCCCGCGGTATGCTGGTGCACGATGCTAACGGTAAGCCGGTGCGTATGGTAGGTACGCACGTCGATATCAGCGAGCAAGTCAAGGCTGAACGTGAACTGGCCGAAGCGCAGCGCATTGCCCACCTGGGGCACTGGAGGCTGGATCTACTGCGGGAAGAGTTGACCTGGTCGGACGAGGTCTATCGTATCTTCGAAATAGATCAGGAAGAATTCAAGGCTACCTATGCTGCCTTCCTGCAACGGATCCATCCTGACGATCGCGAGGGTGTGGATCGCGCCTACCGGACTCACCTGGATTCCGCTGCTCCCTACGAAATTTCACACCGTCTATTGTTTGCGGATGGCCGCACCAAATATGTCCTCGAACGCTGCGAAACAGAACGTGATGCACAGGGTGCAGCGCTCTACTCGCTGGGTACGGTACTGGATATCACCAAGCAAAAGTTACTGGAACAGGAGTTACGCGATAGCGAACAAAAATCACTCGCTATTCTCGACAGCGTGCCGGAGACCGTGCTGGTGGTGGATCGGGATGGTCTCATCCTGCGCGCCAACATTCAGGCGGAGCGGATGTTCGGTTACCCACCGAAGGAACTTCAGGGCCAGAACGTGGATTGCCTGTTACCTGACCAGTATCGAGGACACCATGCGCAATTGCGCAACATATTTATGGCACATTCAGAGAACCGGCGGATGGGTAAAGAGCTGGACCTGAAAGCGCATCGCTTCGACGGCAGCGAGTTTCCAGTGGAAGTCAGCCTGACCCCGCTGGTGAGCGGTGACCAGCAACAGGTGATCGTCGCAATTCACGACATCTCCGAGCGCAAGACGAGCGAGAACCTGATCAGCATGGATCGTGAGCAACAGGCCATTCTGCGGGAACTGCTGGAAACCGCCCTGTATAACCGACCACTGGTAGAAACTCTGCAAAAATGCCTGGAGCGGCTATTGGCGATTTCCTGGCTTTCCCTGCTGCCCAAGGGAGGGATTTTACTCATGGCGGAGGATGGCCAGAACCTGGAACTGATGGTCTCACACAATCTCTCAGCTCAGATCCAGTCCCTCTGCGCCCATGTGCCGCTTGGCTACTGTCATTGCGGCCAGGCTGCTTCCAGCGGCCTGATGCAGTTTTCCAAATGTCTCGACGAACGGCATGATATTACCTATCCTGATATAGTGGATCACGGCCACTACAACCTGCCGCTGGTGTCAGATGAGTCAGTCCTCGGCGTACTGGTGCTGTACCTCCCACTGGGGTTCGAGCGTGATGCGCAGAAAGAGCAGTTTCTCGCCTCGGTGGCCGGTATTCTGGCCGGGCTGATCAGTCGCAAGCAGGCAGAAATCGAACTTATACAGCACCAGGAGCACCTGGAGGATTTGGTGGATGCCCGCACCATCGATCTGGAGCAAGCGAGGGAGATCGCAGAGAGCGCAAATCAGGCCAAGAGCACTTTCCTGGCGATGATGAGCCACGAGATCCGTACGCCAATGAACGCGATGATGGGTATGCTGGAACTGGTCGGTATGCATCGCCTTAACGAAGAACAGGCCAGAATGCTGGAAGTAGCACAGGAATCGGGCAACTCCCTGCTGTCGATTATCGATGACATCCTGGACTTTTCCAAGATAGAGGCTGGTAAGCTGTCGATCCATCCGGAGCCAGCCTCAATCACAGAACTGATTGAGTTGACCGCGCTGACCTATCTGACTATTGCCAGCAGTAAGGGTCTGTTGCTTATTAGCAGCATTTCAGAAAATATCAGTGCTTATGTATTAATGGATCGGCTACGCATACGCCAGATCCTGAATAACCTGCTTTCCAACGCCATCAAGTTTACCTTGCAAGGCAAAATCGAAATTAAGGCCGAGTTGATCGAGCACCGCGATGACGCTGATGTGGTGCGATTTACGGTGGCCGACACCGGCATCGGTATCAGTCCAGAAAACCAGCAGAATCTGTTCCAGGCCTTTAGCCAGGCCGAAGTCGATACTACTCGGCGTTTCGGTGGTACGGGTTTAGGACTGGCTATAAGCCGCAGGCTATGTAACATGATGGGAGGACAAATGGAACTGAAAAGTGTACTCGGCCAGGGTACGTCCATTCACGTTACCCTGACCCTGCCGGTGGTTGAGTCCAAACTTGTACCTCGCACAAGTGCCGTATCCCGTAGGGTAAATGGACAATCAGCGACGGTCGCATCGGTCATACCTACTATTGCCGAAGCCAGATCGACGGGCAGTCTGATCCTGCTGGTAGATGATCATCCGACCAACCGTGAAGTATTGATACAACAACTCAATATGCTCGGCTATGCTTCGGAGGAGGCCACCACCAGTCTCGAAGCTCTGGAGAAATGGCGCGCGGGTGAGTACGGCCTGCTGATCACCGACTGTCATATGCCGGACATGGATGGCTATCAATTAACCCGCGAGATTCGCCGTCTGGAAACTGAAACCAGGCGCAGGTATATGCCGATTCTGGGCTGGACGGCTGATGTGCTGCATGGTGAAGAGGCTTGCCGGTCTGCTGGCATGGATGACAATCTGGCCAAGCCCTCGAATCTGCAGAGCCTGCGGGATAAACTCGAATCTTTTATCTCTGTGGACACCGAACAGGTAAACGCAGTGTCTCCCAACTCAACTCAGGAGGTTACTTCAGAGTTGCATGCAGATGACCTGAAAGGGGTACTGGATCCGACTCCGTTAAAGGAACTGTCCGGAGGAGATAAGGATATGGAAGACATAATCCTGGCTCGTTTCTGGAAGGCAGCTCAAGTTGATGGAGAGGCCCTTGGTCAGGCGCTTATCAGTCATGATGCCAATGCTGTGGCCAGCCTGGCTCATCGCATGAAGGGTGCTGCCAGACTGGTTGGTGCAACTGAACTGACTCGTATCTGCGAAGCACTGGAGCAGGCCGGCAGGGAGCCGGACTGGTCAGGGTTTGAACAGAGCCAGTCAGAGTTTAGCGGTGCTCTGAAGCGGTTTGAACAGGCAATATTTAAATCAAAATGATAATTTTCCTTATATGAAAATAATGAAGTCTCTTATAGGTGATTGTAATGGAACCTGAACAGTTAGCACGGCTCAGTTTTATGGTTATAGAGGATCAAAAGTTCCAGCGTGAAGCGTTGGTATTATTGCTCAATAGTATCGGTGCCCAGCATGTACTGGAAGCTGAGCATGGGCAGTCTGCGCTGGAGCAGCTGAAAAAGTTACACACTACCATCGACATCATCCTGTGCGACGTCGACATGCCTACAATGGATGGTATGGCCACCATGCGGCATTTGTCTAATATGGATTACCCGGCTTCCATCATTCTGGTGAGTGCAGTGGGTCATGCTCTTCTCACCTCGATTGAAGCCATGACAAGAGCCTATGGCCTGAAATTGCTCGGTGTCATGCCTAAACCGCCGTCGCGCGGCATATTGCAGTCCCTGCTAAATAACCATACCAGTTCAATCAATAAACCTCGGGGTGTTGTTATTCGTGGTGTGCCTGTCACTTTGCAGGATATAGATTCTGCCCTCAAAAAAGGTGAATTTATACCGTATTTTCAACCCAAAGTGTCTATGAAAAGCGGCAAAGTCGTCGGTTTTGAGGCGCTGATACGCTGGAACAACCCTGCCCGGGGGTTGTTGATGCCAGGTGCCTTCCTGAAAATCGCGGAAGAGGGTGGTTTGATGGATCGCCTGACCTGGGTAATGCTGGAGAAATCTGCAGCCATTTGCAAGAAATGGCGAGATCAGGGGTTAAAGTTGTCCGTATCGGTCAATCTGTCGCTGAGTTCTTTGAGCCGCATTGAGTTGGCCGAGCGAATCATTGAAGTCATCACCCGGCAGGGGCTACAACCTGACGGTATGATTATGGAGGTCACCGAAAGTGCGGCTATGACCGATATAGGACATTGCATTGAAAATCTGGCACGTCTTCGATTACACGGTTTTGGTCTTTCCATCGACGACTATGGCACCGGCTATTCTTCCATGCAGCAATTGACCCGGGTACCCTTTACCGAACTTAAGATTGATCAGTCCTTCGTTATGGGCGCCAGCCAACATGAAAGCGCACGTCTGGTGGTGGAGTCCAGCCTGGATATTGCCAGAAAAATGGGCCTTCAATCTACCGTGGAAGGTATCGAAACGGCAGAGCAATGGGTCATGCTCAGAAATATGGGCTGCGACATCGCGCAGGGTTACTGGATAGCCAGACCGATGCCGGAATCAGCTATAATAGGTTGGGTTGAGAGATGGAATAGAACCTCCAATCAACTACCCGATGCTCCCCTGCAGTCAGCGCTGAAAGTTTTGCTGGTAGAAGATGAGGATTTCCAGCGCGACACTTATGCCGACATGGTAACACAGCTTGGGTTTGGCTGGGTTCGTACGGCAGAGAATGTAGCCGAAGCGCTATTACGCCTGGCTGAATCCGACTATGACCTGATTATAACCGATGTCCAGTTAGGTGGACCCACCGGGCTCGATCTGGCTGAACTGATCCGCACCAGGCAAACCCCGGCGAGTCCGGCGACGCGTATCATCGTGATGACCGCACACGATCAGGATCAGGACATGATGCTAGGTTCCATCGCACTGGATATCAATGGTTTAACCACCAAACCTGTGCCCCCGCGAGTCATGCGAGAAGTTATCCTGAATGCCATGAAAGAAGAATTTATCCCGCGCGATTGTTCCACCTATACAGAATCGACCCGGGAGGAACCCGTTGCCCCAGTGTCGACTACCCTGATACGAGTCGATGAGTTTGCAGAAACCGCTAACAACCCTGTCGATTGCCTGCGAATCCCATTGGACAAGCTGTTACCCGGCATGACCCTCGACGAGACCGTGTATTCAAAGGATAAAATTCTTGTGCTATCTTCAGGCTTTAAGCTTACCGACAGTGTAATCAATCGCTTACAGGATATCCGCAAAGTACTGGCCTGTTCGGATATCCAGGTTGTTTGCCCCGAGTCTTCTGAGGTGGATTAGTCAAAATAGAAAGCATGAAAGATTTTGCGACAGGTCATATAGTACTATTTCAATGTAAAGATTTAATTTTGACATGCGTAAGATTGACCTCGTTGTTATTCATCAACAGGATGCGCCACTGTTTACTAGCCTGGTTTCGTTGCTATCGAGGGATAGCAAGAAATTATTCCATTCAGGACCTTTATGAAGAAAGAATCAACACTCAGTAAAACCGGCTTATTGGAGGAGATCGAACAGCTTCGTACTGAAAACGCACGCCTCAGGAAAGCACAGGGAATGGATAAAGCGGAACAAATCGCGATAGATAAAATCACAGGGAAAGCTGATGAAAACATGACGCAGTCGATCATTGAGAATACCCATAGCGTGATCTATGTGAAGGATCTTGAAGGAAAATACCTGCAAATCAATGCCCGCTTTGAAAACCTGTTAAAAATTAAACGTAATGCGATTATTGGCCATACCGATTACGATATTTTACCCACTGAAATGGCCGATACTTTTCGTGAAAACGATTGCGAGGTTCTGAACAGGAAACAACTCATAGAGTTCGAGGACAGGGTTCCTTTGAACGGTGTGATGCATACCTACTTAACGATGAAGTTTCCACTGCTCGATGCAAATCAGAAAATCTATGCAATCGGTGGAATATCTACCGATATTACGCTGCAAAAGGAATTGCTGCACAACGCGATTAGAAACGAAGAATTGCTGAAAGAGGCCCAGACCTTAGCTCATCTCGGTAACTGGAGTCATGATCTGATCAGTGGTCAGGTTAGCTGGTCTGATGAACATTTTCGTCTGTTCGGTTATCAGCTGAATTCCATTGTCCCCGGATATGAGCATTTTATTAATGCGGTCCATCCCGATGATCGCGACATGCTATTTACCAGGATTGACAATGCAATAAGGCTTAATAAGAATGAAACTTATTCAGTTGAGTTCCGGGTTTTGATTAATACTAAAATTCGTTACCTGAGTACGAGGTTCCAGGTCGAATTTGATGCGACGGGTAAAGCGCTGAGACGGTTTGGCACCAGTATGGATATCACCGACAGGAAACTGGTCGAACAGGATCTTTTGAAAAGCCGCGCACTGCACGAATCCGCACAGCAGCTGGTTAGCCTGGGGCATTGGGAACTGCAACATAAGGGAATAAAAAAACTCTTCTGGTCCGATCAGGTGTATACAATATTCGAGCTGGACAAGAGTTGTTTTAACCCATCTTATGATAAGCTTTTCGATGCCATTCACCCGGAAGACAGGGAACAGACGAGAAAGGCATTTACAGAGTCAGTCACTAACCACTCCCAATATAATATTATTCATCGACTACTGATGCAGGATGGAAGAATAAAATTCGTACAGGAAATTGGCAGTACGAGTTATAACGATGCGGGAGAAGCACTCACCACTATCGGTACCGTACAGGATATCACGGCTATCCATAAAGCCGCATTAACCATGCAGCAGGCTTACGCAGAATTGCAATTAACTCTGGATAAACGATCCGATGATTTGAGTGAGTTGAGTGAGCAGGTTGAGCAGGGTGTGCTAAAGCATATGGAGATGGTGAAAACGCTCAGGGATGAGCGTGATTTTGTCAAAAGCCTGATTGATATCGCACAGGTGATCATACTGGTACTGGACAAGGATGGCAGAATCGTACGTTTCAACCCTTATCTGACCAGTCTTACGGGGTATTCGCTGTCCGAGACCAGGGGTAAAAACTGGTTCGAAACCTTTATCCCCGATATTCACCATTCGAGTCTAAAACGACTCTTCAACATGAGTGTTGCTGGCGCTAAAGTCAGGGGGAATGTCAATCCCATCCTGACCAAAGATGGTGCGGAACGAATCATAGAGTGGTGGTCCGATCCTATGCTCAATGTCTACGGAGAGAGCAGCGGGCTGTTGGCTATAGGTCAGGATATCACCCAGCACCAACAGATCATCAACGAGCTGGAAACTGAACGTCTACTATTACGCACCCTGATAGAAGAAAGCTCGTCGATTATCTGTTACAAAAACAGGCAGGGCAGATGGTATGTAGCCAACAAGGCAATTTTGAATTTATTTGGATTGCATAACATTCAATATAAGGGCATGTCGAATCAGCATATGTTTGAGTTAGTAGATCCTGTTGTACGTGATGCTTTTGAGACTTGCATTGGCTGGGAGGAAGATGTCTGGAAAAACAGGGCTCCAATTACTAAAGATTTAAAGATACCTCAGGCCGACGGCTCGAATAAAATTTACCAGATAACAAAAAAGCTTCTTTATAATCAACTCAACAAGGCTGAAGCTATTCTGGTCATAGGGCATGATATAACCGATAGAGAAATAGCTAAACGCCAACGTCTGGCAGAAATGAGGCAACAAAAGAATTCCCTGGTGAGAGAGGTGCATCACCGCATTAAGAATCATTTACAGGGACTAAAAGGTCTGCTCAATTTACACAAAAATAACAACCCCGAATATGATCAAGCTCTTAATGAAGCAATCAGCCAGATTAATTCGATAGCGGTTGTTTATGGACTACAATCGCAGAATCAGGATACGAGTATTTACTTTTACGAGATGCTGGGTGCCATCATTGAGGATATTGAAAAGCTGGATAAATTAGATCTAGCCCTCATTCTTGACCCGCAACAAATTAATTTTCAGATTGATGCCAATCAGGCCGTGGCGCTGTCCCTGGTAATAAATGAATTACTCATGAATGCTTTAAAACATAGGCGAATTCTGGATATCGATGCTGGAGTCGATGTCCAGGTCAGTAGTCGATCTGAGGGTGAAGTTACTTTCCTTTACATAGAAAATAACGGTGTTCTCCCGCAAGGCTTCAACTTTCAGGCGGGCACGGGTTTAGGGACTGGCCTGGAGCTGGTAAAAACCATGTTGCCATCGAAAGGGGCAAGTTTAAGATTATTTCAGCAAGGTGACCGGGTAGAAGCAGAGCTTGAACTCTGTGCGCCTTTAATCAAACAGCAGGCTGTAACCCCAGGTAGTAATGAAAATGGAGAAAATAATGATTGAAAAAGAGTGCAGACTGTTGCTGGTTGATGATGACAGGATCATTTTGGCTACTTTTTCCAAACAACTGAAAAATGCGGGCTTTGACGTCATCGTGGCCAATAGTGGTGAACAGGGTTTAGAGCTGGCGAGCAGGGATAACGCCATTGATCTGGCTATTATTGATGTTGGAATGCCCGGTATCAGCGGACTTGAAATGGCTCAACAATTAAAACCTTTAGGGATTGCCTGGATTTTTTTATCGGCCTATGACGATCAGGCGACGGTTGAAAGTGCCGTTAATGAAGGTGCCATGGGTTATCTGGTGAAACCGATCGATGTATCAAAAGCAATTCCTACCATCCTCTCAGGTATTAAAAGGGCCCGAGATATCGATAATTATATAGACACAGAGGCTCGTCTCAGTGGAGCGCTCGAAACAGGAAGTCAGGTCAACGTCGCGGTTGGTATGCTCATGGAACGGCATAATCTGGGTAGGCAGCAGGCCTTTGATATGATGCGAAATAAGGCGCGTTCAGAGCGACGCAAGGTAAAGGATGTTGCGCTGGAGGTTTTACATGCATGGCATATCTTTAATTTTATTGAAGATAAAAAAGCAGGTCATGCAATAACCGTTTCTCAAAACAGAAAAATCCATGTCGTTAGTTTCAGTTAAAAACAGATAGTTTACAATATCAATGTATAAGATTTGATCCACAGTTTACAAATTGAAAGTAGGTCGAAGATCAACATAGATAGTGAATTTTATACCTCTAAATTCCAAGATTTTTTGGGAATAATTGATCCGCAATATGTGAAAAGTAAAAAAATGGCTATTTGCGGGATGATTGGCAGTCTCTTTAAGGAGGCACAGTACTGTATAGTTAACATGCCATAGCTATATGAATCAGGATACTTATTATGACTTCAGGGCAGCAGTGTAATCTATGACTAGATTTCAATCCTGGTATTTACTTTTGTCGCGACAAGAAAATTTTTTCCGTACGAATGATTGATATGACGGTGAAAAATATTGATGAGTTTGTGTTCGTTACCCCAGAAAAAATAACTGGCAAATTTTGCACCTTTTTAGCAATTCATTCGTCATCACTGAACATTAGCACTTTACAATTAACTTATTGGATGAATATTATGAAAAAAATAGTATTAGGTTTCTTATTGTTTTCAAGTCTTTTAACCGGGATTGCACAGGCAGATCGCGGTTTTTTAGTCGATGCTGAATGGTTATCAGAGCATATTGAAGACGATAATCTGGTCGTTCTTGAAGTGAGGTATCATCCACACAGGTATTACACCATCGGCCATATCCCCGGTGCAATACAGGTTCAACGGTTTAAAGATCTTGGAGACAATGATGGCAATCCGATTATGAGGATCCCATCAAAAGAGGTATTTCAGGCTCGTTTACGAAACTGGGGAATTAATAATGATTCAACTGTAGTTATTTATGATGACTCCAGTACCGCACTAGCCTCACGAGTCTATTTTTTACTGGATTTGTTTGGTTTTAATATGGATCAGGTCAAAATCCTGGGTGGTGGGACGATTGAATGGTCCGCTTTTGAAGAGATGACGAAAGATAAAACAGTGATTGAAACGGGTAATGTGACTTTAAAAGACCGCAATGAAAATAAAGTGGTCGAATGGACCGATATTTATGATGATGTAGTTTCCCGTCGAGATCCTTCGGTTTTTTTGCTGGATGCACGCCCACATGATATGTATACCGGTGAAGTAATCAAACATTCTATTCTTGCCGGTCACATTCCTGGCGCTGTTAACATAGTCAGCCTTGAGGGTACTGAGTCACAAAAATGGATCACTGAGAAAGGTTTAAGCGATATGTATCAATCCATTGGAAAAGATAAAACGGTATATCTGTATTGTCATGATGGGTTTCGCATGAGCCTGGCCTACGTACAACTTAAAAGTCTGGGTTATAAAGATGTCCGGTTGTATGACGGAGGTTGGTCTCATTGGGGTAATCGACTTACTTTGCCTACAGTTGAAGGTGAAAAGCCTTATGCCGGGGATTATGACCTGTAATCCGACAGTTATTGGTGATTAGTCTTTTGCCAGCATGAAGTATTGCCATACTGGCATTTGAACTTATCACCGAAAAAGACACCGTCAATGTGTATGCGCTGGTAGGAGAAATTGGGCCACGAAGTTATGAGGAGCATGCTCTAACTTAACACACCATGGGTTCTATAGTTTGCAAAGGAGGGTTCATTTTTCACCTATGGAGAGGAGTTGACACAATAAGATGATTGGAAGGTCCGTAGTTCACTGGTTTTCAGAGCTCTCATCTCTGAATCTAATAGGCAGATATCACTGAAGGGCTGGTCACTAATTTAAAGTACCGATGTCACTGGATTTGAACTCAACGACATTTTTGTCGGTAATGGTTCAGCAAGTAATTTTGTGATCGTCGATGAGAATACCTATCGAGCCGATATAACTCCGGATGGCTCTGGAAACGTTAGCATTGATGTAGTGACCAACGTTGCCCAGGACGCTTCACTGAATGGAAACACACCTGCATTACTGGTTGTTACTATACTGACTACTAATGCAGACAATGATGGTATTCCGGACAATGTTGAATGCCCTGCAGGATGGCGATGGTCGGATCGATAACTTCACTGACTCCAAAAACGATGGACTGGATGACGCTATCGATCCCACTATGTCCCCTGTGGATACTGATGCTGATTCCACGCCTGACTTCAGAGACCTGGACAGTGATGGTGATAGTTTAAAAGATCTATTTGATTCTGCCGGGTTGAGTAATGCATTTGACAGTATTAATAAAGGTATTTTAGATAAGCTGCTGGATGTGGACATTGATGGTCTTGGTGATGTGGTAGATCCTGATGTACCAGGCGGTATCGCGGGTACAATTTTATCCAACCCGGATACAGACGGTGACAGGCAATCCAATTACCGCGACACTGACAGTGATAACGATGGCTTGGGTGACGTTTTAGAACTGGTTGATACGAACTGAGACGGAATTCTGGATGGGCTGCAAAAATGTGACGGGCTGGAAACTGCAGTGCGTTGCACCGGTAGTTTCAGTCCAATGATGCTACTGTTGTTTTTGTCACTGCATTATTTAAGCTTAGAAAGTCTTTCTCCCGGTTGACTGTCGCCGCTTGACTGGTATTGATGGGCAGTACTTTTTCAGCGAATGCCGAAGATATCAATGAATGTGGTCTACATAACCCGTTAGACTCTGATGAAAATGATGACTTAGCCAGGTGCTTCTATGTCGGTGCGAGCTGGTTGGCCAGCACGCATGTTGACCCGGAAGGCTCGGCTTTTGACTGGAGCACCAATGATAATAGCGATGCCGGTTATAATCTGTTTGTCGGCTGGCATTTTAAACCGCGCTGGTTTGGTGAACTGAGTTATGCCGATTTGGGTGAAGCCGGTTTATCGAACAGTAACCCGAGCATTACCGGTAGCGAGAAAATATCGTATAAAATTCCTGCCCTGCATGGGGTGCTGCTGCCAACGACACAGTCTGTGCTTAGTCATTGTGCCTGGAAATGATGTTCCTTGCTGACGAAGAGGTAGCCAGTCAATGGTTGTCCGAGTCGCCAGATACACGTGAAATTTTCTATCTGCAATCCGCGGTTGAGTTTTCCGCCGCTTTCTTCGTGCCACTTAGCGAGAAGTGCCGTACCGCAGCGTAAAAGGTAGAGTGACCCTATCTACAAATAATTTTTAGATTATTTCAGAAGACTGAGGAAGTCATTTATCAATATTATAAGGCTAAGCAGTAATTTATTTATGCCGCCAGCTGCCACACTTAATATGTTAAATGGTAAATTTTGACTGCAGGTTTCAAGAAGGATACTGTAAATATTATAACTATATCGATCCTAACCTGAACTGTTCAACGGGCGATTTAATACACCGTTGAACAGCTCATGGTCCCCCTACAAAGTAATAATTTGATCAGGCATATTCCCTGAAAGGGCACCATACAAATTTGGGAAGCAACCAATAGTCGCTCCTTCCACTAGCATGCCATCTATTTCACGTTCATAGGCGCATTGATCACAAGCCATTAATAACATACCAGTATCGGCGGCAACTTTAGCAAGACGTTCTCCAAGAGGATTATTTTTTTGTAAAACGTAGGTGTTATCCTCAAAGAAAAACATTCCAACAACTTCCACTCCGTGTGCATTTTCTTCCAACTGTGGAAGAATCATTTTTCCTAGTTTGTATGAAACTGAGTGACCTTGTGTAGAAAATATATATGCGACTTTCATTTTTTTGTTCCCTCATTCTAAGTATGGTTAATATTTTTATTGGTATAAGAGATTTATCAGCTTGGCATTAAATTGAAATATGCTGCTGAATCTTCTCATGTAGAGGTTTGTTCATCAACGGATGCTTTTCTACACTTTATACGTATTCAGTCTAACTAGTGGCTACGATCTGAATCGCCACAACAGGGTAATTCGTCCGAATACACTGCAAACCGGACTAAGGAGATAACGGAACATCGGTTTTCAGTTAAATCAGCGAAATTATCAATTTATTCGATTAGTCTTAAATATGGAGAGGGTGTGTGAAAACTATTTTCGAAAAAGGTATTATGGTAAATACATGCATAATTTAACCATTTTACAGGCATGAAGTGGAAAATAAGCTCTGAATCAACTGTTTATACTTTCCTAAAGTGACAATGAATTTTAGTGATTTACCTATTTTCGAGTTTTCACACAGTCTGTGGACTTAGCGGCCGTTCATTAATATTGGGAGAAGGAAAAAATATTTATAAACTTGATTAGGATTTTAGGGACTACAATGCCAACCATTACTCTAATATTATATGCTATCAGATAGGGCAATTATAAATTTAAGATCCCGTAATCCCGGTGCTGGATTTCAGCGCCTTTACTTTAAACTTAAACACTTCGCATTAAATAAGTACATTGGTATCTGGTCCTAATGATAATTGAGCCATTGCTACTTATTTAAGTCAGTTATTTATCCAATTTTTCCCATGCTTTGAGTATGTGTAACTGATCATTTGTTGCCATCCTTCAGCGTGATTGTGATTGAATCTGACGCCAGGCCACCGATCCCGGTACAATTAAGGCTGAACTTACTTTCCTTTTTCAGACCGCTGATAGTTTGGGCTCCAGAAAAACTCTTGGTGCCTGACCAGTCACTCAAAGCAATGCAGCTATCGGCATGTGAGCTTGACCAGCGTAGGGTGGTGGAACCATTGATTGCTACCTCGGGTGGGCTGGCTGTCAGCTTTACCGTGGGTGGAGGTGCTGGATCAACTCTGACCCTGGCGGCATCAACACCTTCACCACCGCCTCCACCGGCTATACTGCAGGAAAGAATAAACTGGCTATCCCTGTTGAGATGTTTGATGGTTTGCATGCCGCTGCGGCCTTTACTGCCGAACCAGTTACCTGAGGCCCTGCAGATATCGGCATTCAGATTGTTCCAGCTGAGCGTTGTTGAGTCGTTATAGGATATCTTTGCGGGGGTGGCTGTCAGATTTACCCGTGGAACTGTTATACCGTCTTCAAATACTTTAATACTCACTCTCTCATTTACTTCTCCTTGTGGGCCGCTGCAGATCAGGCGGAATTCGCTGTTGGTTTCAAGTCTCTCTATGTTGAGAGATCCATTGAGTTCTTTCTGACCTGACCAGTCACCAACAGCGATACAGTTGTTTACATGCTGGCTTGACCAGGTGAGTGTTGTTGATTCCTGAAATGCAATGCTTAAGGGGCTGGCTGACAGGTTTAACCGCGGTATTTCCGGAGCCCGAACTTTAACCAGTACGGAGTCACTGATCTCGTTACCTGAATAAAAACAATTTAAAATGTAAATACTGTCTCTGGTAAGAGGGCCCAGGGTTTTGGAGCCGGTAGACTTTATATTTCCAGACCAGTCGCCCGAAGCAATACAATAATCAACCGCCGTGGCTGCCCAGGACATGGTGAAAGTAGCATTGTAATCAATACTATCTGGAACAGGGTTCAGACTGATTTCAGGTTGGCTTTTATCTGTTTTATTACAGGCAGAAAGTAGTACAACAAAGATCCATGAAAATATTATGATGGTTTTCAACATATATAGTCCACTGAGGTGAGAGTCGGTTTGATTAAATGCCTGTTCAGCAGGAAACTGTGCCGACAAGAAGTATAGAAAGTATAAAATCTATAACCACCGGCAACAAGCGCGATAACTGGTACTGTCAGGTAAAGGCCTGAGAGGCCGGACTGATGGTATGAATAATACAAATAAGTTTACCATGGATAGCGCTTTCCTACCGAGATCCTCAACCATGCGGTCTGGCTATTACATGTGAAGAGCGTATTTTTGAATTTATAAGGTGCATCAAGGTCTTGTATAGACGACCTACATAGAAGTAGGAAGTGCAGTTCATGTTTGGAACTATTTACTGCCTTTTATGATTATTCAGGATCATAGGTTCTTTCTCAGCTATCGCGATGTTGAGGATCTTCCGGCTGAGCGCGGAATTGTTGTTTCTTACGAGCCTATTCGCAACTGGTGTAATAAATACGGCCCAGATTACGCTCGATCCATCAAAAAGCGCAGAGGTACACTGGGCGAAATATGGTACATGGATGAGGTTTTTATTAGCATTGATGTTAACATCTTTATCGGTGGCGAGCAGTAGACCAGGCAGGAGATGTTCTCGATACTCTGGTGCAAAAGACACGGATTTAGCTCTAAATTCAAGTTATTCGTCACCTGGCCGACCGGCACATTGACTAAGAGGGTATTCCACAGATCAGCGCCGCCTTTACAGCATGAATAATAACGCCGCGTGGCTATTCCCAGTCGACGATGACGATTAGACACCGACAGACAGGTCGGAATGACCTGAGTCCCTTAAGTCATCGTGGTTTCATACTAGCCTTCTCAGGCGTCCTGGATGGATGCTCCAGGGTTGCCTGATGAACGGCTGGAGATGTAGGTGCGCTACCGCACAGAATAAATCGGAAACGGGGCGTAAGGTGAATTTCGACCGTGTCATATCGACGGCAGGTGGTGTTGAGTTGATCTCAACCAAAACTGTCTGGCGCATAAGCGCAAGCCGGATTCAAACCACTAAGCCGTAGTTTGACAGCACGGTGTTGGTCAACCTGACACGGCAAGACCTGAAAGATGCCCCGCCTTACAACACGGCGATGCAACTGAATCGTTTGCAGGAAATGAACATCTTCAAACATTATGGACAACCCGGTTATTGGGAGGACGTGGTGAAACGTGACGCGTCAATACCACATAATTAGGCCTGTGTCAGGACCGGGCACGGGGAAAGATCCTGTCGCCTTATGATCTTTCACAGCACATCCACGACTTGACGTCATGGTGTTGAATCTCGTGTTAACCTGAAACTAAAACAAAGGAGCATCTAATGCCCATACAACTCAATGAAGAAAACAGCGGCAAGCTGCTCGTCGTTCACGTCAGCGGCAAGCTGGTAAAGGACGATTATACAGAGCTGGTGCCTGCATTCGAGCGACTTGTCAAGCAGCACGGAAAGATGCGCCTGCTGTTCGACATGTCCGATTTTCACGGCTGGGAAGCCAGCGCGGCATGGGAGGACTTCAAGTTCGGCATCGAACACTACGCCGATATCGAGCGCATGGCGATGGTCGGAGAAAATAAGTGGCAGGAGGCGATGACGGTGTTCGCCAAACCGTTCACCAAAGCCGAGGTGCGATACTTCGATCATGGCGATGCCGCTGCTGCGCGCAAGTGGTTGAACGAAGCGTAGTAACTTCTGCTGCAAGGCAAAGGAGCAACGGGGCTTGAGCTACAGATCAACTTACCAATGGAAATAATCAAAGGATAATTTTATGAAAACAGAAACAGATAAATCCCCGAAAGGTTCAAAAGTCTACATTATTGGTAGCGGAATTTCTGGACTTGCGAGTGCTATATATTTAGAAAAAGATGCTGGCGTTGCGGGTGAGAATATTTACATTTTAGAAAAAGATTCCATTCCAGGTGGAGCCACTGATGGTGCTGGTGATAAAGAGAAAGGATATGTGGTACGTGGTGGAAGAATGCACGAAATGCACTACGAATGTTATTGGGAGCTGCTTTCTCATATTCCGTCACTGGAAAATCCAGATATTTCTATTAGAGATGAATCTTATGACTTTAATGAGCGCTTCGTGTCAAACGGACAGGCGCGTCTATTGAAAGATGGAAAAAAGCTGGATGTGTCTTCTTATGGATTATCATTTAAACAGCAAACAGATTTTGTAAAATTAACCTTCGTTTCAGAGCATTCACTTGGCAATCAACGAATAGAAGACTGGTTTGATCAGGATTTTTTTGATACCAATTTCTGGTATATCTGGACAACCATGTTTGCATTCCAGAAATGGAGCAGTGTTGCCGAAATGAGAAGGTATATGAAAAGGTTTATCCATCTTATCGATGGCCTGCCAAGACTGGGTGGTGTTATGCGTACCAAATACAACCAATACGACTCTTTAGTAAGACCTGTAAAAAAATACCTGGAAGCAAAAGGTGTGAAGTTTCAAATGGGCAAGGAAGTTGTTGATATTGATTTCAATTTATCCGCAGACAAAAAGAGTGCCACAGTACTGCACCTTAAAGATAAAACTGAAATAGTGCTTCGAAAAAATGATTTTGTGTTTATCACAAATGGCTCTATAACAGATAGCACGGACAATGGAAGCTGGGATACTCCTGCGAAATTGAAAGGTCTGGAACAATCCGGATCCTGGAAGTTGTGGAAAAAACTGGCAATAAAAGATAAGGCTTTCGGCAATCCTGATCCATTCTGTGACAATATTGATCTGCAAAAATGGTACTCATTTACCGCAACCATGAAAGACAGTACATTCCTCGATTATATGGAAAACTTCTCGGGCAATGTCGATGGAACAGGTGGTCTTGTTACGTTGACAGACTCCAACTGGCTCATGTCATTTGTCATAGCGCGACAACCTCACTTTCCAGACCAGCCTGATGACGTTAAAATTTTTTGGGGCTATGGACTCTATCCGGATAGAAAAGGCAATTACATAGACAAAACAATGGCAGAGTGCAGCGGTGCTGAAATGCTGGAAGAGCTTTATTTCCATTTGAAAATTCAACACATCATGCAACCGGTTACACAAGCCGGAAAGGTCAATTGTATCCCGGTCGCTATGCCGTTTATTGATAGTCTTTTTATGCCCAGAGAACTGGGTGACAGGCCCAAAGTTGTACCAGATGGAGCCACCAATTTCGCCTTTTTAGGACAGTTTGCCGAAGCACCGGAAGATTGTGTATTTACCGTTGAATATTCTGTTAGGACAGCTCAAATGGCAGTTTATGGTCTATTTGATACGGGAAAGAAGGTACATCCTATGTACGATTCGGCACACAATCCAAAATATCTACTTCGAGCACTCAACGCGATTAGTGGTTGATTTCATATGACTGATATACCACAAGGGGCCTTACAGAAGTCGCTCACTACGTTTAATTTCAGCAAGTGGCTGCGACTCTGGCGTAAGCTGGTAAAAACGTGAAACTTATTGGTTAGAATTCTTTGATTTTAGCTGGCATCGAAATGGCATTCATACTTCTTAAACCTTATGTACGCTGTCGTACATACAAAATTCGATATGAGTGGGACACTGTGCGATGTGCTTGAAATGGCAGCAATGGCCGCCTTGGGGAACCCGGCACTGAGCGCAATTGCAGAACTGGTTCAGGCGAAATAAAAAAGTGCCTGCAAGTCTGTGAGCTAGGCGCAAGAGACTAATTAATATATTCGAGGAGAACACCATGCTAGTGACTTTTACAACCGATACCTATGCTGATATCACGATGTTTGGCGATATAGCGCTTGCCATGCTGAAAAAGATGGGGCACAGCGCCACAGTGCCCGGCGCGATTCTGGCAGCAGACGTTCCTGCCGCGCTGAGCCAGTTAACCGCCGCAATCGATGCGGATACAACGCCGCCCGTTACGGACCAGGACGCGGAGGAGCCTGAGGTGAGCATGACGAATCGTGCGCTGCCGCTGATTGAACTTTTTGCTGCCGCAGCAAAGGCAAAATCTAACGTCATGTGGGAATAATTTGAAACGTGGGCTTTTCCTAAACTCCAGCAATGCTGTGGGTGGAGGTACAGGCGTTTCAGGAAGTTGATCCACAACCTATAGAGAAATCGATTATATGAAAATGCATGGAGATAACCCTGAAATGACTCAAGAACATCAGATGCATCACGATCATCAAAATCATCACGCCCATATGGCGGCAGATTTCCGTAAACGGTTCTGGATTGCGCTGGTACTTACGGTGCCGATTCTGATGCTCTCTCCACTGCTGCAAAAGCTGTTTGGCTTACGTGATGCCTTCAGTTTGTTCAGCGATCTCAATGTTCTGTTCGGATTTTCTTCTGCTGTCTTCTGGTATGGCGGCTGGCCGTTTCTAAAAGGCTTATACGATGAACTTAAATCAAAACAGCCCGGGATGATGACGCTGGTAGCGGTTGCCATCACGACTGCTTATGCTTACAGCAGTGCTGTCGTGTTCGGCCTGAGCGGGAAGGTGTTCTTCTGGGAGCTGGCTACCCTAGTCGATGTTATGCTGCTTGGTCACTGGATAGAGATGAAGTCGGTGATGGGCGCATCTAAGGCGCTGGAGGAACTGGCGAAGCTCATGCCTTCCAACGCTCACAAAGTCACGGCCGATGGCAGCGTGACGGACGTGCCATTGAGTGAACTGACGGTGGGCGACAAGGTGCTGATCAAACCGGGTGAGAAAATCCCTGCAGACGGTGTCATTGTCGATGGCGAGAGCTCGGTCAATGAGGCCATGCTCACCGGTGAATCAACCCCTGTCACCAAAAAGACTGGCGGCAAGGTCATCGGCGGCGCCATCAATGGGGAAGGTTCCCTGACCATCGAGGTCAAAAGTACCGGCAAAGAATCGTTTCTTTCGCAGGTCATCGACCTGGTCAAGCAGGCCCAGCAAAGCAAGTCGAAGACACAGGATCTAGCTAATGCAGCGGCAATGTGGCTTACCCTCATTGCGCTGAGTGGCGGCGCGATCACTTTCTTTATCTGGTTGGGCGTCATGGGCAGGGATCTTTCCTTTGCCATCGAGCGCGCCGTAACCGTCATGGTCATCACCTGCCCGCATGCCCTGGGTCTGGCCGTGCCGCTGGTTATCGCTGTCTCTACGGCGCTGGCCGCGAGCAATGGACTGCTGATCCGCAATCGTCCCGCTTTTGAGCGCGCCAGAAAAGTTCAGGCAATCATTTTCGACAAGACCGGGACACTCACGGAAGGTCGCTTTGGCGTTACCGATACTCTGTTGTTAGCGCAGGACATCGTTGAAGAAACGCTGCATCGCTATGCGGCCTCGGTGGAAGCCAATTCCGAACATCCCATTGCCAGAGCCATTGCCGACGTTGTCGAGGACAAATTACCCGTCGAAGACTTCAAAGGCATCGCAGGTAAAGGCGCTGAGGGTAGGGTTGAGGGCAAAAAGATCAAGGTGGTGAGCCCGGGATTCCTGCGCGAACAGAATATCTCCCTCGACGACAAGCGCGTGGAAGAACTGAAAGCACAGGGCAAAACTGTCGTATTTGTGCTTGTTGATGGACAGTTGAAAGGAGCGATTGCGCTGGCGGATATCATCCGGCCGGAGTCGAAGCAGACCATCACCGCACTCAAGGCAATGAACATCAGGTGTATGATGCTCACGGGCGACAACAAACAGGTTGCCCAATGGGTTTCGGACCAGGTCGGTCTGGACGAATACTTCGCCGAGGTTCTGCCGCAGGACAAAGCAGCCAAAGTCAAAGAAGTCCAGTCCCGGGGCGTATTGGTGGCCATGACCGGCGATGGCGTGAACGATGCTCCCGCGCTGGCACAGGCCGATCTGGGTATTGCCATCGGCGCAGGTTCGGATGTGGCAGTCGAAACCGCCGACATCGTGCTGGTGCGAAGCAATCCATCGGATGTTGTGTCTCTCCTCGAGCTTTCCAGGGCCACCTATAAAAAGATGATTCAAAATCTGGCATGGGCGACCGGCTATAACGCCTTCGCCATCCCGTTGGCCGCTGGTGCACTTTACGCGTGGGGTGTGGTGCTATCCCCTGCAGTGGGTGCGGCGTTGATGGCTGCCAGTACGGTGATTGTGGCTATAAATGCGCGACTACTGAGACTGAAGGAATGACCAGGCTATTGATAAGGGGAATCCCGGTATGAAGGACGAACTATGTGCGATGACGAACAGACGCTGAAAAGACAGGCCTGTATAAAGGACCTTCCAGCAAATGGCCATGCGGACTCCACCGGTGAGTATTGTTGCCAATATCGGAACTACTCATCTATTAAACGCTGAAAGAGCTGTTCTGCAATGCCCTCTGGTGCGGGTAGTCAGCGGCCATGATCAAGGGTCTGCTGTAAATTGGCTATTCGGCGCACAAAGTTCGCTGGTCTCGTGGTGGTTCGCAGGATTGGGAAGGTCTCAGGCTGACCACACTCAATCCATCAGGCAATCAACTACTTTTAAGGAGAAGGAAGATGAATACTAAAGCTAAAGTTGCGTTAATCACGGGTGCCGGTCAGGGCATTGGGCGGGCCATTGCCTTAAGGCTGGCAAAGAATGGTGCGGACATTGCTATTGTTGATCTCAGGAAAGACAAAATAGATGCCGTTGCCAAAGAGGTGCAAGCCTTAGGCCGCAAAGCAACGGTTTTCGTTGCCGATGTAACGAGTCGCGACCAGGTCTATGCCGCGGTTGACCATGCCGAAAAGGAACTGGGCGGCTTTGATATCATGGTCAACAATGCCGGGATCGCTCAGGTACAGTCGTTGGCTGATGTCACGCAACAGGAAGTTGAAACTATTTTCAAAGTGAATATCGAGGGTTTGCTCTGGGGAATTCAGGCTGCGGCCAGGAAATTCAAGGCTCGTGGACACAAGGGTAAAATCATTAATGCATCGTCGGATGCAGGCCAAAACGGATTTTCCATGCCAGGCGTGTATTCTGCCACCAGGTTCGCAGTCCGCGGTCTAACTCAGGCTGCAGCGCTCGAATATGCCAGCGACGGCATCACTGTCAATGCCTACAGCCCGGACCAGGTTCAGGCTATATGACCGAACAGGCACCCATCATCGATGGTGGGATCGTTTATCGCTGATGCGTCCCGGTGTTGACTCAATTATTCAGGAATCAGGATTGTCCAACAAGTATGCAATATTAAGTTGTACTGACAATAAATTCTTTTCACGTACAAAATAGGAGATTAGAGAATGACTGAAAACAAATGCCCGGTGATGCACGGCGGCGCCACAGAGAGCAGCATGTCGAACATGGGATGGTGGCCTAAGGCACTGAACCTCGATATTCTGCATCAACATGATAGCAAGACCAATCCGATGGGAGCGGGCTTTAACTACAGGGAAGAGGTCAGAAAGCTTGATGTAACAGCGCTCAAGAAAGATATGCAGGCTCTGATGACAGACAGCCAGGCATGGTGGCCATCGGACTGGGGTCACTACGGTGGTCTCATGATTCGCCTGTCGTGGCATGCGGCCGGTACCTATCGTATCGCTGACGGTCGGGGTGGTGCGGGTACCGGCAACCAGCGCTTTGCGCCGATTAACTCCTGGCCAGACAACGTCAACCTGGACAAGGCGCGTCGTCTGCTCTGGCCTGTCAAGAAAAAGTACGGCAACAAACTTAGCTGGGCCGATTTGATTGCCTATGCGGGCACGATTGCCTATGAATCCATGGGCTTGAAAACTTTCGGCTTCGCCTTTGGACGTGAAGATATCTGGCACCCGGAAAAAGACACCTACTGGGGTGCAGAAAAAGAATGGCTCGCAACCAGCGATGACCCCAACAGTCGTTATTCCGGTGAGCGGGATCTGGATAACCCGCTGGCAGCGGTGATGATGGGCCTGATCTATGTTAACCCCGAAGGTGTGGATGGCAAACCCGACCCACTGAAAACGGCCGAAGATGTGCGCGTCACCTTTGAGCGCATGGCGATGAACGATGAGGAAACCGTGGCGTTGACTGCCGGCGGCCACACGGTGGGCAAGTGCCACGGCAACGGTGATGCCGACCTGCTCGGCGAAAAACCCGAAGCCGCCGAACTCGAAGATCAGGGCCTGGGCTGGATCAACAAGACCACGCGCGGCATTGGCAACGATACCGTGTCCAGTGGTCTCGAAGGCGCATGGACAACGCATCCCACCCAATGGGACAACGGCTATTTCCACCTGTTGCTCAACTACGAATGGGAACTGAAGAAAAGCCCGGCCGGCGCATGGCAGTGGGAACCGATCAATATTAAGGAAGAAGATAAGCCGGTAGATACCGAAGATCCGTCGATCCGTCACAACCCGATTATGACCGATGCCGACATGGCGATGAAGATGGATCCGGAATATCGCAAAATCTCCGAGCGTTACTACAATAATCCGCAGCAATTCTCTGAAGCTTTCGCACGGGCATGGTTCAAACTGACACACCGCGACATGGGACCAAAGGTGCGTTACATCGGACCCGATGCGCCGAAAGATGATCTGATCTGGCAAGATCCGGTTCCGGCCGGAAGTAACGACTACGATGTCCAGGCCGTGAAGGCTAAAATTTCTGCCAGCGGGCTAAGTATCAGCGAGATGGTGGCCACCGCATGGGATAGCGCAAGAACTTTCCGTTGTTCGGATATGCGCGGCGGCGCCAATGGGGCGCGTATTCGTCTGGCCCCGCAGAAGAATTGGCAAGGCAATGAACCCGAGCGTCTGAGTAAGGTGCTGGCCGTGCTTGAACCGATTGCTGCCGAGAGCGGCGCAAGCGTCGCGGATGTGATCGTGCTGGCAGGTAATGTCGGTGTCGAGCAGGCCGCAAAGGCCGCTGGCATTGAAATTACTGTTCCCTTCTCGGCTGGCCGCGGAGATGCGACCGACGAGATGACCGATGCGGATGCCTTCGAAGTGCTGGAGCCCATCCATGATGGCTACCGCAACTGGCTCAAGCAGGATTATGTCGTCAGCGGGGAAGAGCTGATGCTCGACCGCACGCAACTAATGGGGCTGACTGCACCTGAGATGACGGTGTTAGTTGGCGGTATGCGCGTACTTGGCAGCAACCACGGCGGCAGCAAACACGGAATCTTCACCGAGCGCGAAGGTGCGCTGACGAATGATTTCTTCGTCAATCTGACCGACATGAACTACACGTGGAAGCCAACCGGGAATAACCTGTTTGAAATCCGCGACCGCGAAACAGACAAGCTCAAGTGGACAGCGACACGCGTTGATCTTGTCTTTGGGTCCAACTCGATCCTGCGCGCCTATGCCGAAGTTTATGCACAGGATGACAACAGGGAGAAGTTCGTACAAGACTTCGTAGCTGCATGGACTAAGGTGATGAACGCTGATCGCTTCGATCTGGCCTGACTCCCGGTGCACCTCCAGGCCCGTTTAGCGAATTCCGCAACGATCGTCTCGCTGCGTGGCAGCGTCGTGGATATCGTGTTTCAAGTGATTTTTCCAGTTTCAACTAGCAGTACAATCTGAATACAAACCCAGCTTTAAAACAGGAGCTTAGCAATGAGCAAGAAAGAAACTTACCAAAAGAAACTACAGGCTCAATTGGACGAGTGGAGCGCAGAGATCGACAAACTCAGGGCAAAAGTTGATAAAGCGGGAGCCGAAACTCAACTTGAGTACCACAAACACAAAGAAATCGAGGAACTGCGATCCATGCAACAAGCAGCCAGCAGTAAACTAGTCGAACTTAAGGAAGCCAGCGACGAGGCATGGGAGGATCTCAGGGCAGGCATGGATAGTGCGTGGAACTCGATCGGCAATGCGCTGAAGTCGGCTACCTCCAGATTCAATTAAACAGTATGGTCAGGTCATCGCGGGCATAACGAAAAGAGATGACGAGTGAAATTTAGTATCTGAGCATTTTTTATCATCAGTTTGTCTAATCACAAATAGTAAATTATTTCTGCCCACTCGAGCAGCAGTCTATAAGATCAGAATTTATCGGAGAAAATAATGACTCAATACGATGCGATTGTTATTGGTACAGGGCAGGCAGGACCTTCTATGGCTACACGACTGGCTGGAGAAGGATTTAAAACAGCTATTATTGAGAGAGGTAAATTTGGTGGTACCTGCGTCAATAATGGCTGTGTCCCCACTAAAACTCTGATAGCGAGTGCCCGGGCAGCGCATGTTGCCCGACATGCAGACGACTACGGTGTGATGATCGAAGGCCCGGTCAGGGTAGATATGAAGCAGGTAAAAGCACGTAAAGATAAAATATCCGGTAATAGCACTCACAGTGTCGAGCAATGGCTAAAAGAGACTGATAACTTAACTGTGTACCATGGAACGGGAAAATTTGAAAGCAGCCATACAGTTCGTGTTGGAGATGAATTATTACAGGCTGATAAAAATTCATCAATGTGGGCGGACATGCATTGGTTCCCCCATTTTCCGGGCTGGATGATATCGATTATCTGACCAATGAAAACATCATGGATGTGGACTATCTTCCACCGCATCTGATCATTATTGGCGGCAGTTATATTGGTCTTGAATTTGCCCAGATGTATCGACGTTTCGGCAGTCAGGTCACGGTTGTTGAAAAAGGCTCAAGGATAATTCAACGCGAAGATGAAGACGTATCCAGCACAGTGATGGAAGTGCTGCAAAAAGAAGGTGTGATATTCCGTTTAAATTCTGAATGTATCTCGCCACAAAAGCAGGGCGGCGAAATCGTCGTCAAACTGGACTGTAAAGATGATTTAAAAGAAGTGAGGGGATCGCATTTATTACTGGCTGTCGGGCGAACTCCAAATACGCAAAATCTGGGGCTGGATAAAGCGGGCATAGAAGTCGATGATCGAGGTTTCATAGTAGTTGATGATAAATTGCAAACGACCGTTCCCGGAATCTGGGCATTGGGAGACTGTAACGGTCAGGGGGCATTCACCCACACATCATACAATGACTATGAAATAGTAGCGGCTAACTTGCTGGATGAAGATCCAAGAAGAGTAAGCGACCGTATTTTGACCTATGGCCTGTTTGTTGACCCTCCTCTGGGCCGCGTGGGTATGACTGAAAATCAGGCGCGTGAATCCGCGCGCAATGTTCTGATCGGCAAGATGCCTATGACACGTATTGGCAGGGCGGTAGAAAAAGGCCAGACCGATGGTTTTATGAAAATTCTAGTTGATGCAGACAGCAAAGAGATATTAGGTGCTGCCATCATTGGTTTGAACGGAGATGAAGTCATCCATTCAATTACCGATATTATGTACGCTAAAGTACCTTATACGGTCATTCAGCGAGCGATGCATATTCACCCCACAGTGTCGGAGTTGATACCCACGATGCTAGGCGACTTAAAGCCATTATAGCAATGAAAGAAATTACAGATGACTGACAACAGTACAACAATGACGCTTTCCGGGAAAACGCTTTCCCCCGGTTTGGGCGAGGGTCAGATCTTTGTCTACCGGGATATCATGAACCGCTTTGACGAGTTTTACGATATCGACGATACCCAGATTGAACCCGAGCTGAAACGTTTGGACCGTGCGCTTGCGAGGATTTCAGATGACCTGAGCGTGCTGGCAGGCCGCGTTGAGGCGGAGATCGATTCGGAACTCTCGGGTGTGTTTCACGCACACCTCGCTATGATGCAAGATGCAAGCTTGAAGGCAGAGGTAGAGAAGGAGGTCAAAGGCGAATTAGTCAGTGCGGGGAGCGCTGTGAGAACGGTGTTTCGTCGCTGGGAGCATCGGTTCCAATCCATGGACGCTGAGGTGTCAAGACAGAAAAGCGATGACATGCGGGACCTGGCGCGACGGCTTGTCTCTGCGCTGGCAGGCGTCCATGCGCATGCCCTGGCGGATCTGCCCCGTGGCAGTGTTCTTGTAGCAAACCGCCTGCTGCCATCTGATACCGTATTCCTCGCGCGGAATATGGCCGCCGCAGCTTTGCTGGAAATTGGCGCAAAAGGCTCTCACGCAGCTCTATTCGCTCGCGAAATAGGGCTTCCGTGTGTGGCCGCTCTTCCGGGCCTTTTGGAGACAGTATCCGAGAGTTCTTATGCGCTCGTCGATGCCGATGGAGCTCAAGCCATCATTAATCCCAACGCGACGCAGCGCGATACGTTCCTGAAGAAGATCGAGCAGAGGACGCAGACAATTGCCAAAGCCCGTGCTCGCGCTCACAAGTCAGCTATGACACAAGATGGGACACGAATTGCCGTTCTCGCCAATGTGGGGGACGCAGAAGACACACGAATCGCCATCGAGAACGGGGCGGATGGGGTGGGTCTTTATCGCCTTGAACAGATTTACTTAAGCCGGCAGCACCCCCCCCAGCACGGTCGAGCTGGTTGAAGCAATGCAAACGACATTGAAGCCCGCTAAAGGTCTGCCAGTGAATGTGCGGTTGCTTGATGTCGGAGCGGACAAGCCACTTCCCTTTATTGACATGCCCAGGGAGCAAAATCCTTCATTGGGACAAAGGGGTATCCGCTTCCTGTTGCAATATCCAGAACTCCTGCAAACGCAGATGGACGCACTGCTCCAGCTTTCCCCCGATTTTGACCTGCGTATTTTAGTGCCGATGGTCACACTACCCGGCGATATGGCTGCAGTAGAGGAAGCTCTAAGGGCTTCAGCTTCAAGAGCCAGGACATCAAGAGTACCTGCACTTGGCGCCATGATTGAAACGCCAGCTGCGGCCCTTGCTGCTGCTGACATCTCAAGGCACGCATCATTCCTGAGTTTCGGAACGAATGACCTTACACAGTACTCCTTTGCCGCCGACCGCGAGAATGCATCTGTTGACACCTACTTCGATGACACCCATGATGTCATTTTTCGCCTGATTAGCATGGTTCATGGTGATATCCCCGACATGCCTCTTTCCGTCTGCGGGGAATTGGCCGGGCGATCCAATGCTACCTCCAGACTGCTGGGGTGCGGCATCACTTCCCTGAGTGTTGTCCCCCTCGCCATCCCCACAATCAAAGAAGCTGTTCGAAATTGCGGCAGGACATCATAGCTATGTGCCAAGTGGAATAGGAAGGGGTTCTGTCCCAATGTCATTAAGTTAAGGTTTTTTTGTCGTCATGCCCGCGTACGACTGCATGGATGCAGGAGGTAGAGCGAAGCAGGAAGCCAGAGCCGAGGCGGGTATCCATTTTAAAGGCCTGCAGGCTCGTTGTGATGGATTGCATCCCTTGTTTCCGTGAACGGTGCATCCATGCACCACTACTCTGGCCTTCGCCAGAATGACGCGAGTCGCTTAATTTAACGGCATTGGGTTCTGTCCCCTCCATTTCACAAAACCTGATTTTTCTACCCGTCAATATTCCAGACTCATGGAGATCGGATTAAAAATTTGGTCTTGTAAATCAGAGTGTGGTACGCATTTGATGAGTAGAGCAAAAGCCAGTTTGATATATCGACTAACCTATAATCTTTGAGTTCAACTAATGCCTGGTTATAGCAAACTTGAAAGTACAATCCGGTATCTTGAAGTAGAAGTGGAGGATGACCTGGAAATATCTGAGCTAACCGATTCTTGATGCAATTAACCAGGAAGTGTCAAAACATAGGCTTCCTGGCTTCTCTGTACCGGATATAGTAGCAACAGGACATTCGGTCTACCGGTAAATAACCGAAATAGTCAACAGTTGCTACTGTTAGGCCCCATCACCTAAATGTGCAGTGGCTCTATGGTCCAACCAATCCCGCCGGTATGTGCTTCAGGGTGGGAGTGTTTAAGGGCCTTTAAAATGGGGGGAATACGCCAGCGAGGGATATCCACCAGCAGGATTATTTCACCATGTTTTAGTTCAGCCTGAAATTTTGATAAATGCATATGCGGGACATGTGTAGTGAAATAATATCCGCCGAAAAAAGTGCCTGACATAACCAGCAAACTGATCAATAAAACAGGCATCGAGAGGTTAAAAAGACTGACTAGAAAAACCAGTAAAGCCAGGAAAAATACCGCCAGATTGATCTTCCATAACCAGTCTTCGATGTATCTTGCAGTATCGTTTTGTTGGTAGACAGTGGCCTCTGGCAGACCAGATATGTTTACCTCTTTTTTGGCAATGGTGTGAATATGTTTTTTCATGACACCCATGCTGTTCAACACGTCGACGACTTCCAGCGCTTTTTCACGTTGAGGTAGTAACAGATACAACCGTCGTTTCATCAGGTTCATGATTTAGCCCTCCGCTATATAGTCGTCAGTATCATTCCCTTGAAGAATTTTTTTATCTTCCATTTTTATCATAAGAAAGGCCTGTTTATTCATTTCATTTTCAAAATAGACTTTAAATCCATTCTCTGCAGTGCCCTCTGTAACACTGGGGTGACTGGATAAATTATGTACGTCTTTGAGGGTAATAGGGTCTGTTGTAGAGTGGATAAACATAACGTTGACTCCTTCGTGCTTAACACGAGTAAAAGTTAGCGATTCGCTAACGGGTTGAGCTTTTTATAAGCTCTGCTATTTTCTAATGATTACCGTCAGGCTACGTTCCTGGATAAAATATCCAGTTTATGTGCCTGTTGTTTCATTAGTGTCACAATGGCATATATGCCAACATGACGATTTGGCGATAAATGTTCATCAAGATGTAATCGTGAAAACAATTCATCGACATCCAGTAAATCGACTTCCCTGGCCGTTTTACCTTCAGTGAGTTGAATTAATATGGCCAGTACGCCGCGGATAATACTGGTATCACAATAGCCGTAAAACCGAATCAATGTTGAATCACTATTGTCTCGATAGGCGCTCACATATACCGTACTCATGCAACCACGAACATTGTTGCTTTCCACCATTAATTTTTGTGACATGGCAGGAAGATTTTCACCCAGTTCAATGATGTAGTTGTAACGCTGATCCCAGTCATCGAATAGCTCAAAATTCTCAACCAGGTTATCCAGGCGGCTCATGGTATTGTCCTGACGTCTTTTTCCACTTCGCCCAGCATAAATGATTCGCCACAACCACAAATATTCTGCACATTCGGATTATGAAATTCAAAACCCTGGTCCGTCGCATTGATAGCTACATAATCTATTTCAGTTCCATCAAGGTTTGGTAAGCTCTCGCTATCAACTACAATTTTGATCCCAAAAGATTCAAATATTACATCCTCAGCATTTTGTAGATCGACATAATCAACCTTATAGGAAAAACCACTGCAACCTGCTTTGGGGGTAGCCAGGCGAAACCCTGTTCCATGGCCACGTTTGTTTAACATTTGTTGAACATGAGTCGCTGCACGTTGAGTTAATTGAATCATTTTGTAGTGACCTCTGTGTTATTAAAGTAATCCTAAATCCAGTCGCGCGGCTTCACTGAGACATCCCTGGTTCCAGGGTGGATCCCATACCAGACTGACTTTTGCATCGTTGATACCGGGTACTGTCTTAACCATTGCGACCACTTGAGCAGGTAATATTTCCGCCACCGGGCAGGCAGGTGCTGTTAGCGTCATTTCGATTTCAACCTCTGCATCATCATTAATACTGATGTGATATATCAGACCGAGATCATACACATTGACATGAATTTCCGGATCATAAACCGTTCGTATAGCTGCAATCACTTTCTGCTCCAGCGATGCATCGACCGGGTAATCAACTGCCTGAGCGGATACAGGCTTTCGCACCGGTAAATCAACCTGCTTTTTAGTGCGGAATAGAATGCCATCAATGTCCATTTTTATGTTCCATTTCTGATTCAACTGAATTTAATGTGTGCGCTATTTTTTCGCTCGCATAATCGCGTAGCTGCTGTAGCTCGAAACTCTCAATAATGTCAGTGGCAAATCCCTGGCATAACATTTTTCGAGCGCTATGTTCTGCAATACCACGCGAGCGCATATAAAAAAGCTGCTCAGGGTCGAGTCGCCCAACCGTGGTACCGTGACTACATTTCACATCATCGGCGTATATTTCCAGTTGTGGTTTGGTATTGACTTCAGCATCACGCACCAGCAGCAGGTTGTCATTCGTCAAAGCAGCATCAGAATGCTGTGCCTGCCTGTCGACCAGAATTCGACCATCAAAAACAGCCCGACCCCTGCCGTATAAAATACCTTTAAACTGTTCACTACTGCGGCAGGATGGCACCCGATGTTGCACATCAAGATGAAAATCGGTCAGCTGTTGATCGCCAACGGTGTACAAGCCAAGCAAATCACACTCAGCCTGTTGTGCCTGGAACTCGACCCTGACTGCAGATTTTGACCAGAGACCACCAAATGCAAGGCAGGTGCTGAAATAGCGGCTGCGCCTGTGCTGAGTTATCTGGACGTTACTCAGGTGATAGGCCAGTCGGCTTTCATCCTGAATGCGGTAATGCCTGAGTCTAGAATCATCAGCAAGATTAATGTCAGTGAAGTTATTATGAAAATATTTTTCATGTTTGTTATTACTGATAAAATGCTCAATAACGGTTGCACTGGCCCCTGATTCAAGATCAATAATATTACGGGTCTGTATCATGCTGCCAACATGCTGCTCAGAACGCGTGAGATTATTATTTAAATAAATTATTTCTACAGGCCGATCGAGTGTTACAGACTGATTGACATGAAGATATACACCGTCATTGAACAGGGCGGTATTTAACGCAGTAAAAAGTTGCTCACCAGGCTGATGAAGATGATCAAACGAACTCATTAACTGATCTGGTATGGTACGCAATGCTTCAGCTGTACCAGTTAATATTACGCCTGCAGGCAGTTCACTGAGTTCTGATAATGACAGATCAATACGCCCATTGATAAAAACCAGCCGGTAACTATCAATAGCGGGCAACCCAATATCTTCAATACATATTTTCTGTTCAAGGTCATTATCGAACAGGGGGTCAAAGCTGTTCTGGAAAATATTATCCACACGATTGTAGCGCCAGGCTTCCTGTTTCCGGTTCAGCAATGGCAGGGTTGAAATAGATTGCAGGGCTTTCTCTCTCAACGGCAATAACCAGTCCGGGTCATATTCGGCATCAACTTCTGCACCGACAACAAGCTGCTGAAACCACTCTCGCTGCAGTTGCTGGCGTTGTTGTGGAGTTTGTAGTTGAGCGTTTTGAACTGGTGATTTCATGCAGCATCTTCCTCTATAATCCAGTTATAGCCTTTCTGTTCCAGGGTTAGCGCCAATTGTTTATCACCACTACGCACAATGCGGCCATTCACCAGTACATGCACAAAATCCGGTTGTATATATTCGAGTAAGCGCTGGTAATGGGTCACCAGAATGATACTGCGCTCGGCACTACGTAAACTATTAACACCCTGTGCAATGACACGCAGGGCATCGATATCCAGGCCGGAATCAGTTTCATCAAGAATAGCCAGTTGTGGTTCCAGCATGGCCATCTGTAAAACTTCATTGCGTTTTTTTTCACCACCTGAAAAACCGGCATTCACATTTCGTTTGAGAAGTTTTTCGTCGAGCTGTAACTGTGCTGCCTTTTCGCGAATGAGCTGTAAAAATTCAAGCGTATTAAATTCATCCTGTCCCCGCGCACGGCGAATAGCATTAATGGATTCCCGTATGAAGGTCATGTTATTCACGCCCGGTAATTCCACCGGGTATTGCATCGCCAGAAACACGCCTTTGTGAGCGCGTTGTTCGGGTGACAGCTGCAGCAGGTTTTCAGCATTAAATAACACCTGCCCATCTGTCACTTCATAACCTTCTCGTCCAGCCAGTACATGAGACAGGGTGCTTTTGCCAGAACCGTTCGGCCCCATGATAGCGTGAACTTCTCCGGCATTAACTGTCAGGTCAAGCCCGTTAAGAATTTGTTTGCCCTCTATCTTTACGTGTAAATTATTTATTCTTAGCATTGTGTTAACCTCTGTGGGCGAAGATATCTGTAAAATTTTTCATTCAACCTACGGCGCCTTCAAGCGTCAGGTTCAATAATTTTTGTGCCTCCACCGCAAATTCCATAGGTAATTCCTTGAACACTTCTTTACAGAATCCATTCACAATCATCGACACGGCATCTTCTTCTGATATTCCGCGCTGGCGACAGTAAAATAGCTGGTCATCAGAAATTTTGGAGGTGGTCGCTTCGTGTTCTACCTCGGCATCAGGGTTCATGACCTCGATATACGGGAAGGTATGCGCTGCACACTGGTCACCCAGCAACAGGGAATCACACTGGGTGTGATTACGTGCATTCACCGCACCTTTCGACATACGGACCAGTCCTCGATAGGTGTTCTGTCCGTGTCCGGCAGAAATCCCTTTAGAGACGATGGTGCTTTTGGTATTTGCTCCAATGTGAATCATTTTGGTACCGGTATCGGCCTGTTGCCGGCCACGAGTTACCGCCACGGAATAAAACTCGCCTACCGAGTCATCACCGATTAACAGGCAACTCGGATACTTCCAGGTGATTGCCGATCCGGTTTCTACCTGGGTCCATGATATGTGCGAGCGTTTACCACGACAGGCACCGCGTTTGGTGACGAAGTTATAGATTCCACCTTTACCCTGTTCATCACCGGGATACCAGTTTTGCACAGTGGAATACTTAATAGAGGCATCATCCATCGCAACCAGTTCCACTACTGCGGCATGCAACTGATTTTCATCGCGCATGGGGGCGGTACAACCCTCTAGATAACTCACGGAACTACCTGCCTCGGCAATAATAAGCGTGCGTTCAAACTGCCCGGTATTGGCTTCATTGATGCGAAAATAAGTCGATAATTCCATCGGGCAGCGAACACCTTGAGGAATGTACACAAAGGTACCATCGGTAAATACGGCGGCATTCAGGGCTGCGTAAAAATTATCGGAATAAGGCACTACAGAACCCATATATTTCTGTACCAGTTGCGGATGTTTTTGAATCGCTTCTGACATGGAACAGAAAATTACACCCGCATCAGCCAGACTCTTACGAAAGGTAGTGGCTACGGAGACACTGTCGAATACCGCATCGACCGCAGCGCCCGCTAGTGCTTTTTGTTCTTCCAGCGGAATACCCAGTTTGTTGTAGGCCTCGAGCAATTGAGGGTCGACCTCATCCAGGCTGTTCAGACTTTCCTTTTTTTTAGGTGCAGAATAGTAGGACATGGACTGGAAATCGATATCAGGATGCTTTACGTGAGCCCATTCAGGATCTTCCATCGCTAACCATCGGCGATATGCCTTGAGGCGCCATTCCAGTACCCAGTCCGGTTCGTTCTTTTTGGCGGAAATTTTAAGGATAGTGTTTTCGCTAAGACCAGGAGGGAAAGTGTCAGATTCAATGGGCGTGACAAAGCCGTGTGCATACCCGCTGCGGATTAAATCATCGATGGGAGTTTGATCATTTTCCTGGTCATTTTTCAGGGCCGAACGCATATTAGCTACCTTTGTTAATTCCTGAGTAAATTACTCAGGTATTACCCATGTATACGCTTATCGATACAAATAACAACACTTATTAAAATGGGGGTATGCTGAAATTGTGGCATTTCCCGCCATTTGTGTGTCTATATTAGCTACTAACCAAAGAGGGACAACTGATCCAGAAATCTGAGATAAAAATGACCTGAACGTAAACATTCAACGGTTCAACTCATTTGCGATGCTTTATTGTGTCAGATTGATTGTTTTGTTACTTATTTTAGTAGATATAATTCGAAGATATAATATGCCAAGAATTGCAGAAATAACTGAGGCGAACAAAATCGATGTTTTAGCGCTATGAAGATGCTCTGGTTGCGTGTCAAACCCCAGCGTGGCTATAAATGTCGACATGGTAAAGCCAATACCGGCTATCAGTGATACACCTATTACGTGGTGAAGATTAATGCCATCAGGTAAACGTCCAATTTTGTATCTTAGGCCAAGCCAGCATGCGCCTGAAATACCAACCAGTTTACCAACTACAAGTCCAGTAACAATTCCTAATCCCGTTGGATGTTGAAGGCTCTCTATAAATGAGCTTACGCTAAATACCACACCCGCATTAACCAGAGCAAATAGTGGCAGGACAAATAATGCGACGGGTAAGTCCAGCGCATCTTCCCAGCGGCGCAGAGGGGTGCTGGCGCTTTCCGCAAAATCACGTATCTCCAGCACTTGTTCATGATCCTGACGACTACCGAGAACATCAACCTGATCTTCATTATTTTGCATTGAATTAATTTTAGTTTTCGCTTTATCGAGCAATTTACCAGGTGCCAACATGGGTCTTGCGGGAATCGTTAAAGCAATAGCGACGCCTGCAAAAGTAGGATGAACACCGGATTTAAGCATCGTCCACCAGGCGGCAATGCCAACAATGATATAGAAAACAGGCTGGCGGATACCTGCATAATTAGCCACAGCCAAAAACGCGATCAGAGTAAAGGAGGTTAACAGAAATGTTACCGATATATCCTGTGTATAGAATAAGGCAATCACCAGTATAGCGCCGACATCATCGACGATGGCCAGGCCAACGATAAAAGCTAACAGGCTAGTGGGAATGTGTTTTCTAACCAGGGTGAGCACACCTAAGGCAAATGCCGTATCTGTCGCCATCGGGATACCCCATCCAATCTGTGAATCTAAAGACCAGTTGAAAAATGAGTAGATTACCGCTGGACAAACCATGCCACCGACAGCACAAAGAATTAACATGCGTCGATTTTCTGATAAAGCAAGATCCCCCGCGAGTACTTCACGTTTGATTTCAAGTCCGATGAGGAAGAAAAATATGACCATCAAACCATCATTAATAATATATTTTAGTGAAGCCTGTAGCTCGATATCACCCAGAAAAATACCAATCGGTATATGAGTGAGATTCTGATAAGTAGAAGCATAATCTGAATTTGCCCACCACAGGGCCGTGATAGTGGCGACCAGAAGAAACAGACTGGATGTAGTCTGTGCACGTATAAAGGTTGAAAAAGGGGGCTGAATGTTTTTCAGACCACGCTGCAATAAATTATTTGTGTGATCAGTCATTTTAGTCATCCAGTTGTCTATTATTAAGTTGTGCAGAAAATATATTAGAAGTTAATTCCAATAGTCGTAGACTCCCACATAAGATTCGCTATAAGAAATATGAAGCCTACATAATCGTCGTGCGTTTAAGCCCGGTTGATGCGTTAGACAGGCCAGGCTTCAACACGGTTTTTGCCTTTTAATTTTGCCGCATATAGAGCTTTATCTGCGTACCTGATCATAATCGATGCCACTAATGGCTAATTCCATAAACAGGCGATGTGGATATTTACGACCGTCCTGGCTAGCCAATGTATTGTCAAGCATATCACCTAACTCACGACCGTTTTCAGGCACACCATGTTCCCGATAGTAGTCGCGCAATAACTGCGCTACCTGTAGGTGAGCATCAGTGAGCGCTATACCTTCGTCCCTGGCAACTTTGCGCGCCTGATCTTCATTCCAGCCATGTAATACTGCTTCGCGATTGATTATTGCGCTGCTGACTGGCCAATGTCGGTATCAACGCTGACATCCATCAATTTTACAATCTCAGCGAATTCATCAACGATTTTTTCTCTATCAGTCATATAGTTTACTCCTTTATGGATAATGTCGCGGTGTGAAGACTTTACCAGTGGGGATAATGTTCCCAGGATAAAAAAGGCCTGCACCGAAGAGGCTATAATGACTACAGATTTTTCTTCAAAAGCCGGAAAAAATTGTACAAAAACCAGCACCAGGATTGTACCCACCACGAGCCCGGAGATATTTCCCATAAGAATATAAAGTACCCGGCTTTTAGGTATGAACAATACAAAAAATAATTTCTTGCTCAAGCGAAGACAGATAAAAACAAGGCTCACATAAAAAAACATATCTACGATCAGATATATGTCATCCTTAGCGTAATTCAGCAACGAACTATAGAGTAAATACGAAATAGCAAGTGCCAGCAAATCAGTTATTCTGGAGGCAAGGTTGGAAGTTTCTGAAAACATCGTAAGTTAAATTTCCATTAATAGTTAAAAATTCTGTGGCTATACAGAAAAGCTTTTCCACAGCTTATAAAAAATCATTTATGCAAAGTTGAGTGGGATGATTTAGTTCTTCATCGTCGTAGTGACTACGTTGTTAAGCACGCGAATATTTCCTTCCCATCCGCACGGATAGTTATGGCAGCGATAACGGTGCACGGGAAATATCGGGCTAAATATGCGATCTATAAAGCGGCGACGTATCCGCATTAAATATTTTTCAGTGCACACCGGGCAGCCAGACCTGGAGAAAGTGCCTTTATTAGACGATTCGTAATTTTGTTTGTGTTGCATGATTAGTAACTCCTGGTTGAATTCGATTCGTTGAGCAGGAAATACGGCATTGAATCTTAACCAGTGAAGTAGTCGCCTTTAATGGTGACAGCATTCGTATTTTTAAGGTTAACGACGATATTTTATGACGCAATATTACGCGTGTGTTTGCGGTCCGTCTGTACGTTAACGAACACTCAATCTTATTTTAAATTTGCGCCGGAATCGCGCCCGCATGTGCGGTAGCGTACATACAGAAATGTATTTATATGCGAACCTGCAGGTCAGCGTAATGATGATCTTGCCAGTGGCCAGGTTGCCCACCACGCTCTGCAGGAATCCTTTCTGCCGGATATGGACGCATACACGGTTTAGTTAAATCCGTCTGGATCAAAAAATTAAGACATACATAAACGCCGTTGCTGTATTGTTAATTACTTGCCTGCTTGCTGGCTGTAGTAGTATTCCGGTATCTCAGGACTATTTGCCTGCAGCGGATTTCTCAGGCTTGAAAAGCTATCGCTGGAGTGCAGATAGCCTGCAAATGGAAAAGGAAACTAGAGGCAATAACCCCTTGATGCACAGCCGTATACACGTTCGGTTGATTGCCAAATGATAGTCAAAATGCAGCTTCCTTTCACTTAACAAAGAGCACTATAGACATGAAAAAAATTATTCCATTATTAGGTCTGTTACTGCTAGTAACGCAGGCAAATGCAGCCGACCTGGATACCAGACAATTATATTTTGGTGCCGGTGTTGGCTTTAACAGTATTTATAATAGTGTAACTATTCAGCGTAAATTATAGGAAAAACATCTTGACAGGGTTTTAGCGTG
>ERZ890953.144-NODE-144-length-42532-cov-8.861666_pt1 | contig 42532 bp, 35 predicted proteins | sample MGYA00521264_ERZ890953 | MGnify/ENA primary metagenome ERZ890953 (study PRJEB32303, sample SAMEA104408629) | aquatic metagenome | biome: Brackish water; feature: Chemocline; material: water | place: Baltic Sea | collected 2014-10-26T21:54:00 | depth 200 m ...
GGCCGCACTGGCCGGACTCACGTAACGGAGGCTCCGGAGAAGCCGGGGCGGTTCAGAGACTACCGTCGCTGTAGTAGTGGCGGTCGCTCAGAACGCCCATCAATGTCCAGCGCGTCACACGGTTGTCGAAGATCCACTGCTCGGCCCGCAATTCCATGGGCACGTCGCCGTCCATGGCTCGGACATCGCGCAGAACCCTGGCGCTCATTGTCTCTGGCTTGTGCGTGAGTACCCGATGCAGCTGCGACGGATAGTCGTACTTGGACGCCACATAACCCGCGATCGTGGTCGGATGGGTGTTGGCGGACAGGAACGGACTGACGACGTCACGGCCCCGCAGATTACGTTGCTTGATGTTATCGACGAGGATGCGCAATCGTGGTCCGAGCATCGAACCCCCGAGGATGGCATCGCCGGCGAAGCCGTTGAGTACGATATCCGCCGAGTCCATCAGCTCATTGGTGCGCTCGAGTCGGAAAGCGAACTCGGCGGTGACGCAACCGTCGACGGTGGTGGAGTACATGGCGGCATGGCGAGGAGTGCGCTCTGGATCCGACAGGAACCGAAGGTGGTCCCGACCCAGGTGTGCGGAGATTCTCGAAGCCGTCGTCATATCCGCGGAATCGGGGGTCCCGTAAGTCCAGATCTTCATGTCGGGATCACACCGTGTGGCCAAGGCCGTCACCAGGCGCGAGTCGAGCCCGCCGGACAATCCGGATACGTAGCGGCCGGGTCGCCGTGTCACCCTCTTCGCCGCAGCGACGAGCGTATCTCCAACTTCGGCCGCATGCTGCTTCAACGACTGTCCTCGCTTGTGTCCACCCATGTCGCCGAACGACCAGTACCGACGCAGGGATAGATTCATGGCATCGAGTTCGACGACACCGATCGTACCCGGCTCGATGGCCTCGACCCCATCGAGCAACGTGTCGCGACCGAGAACGATGCCGTAGATCAACACATGGCCGAGAGCTTCTTCGTTAAAGTTCGGTCGGAACATTCCGCAGGCGCCCATGGGTCCCAGCATGGTGCAGGCGACGAATCCCTCGTCACAGCGGCTCAAGTACAGATGGCTGCTCGCGAACCGGCCGTTGGCGACGACGAGTCGTCGGCCGGGGTTGTCGTGAATCGCCACGGTGAACGGACCCTCCAGGAATTCGGCGAAGGAGGCACCGTGAATTAGGTAGGCCAAAGCCGCGGCTTCGGCAAAGCGACCCGCATCGATCAAGGCGTTGATGCCGCCATCCGTCATCGATCTGACGAGGTAACCCTCAAGAACGCAGGAAACGTTCTCGTCCCGGTAGACGAAGGCTTCGGGGTGGTCGTTGGGTTTACGGTTGGTGATGCTCCCGAGCATCACATTGGCAGAGTGCGGGCTCGGCACGTCAGCTTTCTGCCATGGGAGGAGGCACATGTCCTCGGCGAGACGTCTGGATGCCGTCAGCGCCCGCCCATCCGTTCGGGACGTCACGACGGCGTACAATCCTGCCATGATGATCTCCTGTATGACGTTCAACCATGGGCGAGGCTTGAATATCGTCATATCCATTCTATTGATTTTATCATATCAAGATGATCAATTGACTTTATATTGTCATTAATCTCATTTCTCCAGATGGCACGGCGGGTAGGCCCCTCAGGATGGGATCAACACGAAACGGCCCCCGTCTCCTCCGTGAGACAGGGGCCGTTCTCGTCTGAAGATCGCTAGGCTTGCGCCAACGTGAACTCCGAACCTTCGACCGGCACATCGGGCTTAGGCTCGACGGGCAGCAGCGAGGGGTCTTTGACCGGTTCGTCGGCAGGCTCGTCTATGAGCTCGTTCTGGATTCCCGTCACCCGCTCGGCGAAAGCTGCGAGGCGCGCGGCGAACTCGGCGAGGGCGTCGGCGGCGCCGGTGTAGGCCTCGGCGGCGTCGGGCCGTTGGGAGCGCTCGCGGTGATCGTGATCATCGTCGTCGTCGACGCGCTTGAAGGCGTCCTTCAGGTCGTGCTTGAGGTCGTGGACCATGTCCTTGAGCTCGGCGCGGTCGGCCTTGTCGAGGTCGAGGTCCTTGGCCAGCTGGCGGATCTTGCGACCCATCTGCTTGCCCAGCTTCTCGATCTCCTTGCCGAGGTGCTCGACGCTGCCGCGTCCGTGGATGCGGGGGGCGTCGTCGTCGTCCTGCTCGACGGGGGCGATGGCGGGCTCCGTCGTCGCCTCTGCGTTCTGGAGCTGCAGGCGCACGTTCAGGTCCAAGGCCATCTCCTCGGTCGAACTGTACGACGAGACGAGGGCGGGCTCGCTGGTCACCGGGGCGGTCGGCTCCGGCGTGCGCACCGCCATGCGGGCGCCCATGCGCGAGGCGTAGAGAGTCTGGACGCTCTTCGGGGACATGCTGTGTCCGATGAACAAACTGGTCACGAGCGACTCCTTTTGTACGGGTCATGACCGGGGGCGCATCTGGGCGCCGCAGAGCGCCGCAGGGCGCTCCTGCATAGATGTCATCGGCGGAAATGGGAGGGGGTTGATCGAATTCAGGAGCGCGGAGGTAACCTCAAGGGAGCAAGTCGTCAGGCACCGCGGCGGGATCGTACGAACCGGGCTTGTTGACCCTGGCATACTTGATCAGCCATGGAATCGAGGCGGCCAGAATGACCAGTTTGGCCACGGCGACGGCGGGCACCGACAGCAGGCCGAAGGCGAAGAGCGCAGCTGCCAGCATCAGCAGGACGAACACCACGGCACCCAGGGTGATCCAGTAGCGCTTCGGGGAATCGCCCGAAATGAAGTCGATGCCGGGACGGCCAGCCAGGCGCCTGTGGATGTCGACGATACAGTCACGGAAGGCGTCGGACTGGTCCTCGAACCGGCCGAAGCCCTTGTAGGTGGTCGAGGTGATCACGAGCTTGGGACCGCCGCGATGGTACACGTGGCACTCGTGACGGGCGGTGTTGATGCGGGATGGGTTGTAGACCAGGCGCAGACGGGTGATGTCGTCGTAGGGCAGGATCGAACGCGTGGGACCGCGTACCAGATCAAGGACGAGGTCACCAGGGGTGACTGTGGTTTCCGGTTCCGGGGCGCTGTGGCGGTAGTGGTAGGGCATGGCCGTCTCTTTGGAAGCGGATCTCTCATGATATCGACGCAGGTTCCACTATAAACCAGCGCCGTGGGTTGGGGCCAGAATTCTTGAGGCTGGTCTTCTGCGTTTCCAATGGTGGCATCGACAGGCTACGATCGGATCATCCATACCATATCGATCATACACGCGCCCTGCCGCGGACCTGGATCGACACGCAACCAGGGAGACCGACCATGACGACGATCTACTTCGCCACCAACCGCAACCCAGACCGCAAGCGCAACCCGCGGGACTTCGGCACCTCGTTCAACCGCGAGGCGCCCCACAACATGCGCTACGGCGTCGCTCACGTGGCGAAGAACGGCCGGGTGAGGCTCGACATCGCCGGCGAGATCATGAGCTCCGATCCGAAACGCGTCAAGCTGGGCAGCAACGAGGTGTTCGCCAGCCTGACCGCCAGCATGAAGAAGGGGCGCGACACCCTGATCTACGTCCACGGCTACGCCACGAGCTTCGAGTCGGCGATCAAGAACGGCGCCGAACTGTCGCGCATCTACGACAAGAACGTCGTGGTGTTCAGCTGGCCCTCGGACGGCAGCCTGTTCCCGATCCTCGCCTACAAGAACGACCGCACCGACGCCCGCCTCTCGGCCGCGGCCTTCGCCAGGGGACTCATGCGCCTCTACGACTTCCTCAAGGGGATCAACCGCGGCCAGGAGTGCGGCGCCGACATCCACCTCATGTGCCACAGCATGGGCAACTACGTCATGCGCCACGGCTTGCAGGAGATGCGCCGCATCGAGGGCTACCTGCCCCGCATGTTCGACCGCATCTTCCTGATGGCCGCCGACGAGGACTATGACACCTTCGAGCGCGACCACAAGCTCGGCCCGCTGCACGAGATGGGGAACATGGTGCACGTGTACTTCAACAGCGGCGACACGGCCCTGGTGGTGAGCGACAAGACCAAGCAGAACCCCACGCGCCTCGGTTCGCGAGGCCCCAGGTCGCCGCACACCGTCCCCGGAAACGTGGAGATCGTCGACGCCTCGCAGGTGGTCGGGGGCATCATGGAGCATGACTACTACAAGTCGGAGGCGCGCGTCATCCAGGACGTGACGGCGGTACTCGGCGGCGAGAGCGGCGACGACATCGCGGGTCGGAGGTATGTGGCTTCGAGGAATTCGTATGTGTTGACGTGAGTCAGCTTCCGGCGGGCTCTCCGGGTACGGCTCTCCGGCTGCGGATCTCGGCCCTGCCCATCAGCACCAGCAGCAGCGCCGTCGACACGATCGCCCGCATGGCGTAGACCGAGGCGAGGGTCCCCTTGCTCGACAGCAGCGAGAAGACGGGTGCGAGGAGCAGGGCGATCCACACGGCGAACGACTCCGTGTTCTCGTCGGACGTCCACAGCCGCCGGACGACGGGGAAGTACGCGATCACCAGGATCGACTGGATGAGCAGGTTCGCGGCCGCGTGCTCTCGCGAAAAGCCCCAGAACGCGAGGATGGCGAGGACGGCCAGCAGGCAGCCGCGGTCGAAGCGTGTGAACCGCGTGCTCTTGTCGCCGAACAGATAGATGATCACCGCGATGTAGGCGCAGAGCAGCAGGTCGGCCGAGTTGAGGATGTTGTCGGCGAGGCTGTAGTCACCCTCGAGCAGATACGTGGACAGGCTGCCCCCCACCGCCACTGAAAAGAAGATCCACATGGCCAGCGCCGGGCGGATTGCGCCACGGCGGATCAGGATGGTGTACCTCACGGCTATGAAGAGGTTGAACAGCAGGACGGTTGTCAGGGAGAACAATCGCAATCGGCGTACTTCCTTGGTGTTCGGTGACGGCTATTCCCTGACACGTGTCCACCGGCGACAAGGTAGCATGTCGGAAGCTCCTGGCTGTGATTATGCCAGAAAGCACTACTTTGGGGGTGTCCACGATCTAGGGAAGCTTACGGGACCATCAGAAATCCAGCGACTACCGTAGTCATCAACGTTGCGCAACCATGTGAGGTGCCGTGCCTAATCATTGGTGGCCCCTATCTCTCAAGCCTGAGAGAGTTCAATCATATCTGGCCAAATAGCGAGTACTAACCAAACATATGAAAGCAACCACAAGAACCTCGGTCAACAGGACACCACCAAATGCCACTAGGTCAAGCCACGATGGCTGCGACGCCCACTCGCGAAACAACATCCAAATGCCAGCCGACCCAAAGAGCGTAAGTGCGGGCATGATGCTCGCCAACCGTGCCCACTTAGCCGCTCTTTCCAAGGTCCGTATTCTGTCTCTTGTTTCAGCAACCATCTGGTTGGCCTGTTTAAGCTGTTGTTTGGCCTGTTCAAGCTGTTGTCCTGTCTCTTTCGGTTTGTCACTCAATTGGCCTACCTCCGGGATTCAAGCGTATATAAGTGAGAGATGAATATACCCAAATGCAAGTATCCCCCCAAGCGCATCAGCAACCCCAAATAGTTGGCCAGCGCACCAAGGTCCTCGCTTGGTCCGCTGCCTAGAAAAATCGACGTCGCATTTAAAACAGCCTCCGATGGATCTCCCTTCAACTGACCAACTCCGTATAGGAATAGCGAACTCAACAGAACCCAAGTCAAGGCTCCAATTGCAACACGCGGCAGCGAACCCACCAGAAAGTCGATATACCATTGCAACGGGCGTAACGGCAGCAACCATGGCCGCTTTTGGTAGGTCAGTATTCGCATGAGATTTCGTTCTCTGTGCAGGCAGAGTTGTTCTTCTTTGAATTGGGAATGTGACCGGAGTATTCGTGCGATCTCCTTTACAATACCCAACTCTGCATTCGCCCCTGCCTCCCTTCTCCGTTTGGGGCTGAACCACTGTGCAATTGAACGGATTTCAGCTTGCATCTCCTTCAACCGCAGCGGTAACCGTAGACTGAATTGGGTTCCGTAAAACATACACCCTGCGGCTACTTCAAGACGATGCTTGAGAGACAGAGCCTCCAGCGAAGATGTTGGAGTTCGGCCGCCCAGTAACTCCAACGCCTCGGTCGCCAAGACGGCACCTTGGACAGCCTCTTCAACCTGGTCAACGTCCTTCAGGATGTCACGCGCACGCAGAATCAACCGATCGGTAATCTCTAGAAGTCGCCCTGGCGCACTGTGCTTACCCTGCGATAGCGCTTTCGTATTGTGCGGCGGCGGCCAGATAAATCCTTCAGCAAAGCCGCAACAGCCTGTCTTGATTTGCTTTGCATATCGCTTTAGCAACCCCGCGTCTTCCCATAAACCAAATATTCCCTCGACCGGCTTGTAGAGAATAGCTCCCCCGCGCCCAGCTTTCTTCAACGACGCCCACTTCGTCTGGTTAGCCCGCCACTTGGTGCGATCACCGCGCCTTCTCAGGCCAGTAGAAATGAACAATCGCTGTCTCGCACTATCCAAACCCGGCAACTGCTTGTCACGGTGCTCAAGATTTGAAAGGCTGACATCAGGATCCTTCTTGATGTGGTCAGCAAAGCTCATGAAAAGGTCTTCTAGAGTTAACTCCAATTCTTCCGGTTTCAATCGCAAGTATCTCAAATCATCCGGTCTCGGGCTTGGGCGATTCGGTTCCTTCGGGTGGCCAAACAAATCGTACAAGAGCACTTCAGATGATACGGCGTGGCTCCGAAATCCAAATCTGAAAGCGGCATACGCATGAAAATAGGCAAAGCTAGGCTCATCATCGATAGCGGCCGCGACCTTTAGTCGCACCGGGAATATCGGCGCCGCATTAGCCTCTCCGGCAGAATCTGCTGGCTTGTATTTCTGATTAAGCAGAGCTCGAGTGAGGCTGCGCAAACCATCCCCGTCAAACAGTGGATCCGAGGGTGGCCGTATCAGAGAAAAGAGTGAGCATCGACCTGCAACTGAATCGCACAATTCCTCCAAGGTGTCGACCGACTTGTAATCTGAGCCTACGCGCGGACAGCCAAACACCCAACGGACTTCGGGAAACGAAAGAATCACGCCTGCCAAGCCAGCTTCCCACCCAGTTTCCCCCGTTGGGTCGAGCCTCCTCAGGTTTGCCTGGTCAACAAGCACTGTAAATTTGTGGCGTTGTACACAGGCATCCAACGGCCTAAACAATTCAGAACATTTTTCATATAGTCTATTGTGGAAGGCCCGGTCATAGCCTTCGCGGTGCGGAAAAACAAGTTCATGATATTCTTCACTTCGTGCGGCGACGGGATCACAAACCTTCAAGATTTCAACCAGCGCTCGCGCAGTACCTTCGCTTTGGGCCACAATGACATACGATATCATTACTTACCTTTTCTTGCGCGATGATGGGCCTCGGCCGCCACGCGGACGCAGTCGCAGCGCATTGTCAATAGCATCGACGAGCAGTGGTTCCCCGGCAAAAGCTGGAGAGCGCATAATGGAATCAGTCAATATCTGCTTAATCGTATCTGCCGATTGTGCTGTTGTTAGCTTTGGGTCGCCTGATAAAAGCCTCAAAGCCCCCTGTAGGGAGATTTTGCCCTCTGGGTGGTCGGGGGATACCCGCAGTGTGGCCTTTAATGCTGACAAAAGTGCCTTGGCCTGCGCCTCTCCAAATGCTTCGCGCATCTTCGGCAGAGTTCCCGCGCAAGCACTCCTGTCCTGGGCGTCCACCGAGAGCCTCCCCAGAACCCCGAGTACGCGGTCAATGCTCCATGGCCCCTCAAGATCCGCCCTAAAACCACCCAATGGGGCTCGCTCCTCCAATAGGAAGTGAATCGGCACCATGTAGTCGACATCAGGATATTCCAATACAGCCCTACGAATGACACTGCGTAATTCGCGGATATTCCCAGGCCAATCGTAGCCTGCCAGTATTTCCAACGCTTCAGTGGTTACCTCGCGATCCATCACGAGTCGGTTTTGCTTCTTAACCTCATCGACAAAGTGCCTCACAAGGAAAGGGATATCCTCTTTGCGCTCGCGAAGTGGAGGCATCGTGATCGTTCCGCCCTCACGCAACCGATCCAGAAGGTCAAGGCGGAACTTGCCAGAATCGGACAATTGAGACACATCCTCGTTGGAGGCTGCAAGCACCCTGACATCAATATCTTCAGATTGGACCGAGCCGACGGAGCTCAGCCTGCGCTCATCCAGCACCCTAAGTATTCCCGCCTGGGCCTGCGGTACCATGTCTCGTATTTCGTCAAAGAACAGGTCTCCCTCGTGGGCCGCCCGAAAGAGGCCTTTTCGGGCCTCTACGCCTGTTGCAACTCCACGCTCGATGCCAAACAACTCGCTGGCAAACAACTCGGCTGACAGAACAGCTGAGTTCACGGTGACAAACGGACGGTCTTCCGCTTCTGATGAATTGACGTGTGCGTATCGCGCCAAAAGTTCCTTGCCTGACCCACGCTCTCCAAGCAAGAGGAGGTTGGCCGCACCAACTGCTGCACGCCGCGCCGACCGCAAGGCAGTCAAGAGTTTGCGCGATGTCCCGACGATTTGCCCATCAGCATCTGGAATCAGACCATGCCTCCGGATAAAGTCAGCGAGCACCGAAGGACCATCTTCAACATCACGCGGTAAGAATCCCAGGGCTCCATGGTCTGATATTTCCCGGCTCACATCTTCACGAGCCATGCTCGACAACACTGCTACTGGGAGGTCTGGAAATTCCTTATGCAATCTTTTGATGATTTTCAGGCCAAAATAGCGGCCCGGCTCTGAGTCCTGAGCGCGTCCTTCAGGCATGCCCGAGCAGTAGGAGTTGCTACTGGCAGTAACATTTCCAGTATAGAAACACAGGTCAACCAAAACCAGGGCCCACCGATCCGTACTATTGCCAAGCCACCGTTCTCGAACAAGCTCAATAATACCATCTAAGTCGTTCTCAATAGAATCTCCCACTGCCGCCCTCAACGGTCGCTGCCCCCGAGCAAATTCTACGCGAGCAACTGGCTCACGAACACTTCGCCGGGCGTCAGTAGAGGCAGAATCACCGGTGATATCCGCAATAAGAAATTGTCCACAGAGATTTTCTCTCTCCGGATTGCGCCCGTTCCCGTCAATGCGGCCGAAGAGATCGTCGATAATAAGAATGTGGGGCATTACAGAAGAGCGCACAGTATGTCCTTCTCTCTGGGCAGAGCAGACAGCATGGCTGACAGGCCACGTATCTCCCCAACAAGAGACCGAATCAGCTCCTCACTATTTGACGTGTCATCCACAGCCCGCAAACTGGCTGCAAGAGTTGACGTACGTCGCATCGCACCCCGCAACTCTCCGACATCAAACATAGTATGCACAAGGACCTGCCACCTGCGATCCAGCCAAACAACAAGCCAAGACTTAGTTTCGGACGACAAGGTGTACTCATATCTTGACCATGAATCACAGTAATGCACTGGGTTCAGGCCATCGCATATGCTTCCAAGCAAGACATCAACATCGTCCATACAATCAAGAATTTCTCTTTCCAGGCGCATGCTCCATGACTCCAGTTTTTCTCCAGCATCCAATCTGCCCATGACGCAATTCAATAGCGAATAGAGCTCTGGAAGAATGCCGTTCTTGATTTGATCATGATTCACTCTAGCCCGGCTGCTGTACCAACCTGATGCACCCACTCCCCGCCTATTCGCCACGATGGACCCACTTTTCTTGCATCATCTTGTGGAACACCACCGCCTGCTCGTGTGTAGCGCACCTCTCCTCTTTCATTTTTTTAGCCTCGGCTTTATCTAGTTCATTTAGTGCATCGGAAAAGCCACGCTCTAGATCTTCTCGTATTTCTGCACATTCATCTTTGCTCAATATCACGCCAATTGCCAGTATATAGGCTCGTGTCTCCCTCTCTAGCTCGGTAAACTTGAAATTCAGCAAGAAGTCAATTAATCCTTCTATTGAACAGTCGGGTTTTAGTTTGCTCTCTCCCCAGGGAACAGACTTAAAGAGCCCGACAAAAGGAGTAAAGTTAGGGTCGTGCCGGATATTTCCAATCACGCGCTGCCCCCCCCCGCCACCGCTTGTAAATCCACCTACTTTCGTAGCATCAAGACTGGTTGCATTCTCCCAAAGCGCCAACGCGCTATCATCAGTCGAATGAACGAGTAAATGCGAAATATTCTCATCTTTTATTGTCTCAACTATCTGTCGAAAATTCTTTGCATCACCCTCAAGAAAGCCAATTACGACCGGGGCTGGCTCCGGCAACTCGAAACGAACAAAGCCATCCAGCCCTGCCGTGAAGTGATTGTCGACGATCGCAATCTTCAGTTTATTTCCCATTTCAAATTCCTCGGCCTCGTATTTGAGAGATACCTCAAGCTTCCTACGCGTTACTCGTCAAGGTTCCAGGTCCAGACGAACTTACCGAGCACAACCTCTTCGATCTTTGCACTAAACCTCAGACATATCTTGCCCGTCGCCAAATCTTTAATATCACAACCAGGGAGTTTCCTCAACTGACCTAGAATATAGCGAAACCTACCGGTCTCTGTTATCGGCTCCGACGTATTCGTGGCCAATTTGACCTGCTCATACTGGATGCTAACTATACCTAGCATATCCTTCACATTGACTTCAATAGTCGTTTTCAACATCACTCTACAGCCCATCTGAACTACAGCGCCCTTCGCAAGTTCCATGAGGAATTGGCTCACAGGCACCGCGTTAAACCATAGACAGGTGCCGGCCTTGAGCATCAGCGTGTATCGATTTACATCAACACCGGAACCCGCACCCATTTCCGACCAAATCGCTGAATCACTATCTATCTCCATAATTCTGTCGAAAAATAATCTACGAAGGGCTCCGCTCGTCCCATCATAATCCACCGATTCATACAGGTGCACGCCCTCTAGCGTATCTTCAGGTCTGTCCGGCCAAGCCAAACCACAATCGCACACTATCGCCCTAGCCACACTCTTTCCCCAATTCCGCTCATCTTCAGACTCCCAATATAAGAGCCCTGATTTGATTTTGGGGACGAAGTGATGCCCCCAGAACGAATGCGTCTCGTCCGGGCTAAAGAAAGCTGCTTCCTTGGAACCGATCATGCAGTATCGTGCAGGGTTCTTCATTTTCGTATAAAGATCCTTGCGGTATTCCCTCCATTGCAGCGGTGTGAAACGGAAGTGGCTCTGCCTCTGGCACAATTTCAACAATTGTAGGCCTTGATCCAGTACCTTTTGTACGAGCTCTTTCCTTTCTTCCAGCGGGCGCCCCATATGTTCGTTGGGATTTCCGGATGCCACACCAAATGCAGACATTCCGCTCCTCACCCAACGGTTGCCGTCGGTATCGATCCCTTGAGCCAATGCGTCAATAAACGGTTGGTAGCTCCCCCTAGCACAGGCAGAAGATATCAATACGATCGAAGCCCGACTTTTGCGATCTATCTGATTTAGTAATAAGTATGCAAGAGCACAACTAGCACCTAAACTTTCAACGAGCCCCCGCTTTTCCGCGCCATAGAAGTCGCCGTTGGCAAATTTAGCCAAAACCCCAGGGTCATCCATGAACAGCTTCACTTGATCGTTTAGATCAGGACTGGCCTCCCTGAGTATATTCGACAGAGACCTATTAAGATTAATATCCAGAATGAGAACTACAGGGCCTTCATCTTCCAAGATATACTTTAGCGCTTTAGTAATCTGCACGTTTGTTACCGAGCCATTTCTGGTTGTAGCATCGCTTATGCAAATTACATCGTCGGCCGAAAGTGTATTTTGTATGATATTCGGTACTTGACTGTAAACATCTACGCCCAAAGTACCCCTATCATCAATCCATACGATTTTCATTTTGCGCCCCCCTTATCAATATAATCTATTTTATCCGAGTCCATTTTCCAGCAAAAGGACTTCGCATTTGGCTGCGCCTGGAAGGGTGCTCTCTGGGTCCAAATACCGCGTCGACGCACACCCAGAGCTTGGCCTTCATTTACGACTTGAGACGTCTTGATCTTAGATATCTTGTCACACCAATAATACGTCTCCTTTTCCGCATCAGTGCGATTGGCACTTTCTCCAGAAACCGTAATCTGCCGTAATGCGCCAATTCCCAAGGGGTTTGGTTCGCTTTCTATATTAAACTCGATTCGAAATGGTGTTTCGTGACTTCCGTGCTTAATGTGGTTACAAAACCGTTGAAACAGTAAGAACACGAGATAGGACAGGTCCACCTCGGCAACCCCTCCAAGCACAACATCTTTAGGGCTGACCGTTGCTCCATCCAGCACAGCAGAAACCCGGAGAGAACTAGGCTCAAAAAAACTAAGTACTTGCCTATGCAGATTGTTTAGTTCCCCTCCAATGGCTGCGGGATCTTCCTCCTCAATGGTGCTTACTAGGGTCAAATACACAAATGCAAGCGTACACCGCATTGTCCACTCAATTATTGTTCTAATATTCGGCGGCCCTCCGGACCTAAGGGTTGCCAAGTCGCTCGACTTCAAAATGTTTGATCCAAACAAGTTTTCAGGCTTAATTGTGAAACTGAGAATTGATGCATAGATCATTACTAGTCGCCATTGATATACTTCAATGTATCGTCTTGACTCGCTAACCAATAATTCTGAAGCTGGCCACTCTTGTTCCAGAACGTCAATTCTCTGGTCCTGAATGTTTCCGACAGCCTTCGCCAGAGATGGACCCCAATAATTCATATCGTGACTAATAACCTGCATTGCTGATGATTTGCCACCTGCTCTTGACTCCTCCACGCCCTCAACTACATACATCCGCAAGAACAATCCTTGTGTCATAACGCTAATTGCTCGAGCAAATTTTGCGACCTCTCCATCTTGCTTCTTATCTACGTCTATATTGCTAAGAATCATTAATGAGCCCAAACTACTTCGACCACCATTTTGACGATTGCCAGGAAGAGTAACGTGTGGCATCGATACATTAATCCATATATTGTATGGTATGTGTCGGGAGATATCGTAGTTGACCACATTTAAAGAATCGGCCAAATCTCTACAATGCCTCGCAAAGTAAGACAACTCGTCATTGAAGCAGTCCGGAGCAAAGGTTGCCCCAAGCCACAGATTGTAAAGCCTTCTCTTGCGGACAGTATCAGGCCATTGTGACGGTCGCATCTTTGCGTCAACCGGCCAATGTCTTAGTCCGCCCTTCAATTGCCCGCAATAGTGATCTAGTAGAGAACCAAGCCGCTCTCCCATGTGCTCTGTCCCAACATCTAAGACAAGACAACCTGCTTCTTTAATCCATTGGTGCCCCCCCACGTCAAGGCCTGTTCGCGCCCCTTTGACAATCAGTGTCCTGAGCTCTCGGCGATTGTATCGTGGCTCGCTCAATAGCCACGAGTGTGTCCCTCCAACATAGAAAGATTTTTCTGAGCCTGAGATTGCGAATGACTCACGAGCCAGGAAGCATCCGTAGGAGTCGATTGGGGCGCGGAATAGTTTGTATTTTTCTTCATCACAAACTGTGAATGTAGAAACATTCTCTTTCAAGGCACACATCACTGCACCGTAGTCTAATGGGTTGTCATTCGGAAATCGCGCAAGCTGTCCGTCCTGGCCTCTCAAGACAGCGCTCGGCCAGACCAGTGCAACTTGATTGGCACTTTTAGATCCAAATTTTTTAAGAAAAGCTGTCCCTACAATTTTCGCCCATTTTGTCAAAGCAATATTTGCGGTGTCTGTTATGTTTGAGGTTGCAGCCATTTCGTCTGCAACCTCTTTAATAATAGCATAGTACCCAGCATCGACATCTACGGCCCATTCAGCCCATTCGTTATTCATTTATCACAGCCCCTTCTTAACCAATACGTTCCCTATTGCAACCCCCACCCCACCCCCAACAACACTACGGACAAGACCACGTACCTTGATGGCTTCTTGCCTGCGGCTAGATCCCTCACCAGATAGACCGTCAACCCCACGAGAACTGCTCGATCCAAAGCAAACGTTACGATGACGACCACCTGCATCAGCAGGATGCAAACAACATCAACCATACCGTACCCCATAAACACCCTGCGTGCAGGGATCATCTTTAGAGCCACGAAAACGAGCGCTCCAGCAGTCGCCGCAAGTGGCACCAATTTCACGAGCGGACTGATTACCAACATCGCCATCATCAGCACACCACATGTTACCGCCGTCAGTCCCGTTCGCCCCCCAGTACCGATTCCGACCCCACTTTCAACGTATACTGTCAAATTGGTCGTTCCAAGAAGTGACGCTAAAGATGTTCCGACGCTGTCTACTAGAAGGGCCTGTCTCAATCTGGGTACTCGCCCGGCTACTTGAATCGATGTGTGTGCCGACAGCCCGACGATTTTCGCCACACTTCCGTAAAAATCTACCAGGAATAGAACTATGATGATACTTGTCGCAGGACCGGAAAAAATCACTGACAAGTCAGCCACTCCCACAGCAGAAAAGGGCCCGGCGGATTGCACCTCTTCCCCCCCCCCGCCTAACCCCATGAGGTGGCAGACGACAGAACTCAGTACCACACTGGCAATCACTGCACCCCTGAAATTGAGCCTGTCCAAAAGCACTACGGCGGCAACACCCACGTAAAGCCCTACGGCTGAAGGAGTCGCCCAATCGCCCATTCCCGCTAGATGTATTCCTTCAAACTCCAAGACCCCGGTGATTTTTCCGGCGATCAGAGCCAGAAACACACCCACGGCCAGAGACAGCCCATCCTTCATGGGGTCCGGTATAGACGCAATAATCTTCTCCCGAATACTCGTCAGCGTCAAAATAACAAACAAAACGCCCGACCAGAAGACGGCGCCTAGCGCCTCTTGCCACGAGAGCCCAACGACAGCCACAGCGAAATAGGCAACGTAGGCGTTCATTTCCATGCCCGGAGCAAGAACGAAAGGGAGACGCGCCCACAACCCCATCGCAATTGTCGCAAGTCCTGACGCGACCACCGTGGCAAAAAAGACGGCTCCCTTGTCCATACCGGCATCCGCCAAAATCGCCGGATTCACAAAAAATATATAGCTCAGAACGAGAAATGTGGAAGCTCCCGCCATTACCTCCGTGCGTATGTTCGAACCTTTTTCTTTGAGGCCGAAATACGCGTCAACTGCATTGCCAGGTCGACTGGTCAATTCCGGTTACTCCCGTCTGTTCCGGCTTGGTCCATATACACGCCTTCCAGCGTATCACCAAGATCACCCACAACAAGCAACTCCTCCGCCCTGTCTTCGCCCCTGACATCTTCAACCGCGTAATGGTGTCCATTGAGCCTGCCGGATACGTGGCCTATCCGTATGTCGCACTCCATCGCCAACTCTTCGGCAAACGCTGCAATTCTGTGAACTGCAAATTCCGTCGAATGAGCGGAGATCGTCGTTATGCTCTTGATCCCCATGGACTTCAACTTTACCATGATCGTGATGATGGTGGCACCAGTGGCAATGGCACCGTCAACTATCACCGCACGGGCCTTTCCCTCTGGTGTCTTGTTATGTTCCTCCAGGCCGACCACAACCCCGCCTTCATAATGCATTCGTTTGGCATGTGGACAGTAGGCCGACTCATTGTCCACAGCGAACCCAAGATCTTTCGCCAACCAAAACCCTTCTCGCTGAATTCCCACAACAAGAGCATCAGCAAAGCCATCAGGCGAGCAGCTTATCTCCTGATAAATCGCCAGGAGGGCATCTCGGTACCGCGCGGGGTCGCTATCCGCCATCGTGTCCTTGTTGGCAATTTCCGCCAGAACGGCCATCTGCGCCTCTATGATTTCCTTCTTATCGGGGTCTTCTGATGTCACGGTTACTCCGGCAGGCCAATCCTGGCCTTGCCTGTCTTCTCCGCCAAGGCCAATCTTGCCCGACAGTTCATCCTTGGTAAATCGCAGGAATTCACCAAACATTATTTCGAATTGGTTCTCCAAAGCACATGCAACCGTATCCAGGGTGACATTCTCTCTGATCGTAGCCCTGGGTATTAGCCGAGGCTCCGGTCTCTGGTTCATAGTCATACCTACTCGCACGGTACCTGCCTCCTCATTTTCATCCAACAAACGCTAACTCTTCCAAGATGCCGACCCAACCTAGCCGATGTTCCCTATGGTCTCAGCGCAGAATATTTCTATTGATCGCTTACGACCGCCGCTTTCGTCCTATGTACTCAAACATTAGACACGGGTGGCCGTTCATTGATGTCGAATGGTGAAGGAGGTAGTGGTCCTGGTCCACCAAGTCATTCAGAAAGGTCACCTCTGCTTCCGTGTGGTGGTGCGCCACAAACTGCAAACTACCCGACTCATCATTCACCGCAAAATTCCCCTCCCGCCAACCCTTCGCCGCACCTGCCTGGTAACGATTTCTGTAGGTTGTCCCCTCGAGGTCCATGAAAAAGTCATCAACATAGAGAAGCCCACCCGGCCTGAGGAAGGAAACCGCCCTCGCCAAACAACTCTCCCAATGCGACCGGTCAGGTATGCAGGTCAGTACCCGAATCAGACTGACCGCATCAAAGTCCATTTCGCATGGTTGCCACTCCAGGAAGTCCGCAGCGATCAACTCAATCCTGGTTTCGAGCCCATTCGAAGCAGCCCAGAGTTTGGCATCGGCAATAGCCTGCGAGTTGATATCTACTCCGACAAGCAGAAAGCCCTTCCCTGCCAACCAAACGGCAACCTTTCCTGTGTTACATCCCAGCTCAAGTATACGTGCTCCCGGCGAGAGCCTGGACACCATCGATTTGGGAAAGAATGAATCCACGGCCGGACGGTAGTCAATTCCGGCCCAGGCTCGATATGTACCAGAAACACCTGCATCTCTCACTTGGCCGCTCCCCTTGTGTAGAACGTATCAAGTAAGACCTGCGCGACTTGCCGGGTAAACTCATCCTCGGACTTCAGCCCCATGGCAATAAAAGCCTGTGCTTCCTCAGTATCCGTAGCCACGCCTGCGACTCGACACAAATAGCTCCACTTCTTCGACTCCGGGAATCTTGGATCCAGATACCTGCGTTTGGCATTTTCAACAACCGTATTTGCATCGCCCAGAAACTTGAGTGATCCCGCATGGAAGGCGACCTGGTTTTTGAGAATGAAAGCAAATATTGTCTCATGCCATTCCCGAGGCAATGCAGGGTCATCCATAATTCGCCAAATCAAATGAGATTGAATCATTGGGGGCGCCGTTTTCCACATCTCACGCAAGCCGTCCGCAACAGCAGGCTCTGTGTCATATTTCTTCATCAAGCTCAGACACAGGCCGGCGTACTCCACCTTGGCACCGCGGACGCCATCCATCACCCAGCTGTCTACATCATCACGGCTAGCTTTTTCCCGCAATAGGTCGATTATTCCCAACATGTTCAAAAGGGCGGAATCGCTCTCATCCGGCTGATGGCCCGAGCGCAAATATGCCATGACTGCATCCGCTACATACTGATTTTCAATCATTGTCATCTCGACCTCCCCTTGTCTATTCTGCCATAGAACTTTTCTGAGTCAGAAATCGTCGATCTAGTTCAGAGGCAACCCGCCCAATGAACTCGTCTTCGGTCGAACCAGCCACAGCCACCATATACTCATGTGCCGCCTCAACATCAGAAGATACAAGCGCCACCCTACAGAGATTCACCCATTTCTTGGATGCTGGATAACTTGGATTGAGAAATCTCTCCTTCGCTCCCGCGACCGCATTCTCCGGACTCCCCATGAAGAGTCGGGACACAGCAACAAACTCCTGAGAATGATCGAGGACAAATGCAAATAGCTTCTCGTGCCACTCCATAGAGATGCTCTGGTCGTCCAGTATCCGGCAGAGGAGGTGAGCCCGCAGAAGAGGCTCAGCTGTCTCCCACTGCCTGCGGAGATGCTTAGCCGTTTCTCCATCGCGACAATAGTTCTTCAGCAAACTCAAGAGAAGCCCCTGGGATCGTGGATCAAGCCTCTTGTCCAGCTCTGGTAGTATCCACCCCCTAACTTCATCGACTTCGACACATTGCCTCAATGAATCAACAAAAGGAGTACGATTCAGGATGTCAGCAACTTCGCCTTCAAGGCAATTTCCTGCCGCAAGGCTATTGAGAACCGCCCGAGCAACAAAGCGCGGAGAATGCTCCGCGTCCTTCATCACAACCCTCCGAGGCTTTGTGTGTTCATCGGGCCAAAAGCGCTCCAACAATCTCGCTGATATTTCACGCACGTGCGGAACATCAAGCGCCCCAGACGATTCAATCAGTGCCCGGGCGATATCGGGGTCGTCGACAACTTCCGGAATGCTGCACAAGTACAGCCACCTCTTGTGCTCGGGTTCGCGCGCATCACCGAGGCGACTTACAACATTGGCCAGTGCCGTCTGGGCTGGACCATAAAAGCCCAAGTTGAAGTTGCGAAATGCTTCCCATTCGGAGAAAACAAACTCTACCATCTCTTCATGCAGGTCTTCAGCCACATCCGGATTCTCGACTAACCGCCACAACAATCGATTCTTCAAGTAGGGGGATGCGACAGGCCACATAGCCAAGAACAGATCTGTAACCATTTTTCCCGCTTGTGGTGTCTTCTGCAGGTCTTTCAATATGCTGCATGCGAGTCCAGCAACCTCATCCGCTTTCGACCCGGCCAGTTTGCTGATCCACAGAAAGTCCACTTCACTGATCCGGGCCCGTAAGCCGTCTACCAGCCACTTTTGGTCAATGTATACAGCCTCATCAGCACTGGGAATATTCCCCTGTCGCAGCTCACTCATTACGGCGCCTGCAACGAAACCCGACTCCAGCACCTTCTGTATTTCGATCTCCCCCCTAGCTACCGTAGTTGCTGAATCTATTAGCGAAAGAAAAGAACGAAGCCGATCCGTTCGTGGGTCCAATAGCAAGTCCACGCCGCCATGTTCAACAATCTTACCGCTTTCCATGAATATGATCTGGCTCGCGGCTCTCTGCGCAAAGCCCAACATATGGGTGACCAGAACAATTGCCGTCCCGGAGCCTGCCAGAGCCTTTATTTGACGGAGCACATTCTGTACGTGCTCAACATCAAGGGCCGAGGTTATTTCGTCCAATAGCAGGTATTTCGGCTTCAATGCCACCGAACGTGCTATGGCCGCCAGCTGTCTTTGCCCTATTGAAAGCTGATTTGGGTAACGATCGGCAAGATCTCGAATATGGAATCGCTCAAGAACATCAATTATTGCCTTGATGCGCTCCTGGGGGGCTACGCTTTTCAGTGGCAACTCCAAGTTTTCTCGTACCGTTAAATGTGGCCACAAAAATAACTGCTGGAAAACCAACGTGATACCCGGCCAAGGGGATTTTTCCCGATCCGGGCCTGGCCCGGGAAATTGGAAACTATTGTCCCCAACCGTCACCGTCCCCGAGTCAGGCAAATCCACAAGCGCAAGAGCTCTTAGCAAGGTCGACTTTCCGCCTCCGCTCGGCCCGATAACCGCAACTATTTCACCCGGTTGAATCCCAGAAATACTTACATTGTCGAGCACGGTCTTGCTTCCAAATGACTTATGTAGGGCAGTAGCGCTCAACATGTCATCGCTCCGAGAGGTTGCGAGTGAAACGAACTTTCAGCCAGTAGGCCAGGCCATGTAGTGGGAGACAGATAACCAAAAAGAGTATGGCCAATGCAGTATAAACCTCCACCGGCCGATATATTTGTGAATTAATTCTCTGGGCGATACGAAATATCTCATCAACTGAGATTAGGCTGGCAAAAAGCGTGGACTGTAGCATGGTAATTTGAATGACCAACAACTGCGGTAAAACCTGCCTGAATATAATTGGGAACTGAATTCTTCGAAATGTCTCATACGGGCTGAGGCCACAGACAATCGCACTAGTCACAAATTGTTGAGGAAACTCGGCCAAAGTATTCTTCATTAATTCCGCGACTAGAAGCGTGTTGACAATGGCCAGTGTCGCCGCTGCCGTATAGAATGGGTCAACAATTAGGTGAAGATATGACTGCAGCGGGTAGTGCATCCAAAACAGGAACACCAGAACTGGTATACCAGCCAAAATAAAAGAAATAAATTTCATTGGAATGCCAATGGCGTGCTTCCAGCGAACACTTGCCACCCCCAGCAACACACCAAGTAGTATACCAACCAGCCAAATGATCAGACAGAGTTTCAATGTCGTACCGAGGCCCAGCAGCAACTCCACCCGATACTTTACAAAGATATCGAATACCGACATTGGGTCCTCATTTTCACCGCTATAAGTAACTACCTGGTTAATTCAGGCGGCATTCAGACTAAAATGCCGCCCGATATTCTAGCGCCGCAACCAACAATGCGATCCTAGTCCGCTCTATACGGTCGTGCAACCCTATAAAATGTTCCCGGATAGGGCTCATATCGATCAATTACCTTGTCGACAAACCCACTATTGAGAAGGTCATTTACTGCGACATCAATCATGTGCTTAAACTGGAATTCTCCCGACTTGAACATGTAGCAGTTCCCCAAGGTTCGAATCGGATTGGCCGAACCGATATTCTTGACAGAGCCTGGGTTGTTCTTGAGGAACTCATACCCATAAAAGGGCTCTGCGAACAAAACATCTGCCTTGTTCGATTTGACATTCAGGAACATTTCTGAAATGTCCGACAATTGCGTCAGCGAAACGCGCTGCGCATTGGGGAAGTCCGTCCGGGCAATCAAATCGCCCGTCTCGCCATCAATCGTTACAATTCTTGTATTGCCGTTATTGATGGATTTCCAACCGCCGTCCTCCGAGAATCGATTGTCACCATCGCGCACATAAACACCAATTCCACTAAAATACACTGGGATAGACATCGTTGTCAGCTTCCCTCGTGTCGGGTTTGCCCATACCGGGGAACCTACAATATCATATCGATCTGCCTGCAACCCCTCGATTTGAGCACCCCAGCCAACCTCTTCCGTCCACTCCAACTCCAAATCCAGGTTCTTGGCTACCTGTTCAAGAACCTCAACAAACGTGCCGGTCAAGTCACCTGTGATCGTATCCTTGATAACCGCCGGCGGATATGTGATATAGGCCGCCCGAATTTTACCCGATTCGATAACGCGCGCATAAACCGATGGCGCGGTACTTTCGGCAGAGTTTGATGTAGTTCCAGAACTTTCCAAACATCCAGTCAATGCCACAATCATGATCCCTATCAAGACACCAACAAGGATACACTTGGTTCTCATTTTTTGTCCTTTCAGCTCCTCAACGACCCAAGGGGCCCCCAAAGCAGTACATCACCAAAAACAGCATCGACTTGAAGCTATTAGGCAGATATCATGCCACATTTCCTACTAGCTTCCTGAAGAATATTTCCTTCATTTGGCTCTTCATTTTGCGCAATTGAATTAATTTACGCCACATGATCTTCTAACAACGACAACACGCCAGTGCCGTCACGATACCATGAATATCTTATCAGAACCTATAGGTGCACTTTATCAAGGACATAGTACTGGCGAAATCAAACCAGCAGAATCACCTGTTGAGCGCGTCATGGCTCGGCTTGCCCGGCCGCATGGAACGGATCGTCACGTCGCTCTCCCTGCACCGACTACGGGAGGTTGCGCTCAGCAGTTCGGGGCCGCTGTCGCAGCGGATTGCCTCGGGCGCCCCGCGCCAGCCATTGACCTGCCCCAGAACCCGCACCGCCCGCGCTGCAGGCAGCGACATGTCCACCTCGATCCCGGGGCCCTGCGAACGCCATCGTCAAGTACGTTCGGCGCCCGGAAGCGCCGCCCCACATAGAGCGTGTCGCGCATGAAGTGGAGCGACTAAACCTTGTTCGGCTGGGCCGAAACCTTCGGCGGCTGACTCGGGCGCCCACCGAGCCGCTTCTTGGCCCTGCGGCGATGGTTCAGCCCCAGCGCGCAGGACGCCCAGTGCGTTCACTTGAGGCTCCGGGGCCGACCCAGGTCTCGCAGGCGATCATGATACCTCCAGAGGCCACAACGTGGATGTTTCTCCGCCAACTCCCGCATGGCGTCGATCACCTCGTTGTCGCGCCTTAAGCGATCGGCCGGTTCGCGGTACCATGCTGAGCGCGACAGCCTGACTAGGCTGCCGGCTCGAGAGACTGACGAGGGTTGTTCAGCCACGAGACACTACTTCGACTTCCGCGAGTAGTCGCTGGCGGGGCTGGTGCCGTGTTTCCGGAACACGTCCCGGACCAGCATCCCGTCAACAGCCTCGATGAGGGTCGAGACGATCTGCGTCTCGGTGAAGTGGGACTTCTGCATCGGACCCTTCTGGCCGTGAATATCCAGAAAGCTCTAGTTAGTGCCTGTCCTCAATACAGGGGAGCACACGGTAGAATATTCCACCAGCAACCAGGCACGAGTCGGATCACCACGGAGATATCGCGTATGTCACTGTTCTAGATATGATTCTGTGTATGTAAAACCTATCAGGAATTAACCCGCCTGAAGGATTGCCCCTTCGCACGCCGGAATCGTCACGCAACTTCTCACCTTGAGACCATTACGCCAATCGAGAGGAATCGAGCCGAAGCCATGCGTCCCATCACCAGCGGATGTCGTCTCCCCGTATAAAATGATATCACCTTCGTAAACAATATATGATGTTGTGTCGTTCTCCGTGGAGACCATGGGAAACATTTTTGTATTCCCCTTCAACCCCACAGCCGCATGGTAGCCCTCTTCTCCATCTTCGATCACGGTGACGTAGAGAACGAGGCTCGGCAGGCCACAGTATGAAAGGAGGGCTGCGCAAAGGAGGGCTGAACATTCGCAGTCCCCCTCTCCATCCACGAGCGTCTCAAGCGGGAAGCGCCCATACTCACTCATGGGCCGACCAAGGATTTTAGCTGTGCTGACGTCGTCGCTAACATATTCAATATGATACTGAACCACTCTCAGAATTTCATTAGCGAATTGCATCGGCGTCACACCTAAAGCGACTGCCCGAGAACACATTTGCATGGCTAAACGGCTGAGCTCTCCAGCCCCGGTGCCGTTGACTGGTTTTTGTATTCCCTGGACAACCGCAAGTGTCTTCTTGTAGCTACTTTCCTTGAAAAGCCGTCCTTCATATTCTAGGTTGAGTTGCCGGAGTCTCTGCAGAATATCGTCATGAACTACAACACCAATCCGACCACCATCAGGGTTATTTACAGGAAACTCATATTCAAACGACGATCCGGACTCGGGGCCCTGTGAATTTGCTGCAGGGATTACAGATTCGCCCTGGAGTCGCCGCAACCACTCACTGATGGGGACCGTCTTGCCCCTCGCAACAACCCCAAGCACTCTCATTCTGATATTCAGTGACGCACCAAGGAAAGCCCCCACCATCAAAAACACGAGCGGGATTGCCACAGGCGCTCGTGGGTAATAGTTTTCTGTTGAAGCAATTACTTCTCGCGTTCCCCCAAAGATGATGCAGACGATAGCGCCGGCACTGAATATAAGGACCATTTTGTCCGCCCCCGCCAGATTCCCCTTGAACCTCGAAAACGTAATAAAGGCCCCAACCAAAGAGCCTGTTTTCACGCGGGCCACCGGCCAGACCAGACCCAAAACGATCATTGAGCCGTAGAGAATAGTACATACTGCTAGCGACTCGGTGCCACCAACACCCATGAGCCATGCCAAGGGAGATGAAATAAGCATGAGCATCAACCACAACAGAATGGGCACCAAGCCTGCGGATGCAGCCATGGTTATAAGATCGAGCCTTGAGATGGAGGCATCAGTATATATCAAGGGCCGTCTCAAGAGCCCCCAAGAATTGATGACGTCTTCGAGATGTAATCTTGAACCAGAGTCTACCATCACGGCCTTCCTTTCCCTCACTTCTCTTGATCAAGAGCCGCCACCGTCGCTTGTGCGAGAAAAGTCCGAGGTATCGTTTCCGTCTCATCCAAGAAGATCACCTCGCGGGCCGAGAGGGGATAAGAGACACTCAAACAGCAGTGAAATTCCGGGCTTACTTCTATAGTCTGATCGCTCTGCATTTCACTCGATAGAGGGTCACCTGCAGAAATTGCGAGACTGACTCGATATCGGCGGTCATTGAAGCCTATCGCGCCCATAGACTTGTTCATGAATGTAATAATGGCCGGCACGATACCGCTGGCCAGATCGCGCTTCAACTGCTCTTCGACAACATTGAGCAGTGACGGCCGCCACGTAGCGCGAAGGTGCTTGGCCACATGGTTTAGGAGCTGGAAGGCAGGACTCCGCTCCCGAACGGCCTCATTTAGCAGAGACGGCCCATCCGGAATCAATGCATCCTGAAACCACATCGCCTCAACGTTTTCGGAGCTACTAAATAGCCAGCACATATCTCTCTCTGTGTTGACAGTCTGTAATAACACGCTCAACTCTTCCCGGATGTTCTTCATGGATGGCATTGTCCGATATACAAGTGGAGGCGGAGTCACAAGTGACCCAAAATCAAACCCGTCTCTCCCAAGAGGAGGGATGTAGCTGACGCACTTGGCGCTCCTTAATAAGGATTGGAGTTCTTTCCGGAGTGCATCCCATTTATCCCCCGCTGCTGTCATTGCGGATGAAAAGTTAGCTAGGAACTTACGGCGACGCGCTGGAAAGTCAGGTGGAACCGCTCCACGCCTCCAAGGTCGGTCATCGGCGATGACAAAGTCAGGCACAGATGCCACATCACTATCCAGTAGCCAGTCCACATATCTCTTAAGTTCAAGCAGAAGAGATTGTATTCCAGTGTACCGCTCGTCTTGCTGGCGCGCCTCAATGTACGTGCGTTGTGAGAGGACCCATGCATCAAGAGCCTTCATAAGGTCGCGTTTCGCGTTGGTAATCCCCAGATAGCTCCGCCCTATGACAAGGATTGCAGCAACGACGCCGAGCGAGAGGCGCGCAAACCATGTGTCGATCACTCCGAGATCGAAGGGGATTGACATCGAAAGTGCAATGAGCGACCCAAGGATGCCTGCCGACCTCAAATATAGGGCCTGGGGGCTCGGTATATGCCCCATAATGCGAACAATGTCTGAGCGGCGCGATGAAATGTTTTTCTTAAGGAAAAGTACTTCCGACTCATCAAGGTTGCCTCGTAGTTGCCAGTTTTGGCGACATTCACTGAGTGACGATTCGCACTCTTTTTGTAGAATGCTGACTGCGGCCCGACAATGCCGACGAGGCGCAAATGCAATTTCTTCACTCCATGATGTTTCCGAGATTTTTGAGAACGCCCGCTCAAACCCTAAATCAAGAGACTCAAGCATAATTCGGTTGAGTGCTTGCTTGTCCTGCTCCAACCGAGACGCTAAACCATTGCTGACGAACAATGCCATGTCGTCCAGTGTTTGCTCCCAGTCCTCTAGCGGGAGTATTTGGAATAACTCGCGTCCAAATATTTTATTTGATTCAGACCAGACCCTGTCAAATGTGTGAGTAACGATGGACTCCGCACCATCAAACGACCACGGAGCCGGGCATATTTCAGGCGCAAGATCCATTTGCGCGAGCTTGCTGGCTGTCGTCGTAGCAATATCCGAAACCGCTTGGTCTACTACAGCTGATGACACCTCCGTATCGCACCCCTGAGTGTCATTCTCATCTTTGTCCGAGCTTGCAAAGAGTCGACAAACCGAAGAAAGATAGCCTGACGCCAGAACCCTGGATAGTACAGACGCCCGGTAATGAATCGAACTGCTTGTACAATACGCGAAGGACCGCTGCGGGTCATACTGTACGTCAGGACTGCCCCATGACACCGTCGACAGCAGGGGGAATTTTTTGAATCTGAGCGGCCTAGTTTCGCCCTCCTCAGGCGTAAGGCCTGCATCTTCAGCGATGACCATCATCACCGCCGAACCAGTTTCGACCTGACTTCTGCGGTCGAGGACGACACCTTCACCTGGCTCTACTTGTTCATTGACTATGCACACTGCTGTTGCAGATCGAAGCGGATCAGAAGATTCAAAATACTCCTGGAGCCCGAGAAGAGCTTTCCCTGCTCTAGCCCTAGCCCCTTTCTCGTGTTCCCCATCAACGGTATCGTGCCCTATGCCCAGAATCGCATACTCAAGTGGCTCAAGGGAAAGGGGATTGGCGCGATACTGGGCTGATCCTTCTAAAAAACCGCGAATTAATGCATAGGACCCATTGTTGGCGAGACTGCCAACTAAAATAATGATGATCTCATCAAGCTCAGCGCGGCCGAATTCGGATGGAAGATACTCGTCACACAGCCAGCGTAATCCCTCCCCACTGGCGACATGTTCACGAACATGGGTGAGGAGGGCTTCTTGTCCGCGTATTCCATCGCCACGGCCTGTTCCGGATCCAGCGAAATCAGAACGAGCATGGAACGGCTCATCGTCAGCTTGGTCGAGCGTCCACCGCGGGACAGCATTTGACCAGTAGCTCTCAAAATCTGGACGTTCACCATTACCCGCCCAAAAGAACCGGCAACGAGAGAGCAAATCCGCCCTCCCGCCGCCCACAAGTAATGATTCGGTATGGCCCAGAACCTCAGCCCCGAAACCATCAACAGCGATATAGCAACACGCACGGGTGCCAGCCAAGATCCCCTCCCCATCTATAGAATTTCGCACTATTGGCTACAATAGCGAGTTTCGCCACGTCGAGAGAATATCTGTAGCAACGGCAGCCCACAGGCCATAATCCTCACTGTCTCTAGCTTGCCTCTTCTTCATAGCAGAAATTCTTTCCTGAACACCCAGCAGTGCCTCATCAAGCTGCTTGTCGGTGTAAATTCTAGACCGATTTTCCTCAAACCACTTGACCCACAAATGCACCGTTTCTCGGTGTTCCTCGCTCCTAAGGATCGCTTCTTTCGCGACCTCCAGCGTACCGCCGAGGGATATCGGTGCACCAAGACCCAAGAACCCGTAAGAGATACTCGCCCCAGACCTGATGACATCACTTTCAAGGGGATCAAAGAATGGGCAGAGCCAGAAATTAGACTTTCCTATCTTGAACATCCCAAGGCGCTTGTCTTTCGGGTTTCGTGATTCGCTGTTCATTGCCCGAATCGCCCCGTTCATCAAGTCATACATTTCTGGATCGTTCAGGGCCGTTGGGCTGAATTTTTCGGGCTCAAGCATGATCGATACAGCATATGCTCTTCCAATCATAGCCGTTACATTGTCAATTTCTTTTTCAATATCGGTAGGCAATCGCCACGTATCATAATCTGTATCAGATCCAGCAAAAGCATGATTGTGGCGCCAGTCCAGTTCAAACCCCTGCTTGCCCTGTTTTTTAATCTTTTTCTTCCAGGATTCGTACGTAGGATCGAACCTATTTTTTAGTTCATCGCAGCCGTGAAGAGCAATTTGGGTTGCAACTTTCAGATAACAAATGGTGTCGTCTTCATAGGCAATCGCCCGGGAAAGAGATTGCAGCCCTTCCTGGTTCTTGATGCAGGAGTCATCGATATCATCATCAATATTACCGATGAAACCGATGACGGCACGCTCTCCATAGCGGGAATTCATCTCGCTATAGCGCATCTGTGGGCTGACATACCTGCCAAGCAGTTTTGCAAGACTCTTCCCCGCCTCCCCTTTGGACTGGCTGAAGACATCTGCGATTGACAAGGACTGGATCTGAGATGTGTCCATGTTTAACATGCGGTCATATATGTCGTCCGCGATCTGCATGTGTACTTTATCGTTGTCTAGCCAATCAAACCAAGCACTAGGATCCCATGCACCAGCGCACATCGTTCCCAGCAAAGCCTCAGACGATCTGCGTTCAGAATTCAGATAATTTTCTCGCCACTCACCATTGAGAAGGTTAAAGCCATTGATAGTGAGAAAATCAGACCCAGCGCCTTCATCGATTTCCAACAATTTGCCCGCCAACGCCGTTTTCTCATCATTCAGCAAAGATGCAGAAGACTCAAGAGTGCGACACAGGATTTTAAGTTTAGACTCGAGATCAGTGGCGTTACTTGCGACTCGGGACAGAACTTCAATTGCCGTTTCGTGCATAGCCCAGACCTGGACAGATGCCTGATGGGCATCCAGAAACTCGACATACTGAGTGAGCGCCCTATTGAGATTAAAGCGATCCTTGGCCCTGTCGATTGGCCCGGAGTCGGTGCAGACATCGTTAATGAGGCGCTTGATTGCATTCCAATCACTCTTTATTACCCTCTGCCCGTCACCTTTCTCTTCCTGTAGTTTGGCCGCGACCCGGCTTACCTCATTGGAGATGGATGATCTGATTTTACCCAGAAAGTCGCGGGCTCCAACTATCCTGCGATCTGGGTCTTTGATACATCGCACCATCTCTTCCCATATCTGTTTGTTCAATTCTTTGACATGAGCATCCGCTCGATCCGCCATCTTCTTTTTTGTGTTATCCAAATAGGTCGAACCAAGCCCCTTGCCATATGAAATAATCTCGGTCTTTCCCGCAACCGAATATCGCACCTGGGCATTCTCCATTGCCGGCTTGAGGGCTTCCATCCAGTTATCCGGTGTAATTTTATTACCAGATTGGTCATACCCTACATGATCCGCTATACCTTGAACGGTGAGGTGAAGGCGTTGTGAAAAGTTAGAATACTCAACTTCGTCGTACTCGCCGCCACCCACCAGAGAACCGGCGACTCGGCCACCAAGAGTGCAGGTCATATAATCTGTGACAAGCACCCTTGGCACGATAAGCTGTCCGAATCCAGGCACGAGATATGTGGCGAGCATACCTTTCAAATACGTATCCGATGTTCCAAGGCGGTCACACATCTCTGATTCAAAGGATCGCTGCCCCTTCGCAGAGTCGGCAGGGTAGGCCGTGAGCATAAATGCAGTCCGTGCCATGAAGGCCGTCAGTGACTTCGCATCGTTGAGGTTTGCTGTGCCCCTTTGATTCTTGTTTCCAACGAGAAAGACATAATCAAAAGGCTGGGTATACATGCCATGGTGGCTTCCGACGGGAAACTGGAAGACTTTTCCGTCGGCATATTCGCCAGACAGTTTTGACCTCAATAATTTATCCTGAAAAGTATTAATTTCCCGAAGTGCAGCATAACAGCCCACTGTGGCATTACGTTGAATATCAGGAGATTTCCCTCGCTCGCCACCTACGACGCCCAAGACACCAATAATTTTTGCCTCGGGATAGTTTTGCCTGATATAGAAGCACGCGTCGAGAATCGCACCAGAACCCGTTCCTCCGGCAAGTCCCGCGAATATATAGATCGTCGGCGTACCATCGTCCAAAAGCTGATAGCTACTGGCCGTTTGAAGCTTAGCGCCCAGATGTTTGGCGAATCCAGTCACGTTACGCGTGAACAGAATCTTGCCTAACGTTCGTTTTCCACCTGCGCCCATCGCGAAGTCCCAAGAATCAATATCTGGAATCCAGTTCCGGTAATAGCTTTCAGACTTCATGTCCTTCATGACGCTCGGAGTCACATTCCCTTCAAGGTGAATCCACTCCTGTCCGTTGATGAGGTATTTTGGACAGTCCTGTTGTGCAGAGTCGAACCCCAAGAACTGAATACCGGCAGGAATTTTATCTTTTTTCCCTTCTTCCGCATATCCGGCGAACGTTTTCTTGTACAATTGCTTAATATTAGAGACTGAATGGCACCCGGTTCCACCTAGCCCTAAGAAGATTGTCGGTCGCCGAAACATTGACTGAAGCGACCGCATGGGATTTGACTCGGGCTGGTGCACTAAAAATTTCGGGGGCATTGTCATCCTCCATGGGTCAATATCATACGACGTTGGACAAATTGACTCTGAATGCCAGCCAATCATCGCCAGTAGTGACTAAGTACCATTCTGGTTTTGTTTTTCGGGCCAACTGGGTCCTGATTGGTGCCGCCCTAGTCTCAAGGGGTTCACCGACACCAGGATCAGAATAACATATCAACACACTTTGCACTGAACTACCAATATCTAATTCCACTTTCACGCCATATGAAAGAGCAATTCTTTCGAATTCAACGGTAATTTCTGGCAGTCCGCCAAGAGCTGCGGCCCAGTGTCTACTTTCGATTATCTTGGTAAGGTCAACCACAGAGCGACTCGTCGCCCGAAGCCACGACCAACGGGAGCTCAGGCTGATCATGTCACCCGCTCTGCTACCACGACCATCCACATTGTACCGAAACTCAATAATTCCGTGAGGAGAAGGATACCAATAGAGATTAAATGCGTTGAGCAAGATGACTATGACAAGGAGAAGAACGAACCATGAGGCTAGCAAACTCCACTCTTCAAGCGGCGACGGAACATGAATATTAATATCAAATCGGCTCGCCTCAAGGCTGGCGCTACCGTTACTCGGTCGGAATACAAGTGTCCCCTCATAGTCTCCACTACTAGTTCCGGGGTGCACTTCAATGGAAAGAGCGTATGACTCTGAACTGCCCTTGGTTGGCCTTACAGAAATAGCTCCAGGAAGTTCTCGTCCGTCAAGCCTGAAAGAAGGGAGTACTTCCGCGTCTATTGGCTGGGCGGACCACTCAACATCAATAATATAATCGACAGCGCCCTGAAGGGCCGATCGAGCCTGAATGGCCAAGCCGGGCGAGAAAGCTCGCATCCGGTGAATCTTGTATCCGTTCAATAAGGCGATGAACAAAGTCGTCGCCAAGAGAACGGCTGTGACTGTTCTTCGTCGCTTACGCTCGACGCTCCTCCTGTAGAGAACAGTTGCTCGTTCACCTTTTTGACGTTCGACCTCTGGGTCGAGATCAGTATCATCGTCCAGGATATCTTCCGGCTCAAAGCCCTCAGGGCGATGAGATGAATCAGCAATGAAGCCGCGGGGATCCTTACTCAAGGTTGCCCTCCGGTCGGCTTGCAGAGCCCAGTCTGCCACCACGGAGAATCCTAACCCGATCAATAGGGCCGATCCGGATAGGCGTTTCTCCTTCCCTCCATCCAAAAACACCGAGATCTACCGCATCGCCGATTGGAATCGTCGTTTCGACATCAACGGGCGGTGAGCCCATCCCGTTTTTGTAAACGAGTCCCCCGAGCCTGGCCTTTACTAATAACACCCCTGGTTCTGAAGCGACGTCGACGGGAAGGTCGACTAAATACACCCCGTCTGAGGCGGAGTACTTCATCATAGTCTCCAGCCGCCCGCTTCCGGCGAAACGAAATTCACACGCGACTGAATCGGGAAGATTGGCATAGAGGTCACCCGCATGAACCGCGCCCCCCTGGCTCTCCGTATCATGAAGCGCTAGCGTGATGGTCGCTTTCTGGTCAAGGATAGTGAAGGATTTGGGACAATCCCGGAACAACCACTTATATCGAACATCAGAGTAGACATTTACCGAGCGAAGCACTCCAGACGTCGCTTCGATCACCCACTCCCCAGGGGAGGGGTGCTCAATGAGAGCTAGACCATCTTCAAGAAGAAAGACTTCGTCACCGACGACTACCTTGCCCGAAGCGGGGCCTCGATCGTCCGCTGCAATAACTGCAAGTGCTCTAGCTTCAGGCTGAACATGAAATCGACCTTGGTGAACTTCCAACGGATTCAGCCCCAACCATGAAGCCAGCGCAGCTGCGAAGGAAAAAGCCAGGTCCCTGGCTTCAACATTTTGGCCCCATCCCTCAACTCTCGTTCCGGGCCTAGCAAGGAGAATGGGGAAAAATGCATCTCCTTCGGCCATGCTGCAGACTTGGCGCAGAGATTCGACTGCTGGCGCCTCACTTACGCCCAGGCGCAGCTCAGACGATGGCGTATCGAACCACGACATCCCTCCGCTGATGAGCGAAGACCCTGACCGCCTGAGGGCAACAATTGGAAATAAACTCTCTAGTCGCGGCCTTGGACTGGCTAGAAGCAAATCATCGATATCTATAATCCACGAATCAAAATCCAAACGCAGGCCTTCAACCAACAGAGCTGTGTTGTCATCGTCCTGTCCGGCGACGGAGAGCGCTCTTGACCAGAACAGCTGCCTATTTGCAAACAACTGACCTTTGGGCAGCGATGCGTCGGTGAGCGGACAGGGGTCATATTGGCCGTCAGTCATCATTACAACACACCTGGAAGCCTGATCGATATTGTCGCCACAACTGCGATCAAATGTGCTGATTACGTCACCAATGGCCCTTGCCGCTGCAACATGGTCTGTTCTATAGCCAATTCTTGGATCCCCCCCCCCAGAGCCCAGCCTACCAATAATAGGAGCCACCCTGGCAAGAAGGGAGTCCACATCCGCTGCGTTGCGCAACTCCATCCAACTCAAGCCATTAAGAGAGATTGTGCGCGCCACGCTAGAGTAAAGCACAAGCGCGACCTTTGGGTGCACTCCTTGGTCAGTGGCGCCGACCGAGATATGTTCATAGATCCGCAGGAACGTCGCCAAGGCTTCGTATTGACTGAAGTCCGCATCGCTATTCTGCATGCTTCCCGACATGTCGAGAGCAAGAACTGCCAGAGGATTCTTTTTTACGAGCGAGGGAGAAAGAGACGGCTGATCGTGTTCGATGGATCTGATTGCGTATTCGAAGGTATCGCTCTCAAGTGAAGCGATATCGCAGGACACATATGCCAAACTCATCAAAGCTATCCCGACGATCAGAGCAAGACAGCAACCAAGCATTCCGGTACGGTCACTCATGCTGGTGCCTGGCCCGAAATCTCTGATTTACGCATGAATATACTCAGCTCTTGGGTGTTTAAAATAGTGGATTGCTGCCCCCCTTTGAGCTCAGAGGTTACCCTTATTGAATTCCTTAAGTCAAGCTGTTTCAACCGCTCCAAGCGATTCACCATCTCTCCCTTTAGCCTGAAAATCGAAGACTCATTTGAGCTCCTCGAATACGCGACCCAGTTAATCAATATCACCCTATATTCGTGTCCCTGTTTCAAGTTCATTCATCACCCCCCTCGAAACCAACATCGAGCCAATCACCGCGGCCGCGAACACATACAATCCCCAGTGAATGGTGACGTCCGAAACGTTGCGCATCTTGATGGCTACGACCAGAACCGCTACGACGAGAACGTCCAGCATGGACCAACGCCCCAAGCTCTCGATTTTGCCCACCCACACTCTCTGGGCCCCTCCGCCTTTGGGACAAGCGAACCAGACGAATGCCAGCACCATGATTTTCAGTGTGGGGAAGATGACTGAAAACAAGAGGATCACCGCGAACAGAACGTAGTCGCCGCCCTCGAAAAGAGCCCTCAATCCCGTCACCACCGACACCGTATTGTTCAGCACGAGGAGCTGCCTCACGGTCATCAGCGGCGCGAAGAGACCCACAACGAGCATCAGCATCGTCGCCCACAGGGCAAGAGTCAGATAGTCGCCCCTGCGTCGACTCACTCCGTCACCTCGCTGCCGGCATTTTCGACCTTCCGGCCCATTACCGCCGGCCAGTCGAGCTCATGAACATGGACGCGTCCCATAAACCCCGAACTTACGCGCTGGCCGTTGATGCTGCAGGTCGAGTAGATGAGATGGTTCTGATATGCGATGACTCTTGCCAGGACCCAGTCTCTGCTTATCTGCAAAATGTCGCCGTCCGAAAAGTTCACCTCAGCCACGGCCTCTTGGTGGGCGTTCTTGTTGGGGCATGAGAGACAAACAGCCGCAAACGCCAGCATGACAACGATAAATATGATGAAGTGCTTCACTTGGATCCCGGTCCAGGTCGTTGACGTTCAGGGCGTATCCTACTGGTGATTATGCGCTCGCCTCCCGCGCCTTCGGCGCCTCCTCCGACCCGACTCCCTCAAAGTCTAGAACCCTCAAGGCAACCTCACGCCGACGAGCGATGAGGATCAAGGAGTCGCCCACCTGGATACGCTTCAGGTTCTCGTATTCCTTTTCCTTGGGGTTGACGATCATCCTCCGCCGATCTCCCTCCAGCCTCACAAATCCAACAAGAAGAGTCGTCGGCGTATCGCCATTGGCTTCTCGCTCTCGGCTCCGCTCTCCGATCCAGCGAACGACCGAGAAGAAACCCTGTTTCGCCACTTCGAGTCCCGCCCAGTTCTCCGGCACCTCGATCATGTAGAACTCATCGGTGTCATCGGAGAAGACGAGCAACTCGCGCAGTACATGAGTCAAGCCGCGTGATATGTTGCTCTGGGCCACGGCCTGTATGTTCAGATCCGCGTGACACACGACTTCGTCCACCAAGGCCAGACCCTCGGTCTTGAAAAGCTGAGCTCTGTCCGGGTTGATCATCTCAATGATGATCCGAGGTCGCCGAACAGCCCCCACTCCCTGAGCCTCGGCTGTTTTCAATACCGAGTTGATGCTGATGGCCGCCATGATGGTTCGATCATCCGGATCCGATGCATTCTCATCCGCCATCACGACCACCGCATGCGCATCCATGATGTTGGCCCTCTCGAGCATCCGCGCCTTGGTGGGTGCTCCAGGCAGCAGCATCGTTCCTCGGAACGGCGGCTCATCGGGAAACTCCTTCACGCCTTCGGCGACGACCACGATGGGCCGCCAGTCCCGCTGATTGTTGTTCTGGATGAACATGTCCGAGTGGAGAGCTCGAACCAGGTCGGCGGCGTCATCCCCCCAGTTGCAGATCACGATGTGGTCGTTCAGGCGTGCCATGTTTTGACTCCTCTTCAGCCCTAGGTGTTCGTCGGGGCGTAGTCGGCAAAAACGATCACCTTGTCGTCTGTGGAAAAATGCTCGACTCCAAGATCCTCAAGTCTTGTCCGAGGTGGGTTGAGGACCGTGATCGCCTGATTCTGGCCACCCTCGCCGTCGGCCTTGCTCACGCTCAGGCCGATAGGCAGCACGGGGTTTACCTGGTCATCGCGTTTCAGAAACCACTCCACGACCCGCCAAAAGTCCGCTTTCCCAGTACAAAGTTGCTCCGGCATGGGCACGAGGTAAACTTCGTTGCTGTCATCTTCGTGGGTCAGGATTTCAGAAAAGAACTCCGTGATTCCCGGCGAGATCACCGCTTGGGCCAAGATGCGCGATCCGAGGTCCCCGGAGCAGACGAATTCATCGATGCCCACCTGATTGATCACATATGGTTCCTGGAGTTTGTGCAATTGGGCAAGCACATGAGGCCGGGGCTTACCCTTCTCTTCATGTTTTTTGAAATGACTTTTGATGGCGAGGGCTGTCCGGAGCACAATGCCGTCGGCGTCTTCTTCCGATTCGAGGGGCGGGGTGAGGATAATGACGGAATCGGCGCGCATCATGGCGACCTTCTCCAGCGCCTCGAGGTCCCATGGATCCGCCTGGCGGTGGTTCACGTCCGTATAGTTCTCTGAAAAAACATAGCTTTGCTCGTCCCGTGACATGATCACGATAGGACGCTTGCGTTGCGGCATCGGCGTCTGCTCATCCCGCAACTCCTCCACCAAACGCGCCCCTTGCTCGTTCCAATTGCAGATCACAACATGGTTGATGCTTCCGGTCAGATTCATTTCCTGCCTCCCAGCCATGACCCCCGCCACCAAGAAACTGATCAGTCTCGCACCCAGCCAAGTAATCAGTGCCAGCCCTACGAGATGGATGCTAACGGCCAGCATCTTGGCCAAACCTACCAAAGGGAACCCGACATCTTCATAGCCGGTCGAGGAAAAAACAGTCGCCCAGCGCAACAGATCGATGGCGTTCATGTGGACAAACGCGCTGTCCAACAGTGAATAGCCACCGATCAAACCCTGAATTTCATGAAACTTGATACCCCAGCACGCCATGACCACCCAGAACATCGCACAGATGAAGATCACCACATCGCGATGAAACTGGCGCCGTCGCTGAGTAGAACGAAGAAATCGATAACAAAAGCGACTCACCCTGACATGAGGCAGAGCGATGGCGAGAATGCCCAAAAGGACGATCGCCAGCGCAAGGATCAGAAAATCCAGATATGGGAACGTGCCCAAAGTCGAGACAACAACTGAAGGATGAGGGGGCAGAGGCAGCTTACTGAGCCTGGGATCAGTCAATGAGTCATCATCCCGAGGGCTGTTCTCGATGAAGGCCGACAAGTAGGCGTATGTTCTGGGGAAGACTCGGCGACTCAGGTCCCGGTCCATGATCGCCAGCAGAGTAGCATCAGCAATTTCCACGGGCAGAGTCCGCTTCGCCAGCAACAGCGCCGGAACAGAGATCGTATCGACTGCCTCCCCCCCGAGCGCCAACGAGTCGGGGATCACTGATGTTTTGTACAGGTCGCTCTCGAGGCTGACTTCATTGCGTGGAATGCGTAGCAACTGGAGTTCGAGGTTTTCTGCGATCCTGAGGAGCTCTGGATATGGCGTGGTACTGATCTCGAAAACGGCGTCAACCTCACCTGAAGCCAGGAGAGAGTACCTGTCGCCCTCCTGCACTTCCCGCCAGGGGATCGGCCGGTGGTAAGCGCGGTAGCTACTATAAGTGGCGTAGCTTCCGCTGAGGTGCTTGCCGACATACATCGACTTGATCTGCCGCGGATGGTCGATTCCAGGCTTGACCACGAGGTAGGCGTCTTCCAGGAACAGGCGTGCGATGGCCGTCACGCTCATGTCGCCGCCGTGCCCCTTCGCATAGATGGCGTTGCCGCCCGTGTAGTAGAAGGAAGCTACATCCTCCTGACAGATCGCGAAGTAGACATCATCCTGAAGACGAACTCGCTCTAGATTCTGAGTCGAACCGGCCGAGCTCAAGTTACGGAAATCATACCGATCGCCGAAAAGACTGTCGAGATAGGCGACGAGTTCCTCGCCAAACTCGGAATAGGGGTCGCCGCTCGTCCCCTCAAAAGAAGAGACGGCAATGACCGGCCGCTGAGCTGCGACGGATGCAGGCAGACCTGCCGACAGGCAGATCACGATAATAAGAACCAAGCAGGATCTCATTGAGGCCCCGGCTATGAATGGGATTCCCTATATCATCCATGATGTCGATGAGCAACGAGATGATAACACACCATCAATGGCTTCTTCAATACCCCACCGGATTGGTTCCCGACATCAATACGACGAATTTGAGACTCGGGACAGCTCCCGGTAACTGCGTTTCGCCAGCTCCGAACCGTCGTCCATAAGGGCGTCCAACACTGATGCCGCATCTTCACGCGAGAGACGAAGACCCTCGGCTCGAACAAAGGACACGCCGGCGATGAGATCTTCATAGTTTGTCTCAGCCGCCAACCGACTCATCAACGCCACCAAACCTCGAGTCAGGAGATGCCGGGGCAAATCAGCCCCATCGACAATACTCCCGCCCTGGACCATCTTCCTGCAGGCATCAAGAACATGCCGATCGACTTCCTGCCGCCGAAGCACGGCGACCGTCGCATCATCCCGCCCCTCCCGCTCATGGGCTGCAACGAGTTCAGCCTTAACAGTCTTGACCGGATCGACTGCTGCGAACACGGCCGCCAGCCGCCCCTCGAACCCGTTCAACTCATGGAAGCCGTCGGTCACTGCAGCGATCATGTCTCCGTTATGCAGAGGCGATTCCTCGACTACGGTATCGCCCAGGTAGCCATACCCAATGGCGCGCGTAATGGGCGAAGCGAAGCAGATCGCTCCGGCCGACACGACGAATTCCCCACCGATCTTCACCGGGACCCTGACACTGTCATCCGCCGTGAGCAACGAGACGCCGGCCGTATCAATCCGGTACAACCGAGAGTCACCCACGCTCACATGCCGACAGAACTCTTCGCCTTCCGTCCATGCCGCCAGGACCAGCGTACTCGTTGCGCCTTCAGCCGCTCCATCGAGATCCTGAACGTCCTGGTGGGCCCGGTGCACCGCCGCGAGCAACCGATCGGACATGCTTCCGTCGGTTGCCCTGAACGTCCCGATCGCCGACCGACAGGCCGTCTCTGAGGCGACCCAGTCGCAGGAGTGCGAGCCGACACCGTCGGCTACAGCAAGCAGGTGGGTATGCCCCGGAGACGTGACAATATGGCCGGCGTGATCCCCACATTTGAGTTTGTCGGGCGCGGTGAGGCGTTCGATATGAACCTGTAGAGAGAGGCCGCTCAATGGATCGGACTGCGCTTCTGGATCGTCAGCATCCGCTCCACCAACTTAGGCTTCTGCACATATAAACGAAGGCTCATAAGTCGCAGCACGCGTTTTAAGTCTCTCCACTCAGACATTCTGTTTTCCGGGCCGCTGATGATCTCCCTGGCCTCATGTAACGCAGCCCGGAGGTAGTCGGACAGGTCCATGGATGCTGCCTCGTCCTCGAGAGACTTCATGATCGACTCGAACTCTCCTGCGTCGAGCCATATGCCGGAGCAGGAGGGACAGGCATCAATGACGACGCTGGTCTTGTCATACTCGAGTGATACGAGAGCGCTGTTGCAGGCGGGACAATTCGAAACGCAATCCGAGGGAACACAGAGATTCTCGTGCTCCATGAATTTGAAATCGAGCCAAGCCAAATCGGGGTCTTCGGTATCCTTGGCCCGACGCAGTTCATCACTGTCGTACCATACGCCTCCGCATTGGCTGCACTCGTCGAGCAAAATGGAGTGGATGTGAGTCAGCTCGACATCGATACAACGGGGACATTCCATAGTCATACCCCTATCGTTCAGCCCTTACAGGATCGTTTCCTTGACGATAACACACCCGACATATCCATTGCCACTCAGGTATGGCCTCTCCGATACTGACTCTGCTAATATCTCAAGTACATATCGGTCTCGATTCTGCGAGGAGCTCCCCTATGCCCGAGATGCAAACGCACTTCATTAAAACCGGATCCCGCTGGCAATGTCTCGCCGGCATCAAAATGCGCCGAATCTTATCCGCCGATCTATTCATGGAGTTGGGAATTCCGCAAAACATGAATACAAACAAGAGCTTGGCCGACCGCTGTCGTGATCGTTGGACCGACCTCTCTGGCATGTTGGCCGCCATGCCAGAGCCGGCCGAGCTGCACCTCGTGCTCACCTGCAACCCAACCACTGACGGAGCACTCCCGGTCTTCGAGTGCGGAGTGTTGGCGGTCGGAAGAGGCCGCACCAAGGCCATGGCTCGCACTTTGTGCCTCCAGACAGCTTCGGACCTTGGAAAGATTTTCTCGGCCGTTCTGGATTACGCCGAATACGAACCCGTGACCGAACCGAACGGCCTCGACGGCATGACGGCCCACCTGAACTCTGAGCATGTGACGGAGGTCCGCCGCCGGCAGGAACTGATCCACATCGGAAAAGGACGGTTGACCAGCGAACCCGTCCTCGGTTTTGCGGCCTCACCCTTCAAGCGCAAAGGCATGAGAAATTCAGCCACGTCTCTGGAGGTCCGTCATCTCTTTCCGTGGGCTCCAGGCGACGACCCTTGGTGGCGCCTGGTCGATATCATGGCGAAGGAGCGGGGAAGGGCCGCGCTGGTCGTCCACGCTCTCGGTTGGCAATCAGCTCCTCAGGGCTGCCGCGATGCCGCCCTCCACGACCTCGACGGAGTCGAACATGCTACCGAGTTAATCGGCGACGATGGGCACCATCTCGATGTATTGCGCCTCAAGGCCGGCGCCCTGAGCCGAGAGGCGCTCGAACGCCTGTCCGCCCTGGAAGGCCCCGTGATCGCTGCTCGTGTCTTTCTTGCCTCTGAGAAAGAGCCGTCGTCGGCCCTGATCTCGGTTGTGAAATCGTCCCTGGACGACCCCTCCGTGGAGCGCCATCAACCCGGGGGACAACTGTTGTTCCGCGGGGGCGCTTCCCTATACGACAGCGACACCAGCGACATGATGGCTCCTCTTGATAATCCTAGCCCGGATCTTCTCTTCTCACCGCAAGAGGCGCCCGCCGTTCTGCGCACCCCGATGCCGACCGACAGCGAGTTCCCCGGCTTCCCCTTGACCCGGGCGAGGACGGCTCCCATGCTCGGCGATGGCGGCGGCGACTGCCTCCTCGGCACCAATATCCACCGCGGACTACGACGCAATGTGGCCCTCGACATCGAATCCCGATTCCGCCACTGCCACATCATCGGTCAGACCGGGACGGGAAAGTCTACTCTCCTGCTCCACATGATCCTTCATGACATCCGGCAAGGACGAGGCGTCGGCGTGATCGATCCTCACGGATCTCTCATCGAAGACATCCTTCTTCGCTTTCCCCCCAATCGGGTCCGGGATCTCGTCATCGTAGACATGACCGACGTCGAAAATCCAGTCGGATTCAACCCTCTCGTCCTGACCGAGGATGATCCGGTTTCATACCGATCCCAGCGTGACCTTCTGATCGATGAACTCTTCGCCTACATAGATCGGACATACGACCTCAAGCAGGCGGGCGGACCAATATTCGAGACCCATTTCAGGGCTATGCTCGGGCTGCTTATGGGGCTGGAAAAACCTGCCGCTCCCCTGATTCCTAACCTGCTCATTTTTCGTCTGCTCTATACCAACAGCAACCTTCGCCGTTACCTCACCGAGGCCATTTCCGGCCGTGATTACATGCTCGAAGAATTCATAAAAGAAGCCTTGTCCGTACAAAGAGATGCCTCTCTTAAAGAGCTGGCACCCTATATCACAAGCAAGTTCAGTCGCTTCGTTTCCGACGTCAACTTGCGCAACATCACCTGTCAGAACAGAACCCTGGATATCGACAGCATCGTTGCCAAGGGCGGCATTCTGCTGGTTCATTTAGGAAAGGGTCACATAGGTGAATATGCCGCGGGGCTGCTGGCCTCCCAGGTTGTTTCACGCGTCCAGCGCGCCGTCATGAAACGAGGAACCGCCGGCACTAAGACACCATTCCATCTCTATGCGGACGAGTTTCAACTCGTCGCCTCGCAAAGATTTGCCGAACTCCTTGCCGAGGGACGCAAGTTCGGCCTTGCCGTCACCATGGCGCATCAATATGCATCGCAAATTCCTGAAGGTGTGTTACGGGCAATCATTGGCAATGTAGGCACCAATATTCTATTCCGCGTTGGAGCACAGGACAGCGAGTTCTTTGCGCCCCTCTTCTCTCCGACGTTCGGCCGGCGGGACCTCGTCTCCCTCTCCAACTTCCGCGCTTATGTACGAGGATCCGGTTTGCTCGGAGAAGGCGCCTTCAACATCGACGTACCTCCTCCCAAGGACGCGACTGATACCAAGCTCGCCGAGCGGCTACGTCGGCTCAGCAGGAATCGCCACGGCCGAAAGCGTGAAGCCGTCGAACAGGAAATCGCCAGAACCGTGAGAGCCTATAAGAAAATGACCTGATCCTACCAAGCTCATCTGGTATGAAAGTGGGCCGAGTCTGTTGCCGACTCGGCCCACTCAGTACCATCGTCTGTCAGCTCTCACTTCGCCCGTAGACCCACATCCCGCACCGGCAGTGCCAGCCCCAATCCACGGGGGCTCGGTTGTCGGTTGCCCTCAGCGCGTCGGGGCGTCGGGCCAGGAGGTAGGCCTCCCACTTCATCGCCTTCGCACATTTGGGACATTTCATTTCCGCTTCCTTCCGTCGACTCCGCGGCGAATCGCGCCGCACGCGAAGCATCGGCACATGGGCCGAGCCTCGGATGAGCCGTTGCTGAGCGATGCCACTGGGCATACGTCTCCTGCAACGACGTCCTCGGCTCTTGAAAGGAAGGATCAGGGATTGGTCATGGGAGGTTCCGGCGTGTGTGTCTTCATGGGAATCATGATACCGGTATGAGAACGCAGTTACGACAGCAAAGTTGCACACGAGTTCAAAGAGGGCCGTTAGGCGACGATCGAGATTGCCGGCCCGGAGGCTTCACGAACAACAAACCGGGGGCTTCACGAACAACAAACAAGCCCCCCGCATCCGCGAGGGGCTCGACTCTCAGAATCCGATGTCGGATCAGTGGGGTTTCCTCGCCGCCATCACCCTAGCCTTGGCCCTCGCCATCGCCGCATCAGCCCGGGTAACATCCACACCAACGTCTCCCCTGTGCGCCAACCTCTCCTTGGCCTTCTCCAGCGCAATTTCCGCCCGAGTCACGTCGATATCCGGCGCCGGCTCACAAGCGTCCACCATCACCGACACCTCGTTCCGAGCCACCTCGACGAAGCCGTTGGTCACGGCGAACACACTCGCCGGTCCGCCGTCGTCCTGCTTCATCGTCAGCACGCCCGGTACGAGCGCGGTGACCAGCGGGGCGTGGTTGGCCAGCACGCCGAGGTACCCGGCAATGCCCGGCAGGGTCAGCGACACGGCCTCGGTCTCGAGCAGGGTCTGCTCGGCGGTCACGATGGAAACCTTGAAGGTCTTGGCCATCTCTATTTCTCCAGGGCTTCGTACTTCTCGAGCACCTCGTCGATGTCGCCGCACATGTAGAAGCACTGCTCCGGAATGTGGTCGTAATCACCGGCGACGAGGCCCTTGAAGCTGCGGATCGTGTCTTCGAGTTTCACGTAGCGGCCCGGCGAACCGGTGAAGACCTCGGCCACGAAGAAGGGCTGGCTGAGGAACTTCTGGATCTTGCGGGCGCGCAGGACGGAGAGCTTGTCCTCGTCGCTCAGCTCGTCCATGCCGAGGATGGCGATGATGTCCTGCAGATCCTTGTAGCGCTGCAGCACGCCCTGGACCTCGCGGGCCAGGTCGTAGTGCTCGTCGCCAATGTAGCGCGGGTCGAGGATCCGGCTGGTGGAGTCCAGCGGGTCCACGGCCGGGT
>ERZ890953.146-NODE-146-length-42516-cov-7.355927_pt1 | contig 42516 bp, 26 predicted proteins | sample MGYA00521264_ERZ890953 | MGnify/ENA primary metagenome ERZ890953 (study PRJEB32303, sample SAMEA104408629) | aquatic metagenome | biome: Brackish water; feature: Chemocline; material: water | place: Baltic Sea | collected 2014-10-26T21:54:00 | depth 200 m ...
GTGTAGTCGGGCTGGGGCCCGATGTCGGTGTCGGCGTCGGTGTCGGCGTCGGTGTCGGCATCCGTGTCGGTGTCGGTGTCGGTGTCGGTGTCGGTGTCGGTGTCGCCCTCGGGGGGGGCGGTGTCGTCCTTGTCGCCGCAGCCGATGGACAGACCCAGAGCGCACAGGCTCAGCAGAAAGATATTCCTCATGATTCTCCTCGTGGACGCGGTGGAGGTTGGAGGCCGAGTCCGGGCACCCCTTAGCCGGCCAGGGCCCCGCGTCAAACCCCGATACAAAGCGAGACGCCCGCCGAACCCGAGCGAATCGGGGGCGGGCGGGCGTCGGAGGCGAGGGCGCGAAGTGGTGCTTCGCGCTGGACTCGCGGAGCCTACATGGAGACGTCGGAGCCGTCGCGGGGCTCGAGCTTGTACTCCTCGTAGGAGTAGTTCAGCAGGCCGGTGAGGCTGGTGAGGTGGTCGCCGTTGCCGCCCTCGTAGGTCCAGAACAGATCGTCGATGGTCATGCCGCCGAAGTCGGTGGTGTGCTCGCCGTAGTCGTTGGCGTCGGAGGTGACGTTGAGGTCGAGCACGGTGATGAGCACGGACTCGTAGGGCTCGAAGTCCGCGGGGGCGGCCTGGACGGTGGTGGCGGCGGGGTTGCAGCTGCCGTTGGTGACGATGTCGCCCGCGTCGGCCACGGTGAGCTCGGTGAAGTCGTAGTACTCGGTGACCTCACCGGTGACGGTGATCTGGTCGCCGGTGGTGACGCTGGCCACGACGGAGCCGAGGTAGACGAACAGCCCACTGTACTCGCCGCCGCCAGCGTCCTGGACGAAGAAGCCCATGCCGTTGTTGGCCACGGGGGAGGTGACGCAGACGTTGGTGAGGGTGACGGTGTCGCCCTCGGAGATGCCGTCGAAGTTCTGCACGTCGGAGCAGGTGGTGCCGACGTCGGTGTCGGTGTCGGTGTCGGTGTCGGCGTCGGTGTCGGAGTCGGTGTCGGTGTCGGTGTCGGTGTCGCCTTCGGGGGCGTCGGTGTCATCGACGGTCTTGGGGCAGCCGACGGCCAGGGAGAGGGTGAGGCCGAGCAGGGCCAGGATGGACAGGGTGCGAGTCATGGTGGTCTCCTCCGATGATTCGGTAGTGAAAGGGGGGTTGCGCCGACCGTATAGCCGACAACCCCTGGCGATCCAAGTGAAAATTGGCGACGGCGACTAGCGCGCTCCGGCGGCCTCGAGGGCCTGCTCGAACAGCGCCAGGCCGCGCTCGAGCTCGTGCTCCTCGATGAGCATGGGCGGGGCGATGCGGAAGACGTTGCCGAAGCGGCCCCCCTTGCCCAGCAGCAGCCCGACAGCCTTGGCCTGCTCGAAGATGCGCCCGGTGAGGGCGACCTCGGGCGTGCGGTCACCGGCGGTCTCGTCCACCACGATCTCGATGGCTTGCATCAGCCCGAGGCCACGCACGTCGCCGATGTTGGCGGGGAAGCGCTGCTGCAGGGCCAACAGGCCCTGGTGCAGGACATCGCCCAGGCGCGCCGAGCGGGCCGGGATGTCCTCGGCCTCGATGACGTCCATCACGGCGTTGGCCGCGGCCATGGGGATGGGGTTGGCGCCGAAGGTGGAGATGGTGAGCCGGGGAATGGAGCGGGCGATCTCGGGCCGCGCCATGCAGTTGGCGGCGGGCAGACCATTGGCGATACCCTTGGCCATGGTCATGATGTCGGGCTCGACGCCGAAGTGTTGGATGCCCCACATGTGAGTACCCGTGCGGCCGAAGCCCGTCTGGACCTCGTCGGAGATGAACAGGCCACCGTAGTTGCGCACGATCTCGGCCGCGACCTGGAAGTACTCCTTGGGGGGCACCATGAAGCCGCCCACGCCCTGGACCGGCTCGGCGAGCATGCCGGCGATGGACCCGGTGGTGGTGTACTGGATGAGCTTCTCGATGTCCCGGGCACAGGCCATGTCGCAGCTTGGGTACTTCAGGCCCAGATCACAGCGGTAGCAGTAGGGCGCGTGGGCATGCTTGATGCCCGGGATCTGGGTGGGCAGCACCCGCCAGTTGCTGTGGGCGGTCAGCGTCTGGGCCAGCATGGAGCGGCCGGAGTAGCTGTTGCGCAGGGCGATGAGCTCGGAGTTTCCGGTGTGGCACATGGCCAGCATGACGGCCATCTCGTCGGCTTCCGTGCCGGTGCCCACGAAGAAGCTCTGCATGGGGCCACCCGGCGCCGTGGCCGACAGGCGCTCGGCCAGCCGCACCGTGGGCTCGGTGGGGTAGAGGGAGCTGATGTGCTGCAGCTTGTCGACCTGGGCATGGATCGCCGCGTTGATGCGCGGCTCGCAGTGGCCCATGGACACGGTGAGGATGCCACCGAAGAAGTCCAGGTAGGGCCGGCCCTCGGTGTCGTAGACCGTACAACCCAGGGCGTGGTCTACGGCGATAGGCTCGGCGTAGTAGTTGATGGTGGCGGGGAAGAGGAACTCAGAGTGCTTCGCGCGGACTTCATCACCGTTCATGGCTCACTCCTGACGGAAAAACGTAGGCAAGCCGCATATCCCCGCCCGCGGCGGCGAGCAGCCGCATCCCCATGCGATATCGCAGCTAGCCGGCACAAACTCAGAAGTACCAGCGGCCGCCCACCAGGGGAGCCAGCCCGAACTGGCTGATGCCAGCGTAGGTGCCCGTCTTGGGTCCCACGAGCCACAGGCGGAAGTCGGTCTCGGCGTAGACGGCCGCGGGCGCCTCCTTGAAGCGCAGCTCCACCCCCACACCTCCAGTGGGGCCCAGCTGGACCGACGATGTGATGCTGGAGTCGAGCCAGATGCGGCTGGCGAGGCCGGCGTTCCAGTAGCCACCGAAGTCAGCGAAGTCCCAGTCGGCGAACTCGAGCACACGGCCCTCGAACTGCACACGCCCGTTGGTGTAGCCGATGCCATAGGGGCTAGCGCCCACGCTGAAGGCCAGGCCGGCGTTGTCGCTGAAGAAGTACTTGCCCGTGAAGCTGTAGTACAAGCCCGCCTCGACGCCGATGCCGAAGTCCTTGCCAGCGCCAACCTCGGTGCGCGGGCCGGCGATGGCGAGGGATGAGAGCAGGATCAGGGAGCTGAGCATGAGACCTCCGTTCAGCAGTTGAGAGCGCAGTGCGGGCTCTATCTCGCCCCAGCGGTGCCGGGGTCCAGAGCTTCCAGGAAGATCTCCGGCCCGTCCCCTTCCGCGCGCGCCGAGGCGTACAGGCCCTCGAGCCCACCCCACCACAGGCCAGGCACGTGCACCCACGGGGGATGGACAGCAGGGTCCAGGGTCTCGACGCTGATCCGCGGAGAACGAGCCACCCAGGCCACGCCGGAGGCCGCAGCCGGGACAGCCCACGCGCCCCCCGCGTAGATCGGCGCTCCACCCAGCTGCGCGGAGAGCCGCCGCAGGGCGCTGGCCGGACGGTCCGCCAGCGTGTACCCGCCGGTGACGGCGCGGGGCTCCCAGGTCTCGTCCGCTGGTAGCTGCAGCGTGCAGGTCTGCATGCCCGCCGCCCTGAGGACCTCCAGATCGCCCTCCGGGACCCCGACCCCGATGACCGGCTGGCCGTCTCCCTCACAGGCATGGCCGAAGGGCGCCTCCAGCTCCAGGCGAGGCTCCCAGGCCCGCGGGGCTCCCACCTGCAGCGCCAGCTCGAAGATGCTCATGGCCCCTCGATCCGTGGAGGAGCGCAGGGCTTCGCTGGGAAGAGTCGGGGGCTGCTCCAGCGCCTGGGCTGCGCGGGATGGATCGGGAGGCGTGTGCTGCAGCTGCCGGTCGAGCCAGGGCAGAGCGACGGCGCGCATGGCGGCGGTGTAGGAGTGGGGCCCGGCCACCACCTCGAAGCGAGCGCTGGCAGGCAGGCCCTCGGGCGCGGGGCGTTCCAGCTCGCTGAGCCACAGGCTGGGCTGCTCCAGCGCTGCCAACAGCCCGGGCTCCGGGCCGGAGTGTCCAGGGAGCAGGTCACAGAAACAGCCGCCTTCGTGGCCCGCCCGGGGGATCCCCACGGGGGAAGCGAGGACGATGGCGCGCACCCGCGGCTCGAGCAGGGCCAGATAGAAAGCCAGCACACCTCCGCCGCTGGCGCCCGTGGCCGCCACCCGATCCACTGGAGCCGCCGCGATCATGGCCTCGAGACCACGCCGGGCCACCAGGATCTGCAGCGCCAGGGCGGAGCTGCCCGCCGCTGCGAGCGCCGCCCGGTTGTGGGCGCCGCCCTCGAAGTGGATCTGCCGCCCGGGGCGCTCCCACTCCTCCACCCCAGGCATGTCGACGGCCAAGGCCACCATGCCCCGGGCCGCCAGGGCGTGGGCGACCTCCTGGCACTCCCCCGAGGCCTTGCCCTCACCGAAGTGGCCCGGCAGCACCAGCACCCCTGGGAAGGGTCCATCGCCCTCGGGAAGCCAGAGGGCCGCCGAGCTGCGAAATCCGGGCACGATCTCGAAGGCCACCGGCTGCACCGTGTAGCCAGGGAAGGCGACGCTGGGCCCGAGTTCGGGCACCCCGCTCACCGCTCTCTCGAGCAGGTCGAGGCCGAGAGAGCCGCGGAGCTCCGCCACCGGGACGGCCTCGGGAGACAACGTGGACACCGCGCCCGGATCGACGACGCCGCCGCAACCCGAGACGAGCGGAACGAGCAGACCCAGGAAGCGGCCGAGGGGACCGGGCATGGGGCGCATCTTAGCACCGATGCCTCGCCGGGGACCGGGTCCGGTGGTCTCGAAGGCCACCCCTGCGGGCCCGCAGCCTACTCGGCCATGCGCCGCTCCCGCTCCCTCCGCACCACAGCGGCGGCCTCGTCCTGCCGCCAGGCGTCCAGACGGGTAGCCACGGCGTTGAGGGCGTTGGCCTGACCGTCGCCCGCCACAGCGGCCTCGAGCACCGCCAGGATCCGCGGCTCACCGCCCGCCTGGAGCACCCTCCAGGCGACCTGCAGGGTGGACAGTTCATCGTGCAGGTGGCTGCCCGGGGTGGCGAGGGGCGCAGCCTCGGCGAGCAGCTGGAGCCAGCCCTCGCCAGCGGCGGCCGGGTCGCCTGGGTGGGCGTCGAGCTGGAGGTGAATGAGCTGGAGCAGGGCATAGCCACGGCCCTCGTCGGGGGTCGCGTGCAGATCCACCAGGCGCTGCTGCCAGACCATGGCGGCGGGCCAGGCTTCGAGATCACGCTGGGCGGCGACGGCCGCACGAACCACATCGCGGGCGGCAGGCTGGTCGTCCCCCACACGTTCCAGGGCTCGCAGCGCCAGCCCCTCGACCTGGGCGCTCGCGTCAGCCTGCCCCTGTTCCACCACCAGCCCCATGAGCTGACCCCCAGCGCGGGAGGCCACCGCTGGCTGTGTGGCCCGTTCCAGGACCTGCTCGAGCAGGGCGCGGGCTTGGGCAGCCTGGCCCGTCAGCGCCAGCAGGTGGGCCCGCTCAACGTCGATGTCGGCTCGCTCCACGCTGGCAGAGTCCCAGCCATCGCCCACCTGGGTCAGCAGCCCCAGGGCGCGCTGAGGGTCCGCCTGGCCCACGGCCTGGGCCAGGGACAGCGCCTGGTGGACGGGGATCTCACTGGGTGCGCAGCCGACCAGGGCCCCGTCGCGCCCCTGGTCAGCGACCGGCCCCTCCGCCGGCAGGTGGCGCACCACGGCGAGCCAGGCGCCGCAGCTGCTATGGCTGGAGGTGAACCGCGCCGGGAGATCCAGCATGTCCGGATAGCGGCCGACAGCGGCGTAGGCCTGGGCCAGCAGATCCCAGCAGGTCTCGGCCTGCGCGGGCTCCATTTCACGGCCGGCCAGAGGCTCGAGCAGGCTGCGCGTTCCCCCGGGTTCGCCCCGGGCCAACAGCTCCCCTGCGGCGCGCAGGCGCAACGCCAGCAGGGGGCCGCCGAGCTCGGGCTCGCTGCTCTCCAGGGCAGCCAGCGCCCGCTCGATGGAGGCAGCGTCGCCCACGCGGCCCAGGCTGTGGCCGTAGCTGTCCAGCACGTCGTCCCGAAGACTGGCGGGGATCGGCTGTGCCAGCAGAACCTCGAACACAGCCACCGCACCAGCGCTGTCGTCGGTGGCCTCGAGGGCGCGGGCGCGGCACAGCAGCAGCTGCGGGCGCAGGCTCGAGCCAGGCTCCAGCTGCGCCTCGAGGAGATCCAGCCATGGGAGCAGGCGCGCGTGATCGTTGCCGCGCTCCGCCATGTCCGATGCACGGCCGAGCAGCTCGGTCCGCTGGTCGACCGTAGGGGCCGCGGCGAGGGCGCGCTCGAGCCAGGCCCAGGCGCCAGGGGTGTCGCCGGCGTCCACCAGGGCCCGCAGCTCGGCCTCGGCAGAGTCCCGGGCCACGTGACGCATCCAGCCCGCCTGCCCCCCGAGCTCCGGCAGCAGATCGGATCGGCCCGCCCGAATCAGGACCACCGCGGCCTGCTTCCACAGCTGCAGATCCTGTTGGTCGGGGTGATCCCGCGTGAAGCGCAGGTAGACGGCCAGGATGGCCCCGGGTTCCTGCAGGCCGGCCAGGTGGCCCAGCAGCGCGTCGGTGACCTGCCGGTGGGAGTGGGCATCCGAGCTGACGCTGTAGGACGCCTCGAGCAGGGCGATGGCGCCCGGGCTGTCGCCGCTGGCCGCGAGCCAGCCAGCCAGCTCACGGTCCACCTGCACCCGCTGCTCGAGGTCGAGATCCATAGCTGCGGCGGCCTGCGCGAGCTCCAAGGCTGCCTGGGGGCGGCCCGCCCGGCCCAGCACAGAGGCCGCAGCCAGCAGCTCCTCGACGGAGCTACCCTCGCTCGCACAGGCCTGCTCCAGCGCGCCGAGATCCATGGAAGAGGAGCCCAGGGACAGGCGCGCCCGGGTGGCCATGATGTTGGCCTGGCAGGGGCCGATGGCGGCCTTGGCCGCCGCCAACTCCGCGGCGAACCCCGGCTCGTCCCCCATGCCTGCCAGGCAGGTCATGGCCTCGAGCCAGAGCTCCCCCTCGCTCGCGTGACCCTCCCGCAGCGCGCGCACCTGGGCCAAGGCTTCATCCATGCGATCGGCGTCTTGGAGGGCGTCGACGATGCGGCGTCCCAGGTTGCGGCTCACCCAGTCTTCGATGCTGGCCGGGCGCGCGACGGCGTCCCGGTAGCCGTCCATGGCTGCATCCAGCTCCCCCGCATCCAGGGCGATGCCCAGCTCGAGGGCCACGGCGCGGCTGCGGACGTCGACGTCCTCGCTGCGGGTCAGGTCCAGCTCCGCGAGGACCTGGACAGCGTGGTCCCGAAGAGCGGCCCCGGCCGCCGTCTCGGCGAGCAACAGGCCCAGGTTCTCCCGGGCGCGCCTGTCCGCCAGCTTGCGAGCGTGGGGAAGCAGGGCCTGGATGACGGGCTCGATCTGCCCCTGCTGTGCCGCGCCGTCGAGCAGCACGCCCGCGGCCTCCTGGATCTGCTCCGGGGTCCCTCCGGAGAGCACCGCCTGGAGCGTGGGGTCATCCAGCTGGATGGCGCCCTCCCGGGCGCGAGCCCTCAGGGTGGTCAGGGCCAGCTCTTGCCCCTGCCCCGCCTTGACGAGCATGGGGTTGTCCACGCCCTCGAGCAGGGCGACCACCCGCTGTGGTTCGGCCAGCCGTTCCATCCAGCTCGCCAGCTCTCGCAGGAGGTTCTTGCCGTTCTCCTTGTCGGGCACCGCCGCCAGCACCGGCGCCAAGGCCTCCACCGCGCCGGCCTCGTCGCCCCCGCGCAGCCGGGTGTCAGCCAACAACCAGCCGTGCCTGGCGCGCAGGTCGAAGGGTAGGTCTGGCCCCAGCTCGGCCGCAGCGAGCAGGGCCTCCGCCCCGGCCAGCTCGCCGGTGTCCACCAGCAAGCTGGCCCGAACCAGCGACAGCTCCATGGCCAGCCCGGGCTCGACCACGGCGGGTAGCCCGGCCAAGAGCGCCTGTGCGGCCTCGGGTTCGCCCAGCTGCAGGTGGAGCCGCACCATCGCGTCCACGCGCTGCAGGTCCGCCAGGTCGTCGAACTCATCGCCGATGGCGAGCTGTTCGAGCATGGCGAGGGCCAACGCTGGCTGCCCAGCCTCCACCAGCCGGTCCACCGCACCCCGCGCATGTTCCCAGCGCTCCGCGGGACCGAGGGGCGGCTCGGCGACCGCTGCGATCAGCTCGACGGCCCGTTCCCACTCACCCAGCACCAGCAGCTCCACCGGCGTCGTCGCCACCTGGTGGGCGCCGAGCTCGGTCAGATCCAGCAGGGCAGCGGCGGTGGCGAGCTGAACGGACCTCCAGGGTTCGGGATCCACGGGGCGGTCGTCGGGATGCGTGGGCACGGCCTGCAGCCCCTGAGCGCTGAGAAGATCAGCCTCGAAGTGCAGCGCCTCCAGCCGCTGCCCGGGCTCTTGGGCGACGGCATGGAGCTGCTCGAGCACCAGCGTCGCACCCCCGAGGTCTCCCCCGTCCAGCTGGAAGCGTCCCAGCAGCGCCAAGGCTGCAAGCAGATCCTCGGGCTCGTCCCGGGCCAGCTCCACGTAGCGACGCAGGGAGTCCAGGGCCTGATCCGGTCGCTCGAGCAGCGCCTGGCACTCGGCCGAGCGCTGCAGGAGGCGATACCGCTGGCCCTTGTCGAGGCTGGGGCGATCCACCAACGCGGCGGCCACGACCAGCATGGGCTCGCAGCGCTCGAGGTCGCTGCGCCCCTCGAGGGCCTCGAAGCGGGACAGCAGCACCGAGCTCGGCCAGGCCCCCGGACTGCGCAGCAGCGCCACCACCGCCAGCACCAGCAAAATCAGGCCCACCACTACGGCGATCTGCAGTGGTCGATTGCTCCACAGCACGCGCGCCAGGCGCACCAGCGGCGTGTGGCCCACGGCTGCACCCTGCCGGCGCAGATCGTCCTCGAGCGTGCCACCCAGGCCCCGGCAACCATCCAGGGCGGCGCCCGCCCACTGGCTCTCGACCGACTGCAGGCCGCGCAGGCGCACCCGGCGCAGCAGGGCGGCGCGCAGCACGCTGCTGTGCAGCACCACGTCGCGCAGCTGCCCGTCCTCGACGCTCGCGCCGCTCAGGTCGCAGCCGTGGACGGCCACGCGGGTCAAGGCGCACCCCGTGGCCCGCAGGCCCACCATGGACAGATCCCGCAGCGTCCCGCCCACCAGGCCCACGTCGTCCAGGCTGGCGCCATCGAGCACACAGGCCTCGAGGGTCACGTCCACCAGGCTGAGCTTGACCAGCTGGGCGCCGGCCAGGTTGAGCCCGTGAGCGCTGATGCCTTTGGCGCTGGTCTGAACCAGAGACGCGCCGCGGGCGTCCACGCCATGCAGGCTGGCCCCGTCCAGGACCACCCGATCCAGGCTGGCCCCGCGCAGGTCAGCGCCGTCGAGCTTGGCCCCGGTCAGGTCCACCTGGCTGAGTTCGGCGCCGCAGAGGCAGGCGCCCCGGAGATCGGCGCCCTCGAGGGAGACCTGGTCCAGGATGGCCCGGGCCATGTCGGCGCCGCGCAGATCGGCCCCGTCGAGGCTGGCCTGGTGCAGGCGCTGGCCAGCGTAGCGCGGAGGCTCGTTCCCACTGGGGCCGTCGGGAGCGCTCATGGCAGCCCTCCAGTGGCAGCAGGGCCGCCCAGCGGAGGACCGGAGGAGTAGGAGACGGCAGGTGCCTGGAAGCTCGACATGGGTGGCTCGGGGCGCTGGTAGGACCGGAAGAAGCCCTAGCCCGTGGCGGACGAAGCGCCAGCAGCACGCCGCCGACCCCGTGAAGCCAGCGGCCACGCCAGCACCGCCAGGCCTGCCAGGAGCATGAACAACCCCAGCAGCAGCCCCGGCGGCCGGTACACCAGCTCCCCGGGACCAGGGGACACCTGGATTGCCAGCAGGCCGTCCCTGGAGCTCGCAGGCTGGCCCCGGTACTCCCACCCGTCAAAGGCGTTCTGGTTGACCACCAGCAGGCCCGCGGCGGGTGCCTCGAAGCGGATGCGGTTGGGGGTGATGGCGGCCGAGACGGCGGGCCCGTCGACCATCCAGACCTCACCGCGGTAGCCGGGGTCCTCCCGCGCCAGGACCGGGCCGGGATCCGCCAGCCACGCGGTGGTCCAGCAGCGGGGCTTGCCCCGGTTGGCGCGCATGGACTCCCAGGTGGTCAGCTCGTCGTCCACCTGCACAAAATCGCTCGGTGGTGGGATCGAGTGGGGGGCGCCAGCCCCGATGTGGTAGTGCGCTGCAGCCCTGGGCGCAGCGTGGACCACGTGCCAGGTCAGCGCCACCACAGCCACAGGCCCCAGGATCCAGCGCAGCCAGCCTGGGCGGCGAAGACGCCACAGGCCCCACACGCCCCAGGCGGCCAGCCAGCCGATGAACAGCGTCCAGACCGCGCCGTAGCGCTCCACCACCCGGATGTGGTCCCAGGGGGGCACCCGGTGCAGCAGCTCGAGGAGGTTGACGGGCGTGGCCCCACCCCAGCCGATGTTGAGGAAGAACAAGCCCGCCAAGGCCACCGCGGGCTTGCGACGCAGGGCCCAGACCAAGCCCACCAGCGCCAGGACCAGGGGCACGGGAGAATACAGCACGTTCTGACCGTTGTGAGCGCTGGGCCGGTCCACCAGGCCCAGGACCACCTGCAGCGCCCGCCAGGGCCCGAACTCGTCGGCCACGGAGAAGGTGAGCTGAGGAGCCAGCCGCTCGGCCCTGGCCCACAGGACGGGCAGAGTGGCCAGCTTCGGCCCCAGCAGCAACGCCGCCAGCAGCACCGCCCCAGCCACCACCGCGATGTGGCGCCAGGGCCGTCCACCCGGGTGGGGCCTCTGCCAGCCCAGCGCCAGCAGGCCGAGCACCGCCATGGGCCAGGAGGCCCAGCCCTGCCCCAGCAGCAGGAGGTTGAGCAGCAGCCACAGCCCGAGGGCCCAGGCCCGCTTGGGGTCCACCATGCGGAACAGGGCGTCCACCCCCAGCAGCAGCAGGGCGTAGAGGAACACGTGGTGGGCCCCCGCGAGCACGGGCATGGCCAGACAGATCCCGGCCAGACGCCAGCGCCCCCGGCGGGAGGCGATCCACGCCAGGGGCAGCCAGCACAGGGGCAGGTACATGATGTGCCCCATGGCCGTCTGGGCGGGCAGCTGAGCTGAACACAGGGCCAGAACCCCAGCGATGTGGGCCTCGAAGGGCCCCAGCCCCTGCGCGCGCCCGGCCCACCAGCAGGCGCCCGCCAAGGCCACCAGGTGGAACAACACCCAGAGCTTGAGCCCGGCGCTCGACCCGAACAGCAGGATCAGCACGAAGGGCGGGTAGAGGAAGGGCGACTCGGGGTTGGCCAGCAGGGGCACGCCCCCCTGCACAAAGGGGTTCCACCCGGGCAGCTGCCCGTGGTCGAGCAGGCAGATGCGGCTGGCCTCGTAGAAGCCCAGCTGCCAGTCCCAGTCCTCGTTGATGCCGTGGGAGATCGGAGTATGGAGATCCGTACCCATCCAGCGGAACTGCCACCAGGCCAGCCAAGCCAACGCCACGATGCCCAGCAGGCCCAGGACCTCCGGCCCCCAGCGGCGCAGCCAGCCGGGCATCAGCGGTCCTCGAAGGGCGCGTCGGGGTGGGGCCTGGCGTTGGCGTACAGGCCCTGCACGCGGCCCACGACGCTCACGGTGATGCTGCCGGGAGGGGCATCGACGATCACCGCCAGCAGACCCTGCTGGTGGCTCGGAGCCTGCACGTGAAGCTGGTCGCCGGCGCCCACCTGCAGGCTGGCGTCGCCTCGCACCCTGGCGGCCACCACCACGGGCCCGCCCGCGTGCTCGAAGCTCCAGGTCCCCTGCCCAGGCTCGTAGACCTGCCGAGGGAAGCAGGCCTCGAGCTCCTCGGCGCTCAGATCGTAGGGGTACCAGGAGGTGGCGATGTGTTCGGAGGGTGGGAAGTGCTCCCTCAGGCAGGCGAAGCGGCCCGGGTGGCCCCAGACGCCCACGAGGCGGTTGGCCCCCACCAGCATGGGCCCCACGGCGGGCACGTCGGCATCCGCGACCCCCAGAGGGTTCCGCTCGAGCCAGGCCTTTGCTTCGCCGCCGTGCTGATCCCAGTCCAGGTCGCTGTCAGCCACAAAGCGCCAGGCCTGGGCCCGATCCAGCAGCCGCTCGTTCTGGTAGCACAGGCTGTGCGGGAACCAGGACAGGCCCGACAACCCCGCCAGCAGCGCTCCCGCGAGCCCGACCCGCCAAGGCAGCCTGGCGGCGCCCACAGCCAGCAGAGGGATCACCGGCAGCAGGTAGCGCGTGCCGATCTGGAAGTTGAAGGCCAGGCTGAACCAGGCCGCCAGGAACAGGGCCGGCCAGACCAGGAAGAGGTCCTCACGCCCGCGCCTGCGGGGCCACAGCACGCCCGCCAGGCCCAGCAGGAGCAGCGGCAGGGTCAGCTTTCGGGTGGCGGCCTTCAGGTAGTGGTCCGCCCGGCCATCGGCGGTGAACTCTCCCTCGGCGTAGATGTTTCCCGAGCCGTTCTCGTCGTCGGAGCGCACCCAGTCCAGGCCCTCGACCCAGGGCCGGGGCACCGGCAGAGGCACATCGACATCGGCCAGAGGCGCCATCAGGTTCGAGCGCCAGGTGATCTCCGAGGCGGGGGTGAAGCTGCCCTGGAAGCCATAGCAGGCGTTCAACACCAGCCAGGCGGTGAACAGGTAGGCCAGCGGCCGACCCACCCGGGCGCTCCAGCGGCCGCTGCTCAGGCGCCTCCAGACCAGCGCCGCGGGGATGGCCAGGCCCAGGATGGGCACCAGGAAGGCGGCGGTGAACTTGGCGGCCTGTGCGACACCGAACACGGCACCCGCGATCACCCAGTTGGGCCAGTCGGGCTGCTCCACCGCTCGCCAGGCCGTGTAGCAGGCCGCCAGCACCAGGAACACGATGGGGGCGTCGGTGGTCACCAGCCCCGCGTGGGCCTGGAGGTTGGGGTCCAGGGCCACGAAGGCGGCCGCGACGAGGCCGGCCTGGGCACCCCAAAGGCGTCGGGCCCAGGCGGCGGCCACGAGCACCGTACCCAGCAACCACAGGGCCTGGGGCATGCGAGGCCAGAACCAGTCGCGGTGGGTGATCTCGGGTCCCTCGTCCCGGGGCGGGCCCGTGATGACCGTGGGCAGGGCGTTGAGCGCGCTCACCGGCATCTTGGAGTTGTCGAAGCGCGCCCAGTCACGCTCGAGCAACACCTGCCGCCCCATCTGGAGATGGCGGGGCTCGTCGGAGGTCGGGGTGCGGTGCCAGGTGGCCCCCCAGGTGAGCAGCACGCCCAGCAGGGCCACAGCCCAGACGGCTCGGCGCCAGGGAGTGGAGCTGGTCCCGGAAACGGCGGTGGGGCGCGCCATGCTGAATCCATAGCACCAAAGGGCAAGGAGAGCCCTGGCCGCTCCTGCTACAGCGGCAGCCCCGTGATAGTGCGGGCCGCGAGCAGAGGACCCTATGCCCCAAGGCTTCGACATCGTGGTGGTCGGCGCTGGCCACGCTGGCTGCGAAGCCGCGGCGGCCGCCGCACGGCTGGGGCGACGGGTGGCCCTGGTCACCCTGCGCCGGGATCGCATCGCCGCCCTCTCGTGCAACCCCGCCATCGGTGGCCTGGGCAAGGGCCACCTGGTGCGGGAGATCGACGCCCTCGGGGGCCTGATGGCGCAGGTGGCAGACGCCACCACCCTCCAGTTCCGCCGCCTGAACACCCGCCGGGGCCTCGCGGTACAGGCCAGCCGGGCCCAGGTGGACATCCAGCGCTACCCCGCGGCCATGGCCGCTCGCCTCGAGGCTATGCCTCACCTGACCATCCTCGAGGGCGAGGTCACCGGGCTGCGCAGCTCGGACGCAGGCATCCGGGGCGTCTCCCTCGCCGACGGGCGGGTCCTGGAGGCGAGCGCGGTGATCCTCACCACCGGGACCTTCCTGGCGGCGGTGATGCACTGCGGAGAGCGCACCGAGCCGGGGGGACGCATCGGTGACGACGCCGCGAACGCCCTGTCTACGGACCTGGTGGCCCACGGCCTGGAGCTGGGCCGCCTCAAGACCGGCACCACCCCCCGGGTCGACGGGCGCACCGTCGCCTGGGAGGTCTGCCACCGGCAGGAGGACACCTGGCCCGAGGCCCGCTTCTCCTTCGCGCCGACGCCGCAGCGCCTGCCGAAGAGGGACTGCTACCTCACGGGCACCACGCCCCAGGTCCACAGCATCATCCAAGCCAACCTGCATCGCGCCCCCCTGTTCACAGGCGCCATCACCGGCCAGGGTCCCCGCTACTGCCCGAGCATCGAGGACAAGGTGGTGCGCTTCCCCGAGCGCCAGCGCCACCTGATCTTCCTCGAGCCCGAGAGCCTGGACACCCCGCGGATCTACGTCAACGGACTGCCCACCTCCCTCCCCCAGGACGTCCAGGATCAGGTAGTGGCCGCCATTCCCGGCCTCGAGAACGCGCGCATCCTGCAGTACGGCTACGCGGTGGAGTACGACTACGCCGATCCTCGCCAGCTGGGCCACGACCTGCAGGCCCGCGCGCTGCCTGGCCTGTACCTGGCGGGTCAGGTCTGCGGCACCTCCGGCTACGAAGAGGCCGCGGCCCAGGGCCTGGTCGCGGGCATCTCCGCAGCCCTGGGGCAGCCCTTCACGCTGGCCCGGCACCAGGCCTACATCGGCGTGCTGGTGGACGACCTGGTCACCCGCGGCGTGGGGGGCGAGCCCTACCGCATGTTCACCAGCCGCGCAGAGTACAGGCTGACCTTGCGGGAAGACAACGCCGATCGCCGCCTCACCCCCATCGCACACGAGCTCGGGTTGGTGGACAGCGCCGCCTGGGACCGCCTGCAGCGCAAGCTCACCACCATCGCCAGCACCCGCGCCGAGCTGGAGGCCACGCGCATCGAGCTGCGTCGAGCGACCAACGATCAGCTCGCAGCCCTCGGCATGACCGCCATGGATCGGCCCCAGAGCCTCGCCGAGCTGCTCCGGCGCCCAGGCCTCGACTGGGGGATCGTCTGCGCCCTGCACCCCGCCGCGGACCGCGTCCCCCGGGACTGCGCCGAGCAGGTGGTCACCGACATCAAGTACGCCGGCTACATCGCACGGGACGTCCAGCGCGCCCAGGAGGCCGAGCGACTGGCCCTCCAGGCCCTGCCCCGTGAGCTGCTGGACCAGGACCTGCCGGGCCTCAGCACCGAGCTCCGCCAGCGCCTGCGCGAGGCACAGCCGGCCACCCTGGCCGAGGCCGCCCGCCTGCCCGCCATGACCCCCGCCGCTATCCACGTACTCACGGTCCACATCGCGCGCATGGCCGCCCGCCACGCCGCCGCCGCCGCCGGCCCTGGAGGCTCCCATGCCTGAACACCCCGAAGCCCGCCAGGTCGAGCAGGTCCACAAGGAGCTCCTCGAGAGCTGGCGCGGCGCCATGAACCTAGTGGGTCCAGGCTCCACGCGCATCCACTTCGGCGACAGCCGCGCCGTGGCCAGGGCCGTAGCCGCGCAGGGGCGCTGGGCCGACCTGGGCAGCGGTGCAGGCTTTCCGGGCGTCGCCATCGCCGCCTGGAACCCCCAGGCCCAGGTGACCCTGGTGGAGAGCCGCGCCAAGCGGTCGGCCTTCCTGCGGCAGGTGATCCGGCAGAGCGGGCTGAGCAACGCCGTGGTCTTCCACGGCCGGGTCGAAGAGCTCGAGCCGGCGTCCTGGGACGGCCTCGTCTCCCGTGCATTCGCGGCGCCACCCGCCGTGCTCCAGCACGCCCGCCGCCTGCTGGTCCCGGGGGGCCGGCTGGGCCTGATGCTGGCCCGTGAGGTGGTGGAGCCCCCCCCGGACTTCACCCTCGAGACCCAGCTGGACTACCAGGTAGGCGACCGCCTGCGCAGCCTGGTGATGCTCAGCTACAGCCCCTGAGCTTCGGTCCGCGCTGCCTCCTCGCGGCCTGTGGGGCCTGGTGGGTTCGCTGCACTGAGCACAGCGCCGCCTCCATTTTTCGTGCGAGCACTTGGCGTGACTCGCAATCGAGTTACCATCGCTGCTCGATCCCACTCCACTGGAGAACCCATGCAGCGCAACGGAAGCACCCCCAGGAAGGGCGACAAGATCAAGCGAGTAGGCATCGTCTTCTCAGGCGGGCCTGCGCCGGCCGCGAACTCGGTCATCGCCGCCGCCGCCATCTCGTTCATCGACGACAACCGCGAAGTCATCGGCTTCTTCCACGGCTACAGCCACCTCGAAGAGTACCACCCCATCTCCCACCGCCTCCTGCCCGACACGCACTACCGCGTCTTCCAGGAGAAGGACGTGTTGGGCCTGCGCAACCGCCGCGGCATCATCATCGGCACCGCCCGCGCCAACCCCTGCCAGCTTGTGGACACCAAGGCCGACCTCAAAGACCGGGTCAAGAGCGCCAAGCTGCGCAACGTCTACACGGCCCTGATCGACCTGCAGATCGACGCCCTGATCAGCATCGGCGGTGACGACACCCTCAAGACCGCCAACCTGCTGCAGATGTACCAGGAGACCCTGCCGGCCGACGCCCCCCGGGTGAAGATCGTCCACCTGCCCAAGACCATCGACAACGACTACAAAGGCATCGACTTCACCTTCGGCTTCTTCACGTCGGTGGACGTGATGGCCAAGTCGCTGCTCAACCTGCGGGCCGACGCCGAGAGCAGCTCGAGCTGGTTCGTGGTGGAGAGCATGGGCCGCAAGGCCGGCTGGCTGGCCTACGGCGTGGCCATCGCGGGCGAGGCCAACCTGGTCATCGGCACCGAGGATCTCGATGACGATCTCACGACTTTGGAGGAGATCACAGACTCCAAGACCGGCGTGAAGAGCCAGGAGCGCAAGCTGGACATCCACAAGCTGGCCAACAAGGTGGTCGACCTGATGGTCCAGCGCGAGAAGCGCGCCAACAAGCACCACGGCACCCTGGTCGTGGCCGAGGGCCTGGCGGAGCAGCTCCCGTCTTCCGTGCTCGCCAACATCGACCGCGACCCCCACGGCCTGATCCCCCTGGGCAAGCTCGACCTGGGCCGCATGCTCGCCCAAGCCATCAAGGATGCCTACACCGCCCGCACGGGCCGCAAGAAGAAGATCACCTCGGTGCAGCTTGGCTACGAGAGCCGCTGTGCAGCCCCCCACGCCTACGACGTCATGCTGGGCTCCCAGCTGGGCATCGGCGCCTACCGCGCCCTGGTCGAAGAAGGCCTCACCGGCCACATGGTCTCGGTCTCGGGCCAGCTGGATCTGCACTACGTGCCGTTCCACAAGCTCATCGACGCCAAGACCCTCAAGACCACGGTGCGCTTCATCGAGCCAGGAAGCGACTTCCACAAGCTGGCGCGCTTCCTCGAGACCCGCACCGAAGGGATCGCCGAGTGGGCGCCGGGCTACCGGGACGAACAGCTCGCTTGACGGCACCGGGCGCACGCCCGTCCAGCCTGGGCCGACCGTCCCAGAACGCCGAGAGGCCGCGCAGCAGCGCGGCCTCTTTGTTTCCAGCAGCGAAGATCAGGCCTTGGCCGCCTTGTACTCCTGAGCCATCCTGATGCCGATGTCCAAGGCCGCCTGGTTGGCGGGCAGGAAGCGCTCCTTGCCGACCATCTTCTTGGCCATGGCGTACTTCACGATCTCGTCCGTCGCCGCGCCGGTGAAGCCGATGTAGGCACCCAGCACCACCATGTTGGCGGACTTGCCGGTGCCCACCTCGGTCTCGGCCAGGTGGTTGGCAGGCACGTAGAGCACGTCGATGTCGTCGCGCAAGGCCTCGCGATCGATGAGAGAGCTGTTGACGATCAGCAGGCCGCCCGGCTGCACCAGGGGCTCGAACTTGTCCATGGAGGGACGGTTCATCACGATGGCCGCCGACGGATGGGGCACCACAGGGGAGCCGATCTCGCCGTCGGAGACGATGACGGTACAGTTGGCGGTGCCGCCGCGCATCTCGGGGCCGTAGCTGGGCATCCAGCTGGTGTTGGAGCCCTGCATCATGGCCGCGTTGGACAGCAGCTGACCGATGAGCATGACGCCCTGGCCACCGAAGCCGGCGATGATCACTTCGTACTGCATGGTCTAGTCCTCCAGCTCGGGGGTCTTGTCGCGGAACACACCCAGCGGGAAGGCCGGGATCATGTTCTGTCGCGCCCACTCGTTGGACTCCACCGCGGCCATGCCCCAGTTGGTGGGGCAGGTGCCCACCAGCTCCACGAAGGTGAAGCCCTTCTGCTGGTACTGGAAGGCCTTCTTCACGCCGCGCTTGGCCTTGATGATGTCCTTGGCCGTGAGCAGCGAGTACCTGGCCACGAAGATGGGAGCCTCGAGGCCGGCGATCAGCTCGGAGACCTTGATGGGATAGCCCGCACCGCGGAGGCCCGGATCACGACCCGTGGGCGAGGTGGTGGTCTTCATGCCCACCAGGGTGGTGGGCGCCATCTGACCACCGGTCATGCCGTAGATGGCGTTGTTGTAGAAGATTACCGTGAACCTCTCGCCCCGGTTGGCGGCGTGAATGATCTCGGCCATGCCGATGGACGCCAGGTCGCCGTCACCCTGGTAGGTGAAGGAGTACAGGTCGGGACGGGCCCGCTTGACGCCGGTGGCCACTGCGGGAGCGCGGCCGTGGGAGGCCTCGATCATGTCGCAGTTGAAGTACTTGTAGGCCAGCACCGAGCAGCCCACGGGGCAGACCCCCACGGTCTTCTCCCGGATGTCCAGCTCGTCCAGGGCCTCGGCCACCAGGCGGTGACCCACGCCGTGCAAGCAGCCCGGGCAGTAGTGGGTGGGCATGCGGGTGAGGCTCTTCGGGTAGTCGAAGACGATCTTGGCTTCTTGTTCGCTCATGGATGCCTCCTAGCCGACCAGCTCGCGGACCTTGTCCGCGACCTCGCCGGGGGTGGGGACCATGCCGCCGACGCGGCCATAGAACTCGACGGGGACCTTCTCGGCCACGGCCATCTTGACGTCCTCGATCATCTGACCCATGGACATCTCGACGTTCAGGATCACCTTGACCTTGGGGGCATAGGCGCGGAAGGTGGCGTAGGGGAAGGGCCACAGGGTGATGGGTCGGACGAGCCCGACCTTGATGCCCTCGGCCCGCAAGACGGCGATGGCGGTCTTGCAGATGCGAGCGGTGGTGCCGTAGGCCGCGATGCAGACCTCGGCGTCGTCCATCAGGTATTCCTCGACCCTGATCTCCTTGCGCTCGGCCGCGGCGTACTTGCGGAACAGGTGGTGGTTGTGCTCCTCGAGCAGCGCGGGCTCGAGGTACAGCGAGTTCACGATGTTCTTGTCACGGCCTTCGCAGCCCGTGCAACACCAGGAGCGGTCGTACTCCTTGGGCTCGTGATCCTTGAAGACCACCGGCTCCATCATCTGACCGATCAGACCGTCGCCCAGGATCATCACCGGGTTGCGGTACTCGTCGGCCAGGTCGAAGGCCAGGGCGACGAGATCGGCGGCTTCCTGGATGGAGGAAGGCGCCAGCACGAGGAAGCGGAAGTCACCGTGGCCCGGACGCGTGGCCTGGAAGTAGTCGGACTGGGAAGGCTGGATGCCGCCCAGGCCGGGACCGCCGCGCATGATGTTGACGATGACCACCGGCAGCTCGGCGCCGGCGCAGTAGGACAGGCCTTCCATCTTCAGGGAGATGCCTGGAGAGCTGGACGAGGTCATGACCCGCGCGCCCACCGCGGCGGCGCCGTAGATCATGTTCGACGCAGCCACCTCGGACTCGGCCTGCACGAAGTGCCCGCCGACCTCGTACAGCCGCTTGGACATGTACTCGGGGATCTCGTTCTGGGGCGTGATGGGGTAGCCGAAGAACAGCTTGCAGCCCACGCGCACGGCGGCCTCGGAGATGGCCTCCGCGCCCTTCATGAGGAGCTTCTCTGCCATGGTTCCTCCTAGCCCGCGGTCCGGGCCTTCTTAGGCGCCCGGTAGACGGTGATGGCGACGTCGGGACAGGTCACCGCACACATCTGGCAGGCGATGCAGCGCTCTGCATCCACCTGGACGGCGTAGTGGTAGCCCTTGAGGTTGATTTCCTTGCCCAGCTCGACGATCTGTCGGGGGCAGGTGACCACGCACAGGCCACAGCCCTTGCAGCGGTCACGGTCGACTTCGATCCGGTTTCCCATGGGGGATAGCCTCCTCCAAGGTTGGCTTTATGAGGTCTTGTTCGGGGCGCCGAGCGGCGCGGCCTGACGCGCGAGGATCTGCTCACGCATCACCCGGCTGCGCTGATCACGCGGCGGCGCGAAGCGGGTGGGGTCTTCGTACCAGGGGGGGAAGAGATGCCGCCGGATAGGCATAACGGGTACGCCCGCGGCGGTGTCGGGGAGCAAGCTGGGGACCAGCTCTTCGAGGACCGCCAGGTAGGCCACCGGCAGGCCCAGAGAGTGGCCGGCTTGCACCACGGTGGCGTGGCCGGCCTTGATCACTGCGGGGGTGGTCTCGCCCCCCAGGTTGGGGTTCGAGATCAAGGCGGTGATGTCGAGGCGGGCGCTGGTCTGCACGCGCTCAACAGTCTCGGCGATGCCCTGGGCGTGGCCCGTCCACGGACGCCGCTCGTTGATGACCATGTAGAGCTGATGAGGAATCCCGCGCAGGCAGAGCGCGAAGCGCGCCAGCGCCCGGGCGCCAGCGTCGTCGCCACCCACGTCCAGGATCACGTGAAGTTCGGGATCGTCGATGGCACCTTGGACCGCGGGTACGATGATGGGCAGGTCGGCCTCGGCCAGCTCGCCTTCGGGCGCCAGCACGCGCACGCCCGCCGCCTCGAGCTCGACCCGCAGCTCGCGGGATCGAAAGAAAGGGTTGACCAGATCCAGATCGGCGATGGCCACCCGCTGGCCCAGGGAAGCCAAGTGGAAGGCACGGTTGAGGGCGACCTCGGTCTTGCCGCTGCCGTAGGCGCCGACGAAGATCCGAATTCGTTCGCCCATCGATCACTCCTGAGGAAAGGACCTTGGGCTCGAGAAGCATGCAACCCGAGCCGTGCCGGACACCGCACATATCGGCCCCTCCCCGGCACCTCAAGCGCCGGCGCGGCGCCCACCCGCCAAGCCCGGACAAACCCGATCCACGTCAGGAATGGGAGACTCGTTGAGCGACCACGTCCCGCGTCATAGCTTGCCCTCCCCCCGCGGACGGACCACGCCATGCCCGAGCACAAGACGCTGCTGGTCGGCCTCGCTGGAGGCACCGCCTCTGGCAAGACCACCATCGCGCGCAACCTGAGCGAGAGCTGGCCGGGGCTCCTCTCCATCGCCCACGATCGGTACTACCACACCGTCCCCGATCCCACGCGCCACAACTACGACCACCCCTCGGCGCTGGACTCGGCGCTGCTGTGCGACAACCTGGATCGACTGCTGGCGGGCGAGCCTGCGGACCTGCCCTGCTACGACTTCGCCACCCACACCCGGCTGTCCAGCACCGAGCGTGTGCGGCCAGCGCAGGTGGTCCTGGTCGAAGGCATCCTGGTGCTGGCCGACCCCAGGCTCTCCCGGCGCTTCCACCTCAAGGTCTACGTGCATGCCGCCGACGACGTGCGGCTGCTGCGTCGCATCCGCCGGGACGCGGTGGAGCGGGCGCGCTCGGTGGCCTCGGTGCTGCATCAGTACGAGTCCACCGTGCGGCCCATGCACATGGAGTATGTGGCACCTTGCTGGGAACGCGCCGACATGGTGCTGGACGGCGAAGCTCCCCTCGCTGCCGAGACCGAGCGCCTGGCCAAGGCCATCCGCGCCCGCTTGTGAGCCCCAGGGCTACTCTTCTTCTTCCGGCTCCACAGCATTGTCGCCGGGCTGGTAGCCCCGCTTGCGCTTCGGGCTCTGCTCCTGGCTGGCGGCCGCCTGGGTGCCGACACTGCCCGCAGCGACCGTGATGCCGAAGCTCCACTTGGCGCTGCCCTTGTCGGGGTCCTCGACGATGACCTGCACCTGGTAGGCGCCAGCCTTGGCGGTCTCGGATCCCGAGTAGCTGAGCTTGCCACTGGAGCCGTCGATGCTCATGCCGTCGGGCTGCCCCTCGAGGCGGAAGCTCAGTGGGTCGCCGTCGATGTCCTGCGCCTGGACCCGGTAGCCGTCGATGCTGCGCAGGCTTCCTGCCTGGCTCACGATCTCAGGCGGCGTGTTGCGCACGACCAGCACGGGCGAGAGGCCCTCGGTCTCGAGATCGCGATCCGTGGCCACGACCTTGAGCTGGACCATGTCGCCCTTGGCGAAGTTGGTGTGGGACAGCTTGGGCTGGCGCAGTCCGCGCAGCTCCTGCTGGTTGACCAGCCAGGTGTACTCGTAGCGGATGTAGTCCCGGTCGGGGTCCTCCGCTTTCACCCGCACCTCGATGTCGTCCAGGGTGCGCGGCGCCGCGGGCTCGAGCTCGATACTCAGGATCACCGGAGCCCGGTTGACGTCGAGCACAGGCTTGTGGCCCGTGTCCTTGGCCGCAGGCTGATCCGGGGTGGTGGCCGGCAGCCCTGCCGGCTCGATCTCCTGCATGGGCACCGGCACCGGCTGCAGCGGTTCGCAGGAGATGAGCAAGGCGCAGAGCAGGTGCAGCGGTGACATGCGCGTTCCTCCATAGGCAGGTCGGGAGCACCGTTGTATCATCCCCCGGTCGAGCAGGAAGCGATATGGTCCCCTTCCCTCTGGCGCAGCACCATGACCAATCCCCCCGAAGCAGACCCCAACGGCCCCCACGAACCCCTGCGCATCGACCTCACCCTCGAGGGTGAAGACGGCGAGCGCTGGCGGGTGCGCGTGGGCATGCGGCCCCGAGGCGAGTCCGTCTACATCGACGGCGCCACCGTAGCCCTCAACGACGGCACCGGGCGCCAGCTGGGCCCCGCGGTGGTGCTGCCCGTCGCCGGCGAGATCGCCGACTATGTCGAGGTCCACGCCGGCGTGCAGGGCCCGCCCACCATCCGCGCCGGCACCATGCTGTGCTGCACCATCTTCTTCTCGTCCGGACGCGACCCACAGGTGGCGGAAGAACCCGTCGCGCCCCGCCGCGGCTTCTCTGCCTGGCTGCGGGGCGAGTGCGCCATGGACGCCCTCCCGGTGCTCGAAGGGCGGGCCCTCGAGGACGACGAGCTCGCCGCACTGAGCGAGGAGTGGCCCGGGCTCTTCCCCGCGGGCAGCTCGAACGACCAAGCCTTCGACCTGTTCAAGGAGGACCTCCTCTCCTCCCTGGACCTGGAAGAGAACGACTCGGTCACCGAGGAGATCCTCAGGATGCTCAAGGAGGACTGAGTCCTGGCCCCAGGGCCGGTACTACAGGCCGCCGCCCAGCAGCAGGTAGACCGCACCGGCGTCTGACCCGCCGCTGTCGTTCTCTCGCGCGCCAACCAGGACGTCATCGTAGCCGTCGCCGTTGACGTCGCCGCCCATGGCCACCGATGAACCGGCGGCGTCACCCGCGGCCAGGCCCAGCAAGCGGGCGGAGGCGTCCGCCAGCGAGTGATCGCCAGAGAGGGGGCCCAGACTCAGGTAGACCGCGCCCGCGTCGGTGTCGGTGGTGGCGTCGTACAGAGCACCCACAGCCAGATCGTCGAAGCCGTCGGCGTCCACGTCGCCCGCCCCAGCCACGGACCAACCCGCCTCGTCACCGGCGCTGTCCCCGAGCAGCCTGGCGTCGGCCCCTGACAGGGCGACGTCGCCCGCTACGCTGCGGACCAGCAGGTAGGCAGCGCCCGCGTCGGCACCCGCGACGTCACAGCCGGGCGCCCCCACCAGGAGGTCATCCAGCCCATCGCCGTCCACATCACCCGCCGAGGCCACCGAGCGCCCTGCCTCGTCGGAGGCGTCGCCGATCAGACGCGCGTCGGCGCCGGCCAAGTCGAGATCCCCGGTGACGGGCCCAAACACCAAGTAGGCCACGCCGGAGCCACTCCCCCCGAGGTCACTGGCGGGAGAGCCCACCAGCAGATCATCCAGGCCATCGCCGTCCACGTCGCCCGCCGACGCCACACTGCTGCCCGCGGTGTCCAGGGTGTCTTCGCCCAGCAAGCGAGCGTGGGAGGCGGACAGGCTCAGGTCGGCGGTGACGGGCCCCAGGAGCAGGTAGGCCGCTCCCGCGTTGCCCCCACCAAGATCGTTGCCAAAGGCACCCACGAGCAGATCATCCAGGCCGTCACCGTTCACGTCGCCCGCCGTCGAGGTGGACCAGCCAGCCTGATCGCCGCTGTCTTCACCCGTGAGGCGGACGTCCGCCACGGCCAGATCGAGCTCACCGGTCACCGGACCATGGATGAGGTAGGCCGCCCCAGCGTTGCCTCCTCCGGCGTCGTTGCCCGAGGCACCCAGGAGCAGGTCGTCGAAGCCGTCCCCGTCCACGTCTCCCACACCCGCAACCGAGCACCCGGCGTAGTCGCCGTAGGTCTCTCCACGGAAGCTGGCGTGAGCGCCTGACAGCGAGCTGTCCCCCGACAGCGGGCCGAGGATCAGGTAGGCCGAGCCCGAGTAGATGCCCGTCGTCGCGCTCTCGCGCGCTCCGACGAGGAGGTCGTCCAGACCGTCGCCGTCCACATCGCCCGCCCACGTCACGCTGTAGCCGGCCAGGTCGTCGGCGTCCTCGCCCCAGAGCGTGGCGTCGGCTTCGTCCAGGAGGATGTCGCCGGTGGGCGTGCAGCCGACGGCCAGGCCGTCGCAGTCATCGTCCACGAAGTTGCTGCAGATCTCGAGGGCGCCGGGGTTCACCGCCGCGTCGGTGTCGTCACACTCACCAGCCAGACCTGCGTAGCCACTGGGCTGCGAGCAGGCGTCGTGGGTGGTCCCGTCCAGGCCGTAGCCGTCTGCGTCAGCGTCCAGGTACCAGGTGCCAGCGTCGGCCGCGTCGTCCTCGTCCACGGCGCCATCGCAGTCGTCGTCGACCCCGTTGCAGAGCTCGGTGGCCCCGGGGTGGATGTCGGCCGAGCCGTCGTCGCAGTCCGCACCCAGGGCCGAGTCCACGTAGCCGTCAGGGGCTGCGCAGGCGCTCACGGCCCCGCTGCTGTCGCCGACGCCATCGCCGTCGGCGTCGGCGTACCACAGGGTGGCGTCGAAGGCGTCGTCCTCGTCGACCACGCCGTCGCAGTCATCGTCAGCCCCGTCGCAGGCCTCTGCAGCGCCCGGGTAGGTGGAGGCGTCGGCGTCGTCACAGTCCGAGGCGGTGATGGCCTCACCGCTGTCCACGCAGTCCAGATCGTCGCTCTCGACGGTGTCCACGCCGCCGTAGCCGTCACCGTCGGCGTCGGCGTAGCAGGAGTCGCCGCCGCTGCAGTCCTGGTCCACACCATCGGCCAGGGTCTCGGTAGCGCCCGGGTTGATGCCCACGTCGCCGTCGTCGCAGTCTCCACCGATGGACACGGTGCCCGAGGGCTGCACGCACTGCACGACGGCGGCGCCGCTGGCGCCCCAGCCGTCGCCGTCGATGTCGGGGTACCAGGTGGAGGCGTCGACCGCGTCGGCCTCGTCCAGGGCGCCGTCGCAGTCGTCATCCACGCCGTTGCACAGCTCGCCGGCCCCGGGATTGACGGCGGCCACGCCGTCGTCACAGTCGTCGCGGGTAGGTGAGAGGCCGGCGCCGGCGCAGGCCAGATCGCTGCTGGTGGTGGTCCCGCCGCCGCCATAGCCGTCGCCGTCGATGTCCTGGTAGCACAGCTCCAGGCCGTCGCAGTCCTGGTCCACGCCGTCGGCCTCGAGCTCCGTCGCTCCCGGATGGCTCCCCGCCTCGCCATCGTCACAGTCGCTGCTGGACCAGGCCTCTCCGGCACCGCTGCAGTCCAGGTCGGCGCTGGCCACGGCGCCGCTGCCGCCGAAGCCGTCGCCGTCGAGATCCTCGTAGCACAGCTCCTGACCGTCGCAGTCCTGGTCCACGCCGTCGGCCAGGACCTCTGTAGCCTCTGGTGAGATGCTGGCGTCGCCGTCGTCGCAGTCGCCGGTGGCGACGACCTGGCCGACCGCGGAGCAGTCCAGGGTGCTGGTGGAGATGGTGGTGTCCGAACCCCAGCCGTCGGTGTCCGCGTCGTAGTAGCACAGCTCACGGCCGTCGCAGTCGCTGTCGACACCGTCGGCCACGGTCTCGGTGGCTCCAGGATAGGTCGCGGCCAGGGTGTCGTCGCAGTCGCTTCCGAGCAAAGACTCGCCCGCGCCGCTGCAGTCCGCGCTGGACGAGGAGACGGTGGTCGTGCCGCCGAAGCCATCGCCATCGCTGTCCTGGTAGCAGGACTCGAGGCCGTCGCAGTCGCTGTCGACACCGTCGGCCACCGCGTCGGGCGCGCCGGGGTAGACGCCAGCGTCGGAGTCGTCACAGTCGATGCTGGAGGTCGACACGCCGCTGCCGCTGCAGCTCAGATCGCTCGAGCTCATGGTGCCGCTGCTGCCGAAGCCGTCACCGTCACCGTCTTGGTAGCAGAGCTCCAGGCCGTCGCAGTCGCTGTCCACGCCGTCGGCGAGCGCCTCACTGGCCCCGGGGTGCACGGTGGAGTCGGCGTCGTCGCAGTCGGTGGCCAGCTCGGCGGCCACGTGGCCCAGCGGTGCGCTGCAGTCGAGCTCGGGCGCCGCTGGATCCCCATAGCCGTCGGCATCTGCGTCGGCGTACCAGGTGAGCACGTCCAGGGCGTCGTCCTCGTCCACCGTACCGTCGCAGTCATCGTCCTCGCCGTTGCACAGCTCGCTGGCGCCGGGGAACTGGGCCGCGTCGGCGTCGTCGCAGTCGCTGGCGTCGACGGTCCACCCCGCCGGCTCGGAGCCCATGCAGTACGGTGCGCCCGGATCGGCGAGGTCGCCGTAGCTGTCTGCGTCCACATCCGGGTACCAGGTCACCGCGTCGGTGACGTCGGGGTCCAGGTGGTCCAGCAGGCCGTCACAGTCATCCTCGATGCCGTTGCAGATCTCGGTCGCCGCCGGATTGACGGTCGCGTCGCCATCGTCGCAGTCAGTGCCATCGCTGACGTGGCCCGCAGGCTGCAAGCAGGCGATGCGCGCGGCGGCGGTGTCTCCCCAGCCGTCGCCGTCCACGTCGGCGTACCAGGTTGAGGTGTCCAGGGCGTCGTCGTCCTCGAGCTCGCCGTCACAGTCGCTGTCGACCACGTCGCAGTACTCTGGAGCCCCAGGCCAGGTGGAGGAGTCCAGATCGTCGCAGTCGCCCTCGTAGCCCGAGGGAATGGACAGCGGCGTCCCACCCGAGGCCGTCACCCGGCTGTCGTAGTCCTGGTCCCAGTAGCCATCCCGGTCCTGATCGCCGTCGTTTCCATCGCAGGTCTGGTCCACGCCGTCGTACCAGGCTTCGAGCGCCCCCGGGCTGACGGCCGAGTTGGTGTCGTCGCAGTCGGTGCCGATGATCCCGTCCCGGTTGGCCAAGGTGTCGGTGGCGGAGCCGTCACGATCCTGGTCGAAGTCGTCATCGCCCGCACAGTCCTGGTCCACGCCGTCGTACCAGCCGTCCAGCGCGCCCGGGGAGACCTGGTCGGCGTCCACCTGCTCGAAGCCGTTGAGGGCCTCGAAGTCCGAGGGCAGACCGCCCGTGACGATGGGCACATCCCAGCAGTCGCCCTCGGCGCCCACGGGTACCGCCAGGGGCGTGCCCCCAGCCGCGGTGACCAGCGCGTCGTACTCGGCCACCCAGTAGCCGTCGCCGTCCTGGTCGCCGTCGTTGCCGTCACAGTCCTGATCCACCCCGTCGTACCAGACCTCGGCGGACCCGGTGCCCCCCACGTCGGGGTCCGTGTCGTCGCAGTCGACCTGATCGCAGAAACCCAGGCCGTCCGGGTCGGCGTCGAGCCCGTCGCCATCCGCGTCGCAGTCGTTGGTGTCGCAGTCCTGGTCGACGCCGTCGTACCAGACCTCGGCGGCACCGGGGTTGATCGCGGGTTGGTCGTCGTCGCAGTCACCGCCAGCGTAGTCGCTGTGGTCGAAGCCATCGGCGTCGGCGTCGAAGTCGCTGGCCCCGTCGCAGTCCTGATCGACGCCGTCGTACCAGATCTCGTCCGCGGCAGGGTTGATCTCTGCACCCGTGAGCTCGGCGCCGTCCGGCCCCGCGACCTCGTCCCAGCAGTCACCCCCGGGGAGGCTACCGCTGGTGGGGATCTCCTGGGTGACCTGGCCCTGGTACTCGTCCGGCACGTAGCCGTCGCCGTCCTGGTCGAAGTCGTCGTCGCCCCCGCAGTCCTGGTCGATGCCGTCGTACCAGATCTCTTCGGCCCCCGGATGGATCTCGGCGCTGCCGCTGTCGCAGTCCTCAGGCCAAGGGACGCCGTCGCCGTCCGGGTCGTAGGCCGACTCGGCCAGGTCAGGGGGGATGAGGTTGCAGCCCGAGAGGGCCAGCAGGGTCAGGACGATGACTGCGCGCACGCTGGCCCCTTCATTCCGCCTTGCAGCGTGTGAAGCCCGCACTGCAGCGGACGACGGTCGTGCCGCCACGATGGACGGTGGCGCGACCGGCCACCAAGGGCTCCCGCCCGGGGAAGGTGGCGCTGATGGTATAGGAACCCTCGGGGACCGAAGCCGGCAGCACGAAGGTGCCCCCTGCCCCGGACAGCACGACCTTCTCGGCATCGCCCTCCACCTCGACGCGCCCCTTGGGGACCTCGGCCTCGGGCTCGACCTCGACGGCGTCACCGCCCTGGGTCGCCGCGGCGACCTCAGCGCCAGCCCCAGCGGCCTGGGATGGGCTCGGCGGAGGAGCGCCAGACCCTGGAGAGGGCTGGAGCTGAGTGCTGGCAGGCTCCACGGGTGCAGGAGCGGCTGCCGCCGGAGCAGGCTGCACCGCCTCGGGCTGCGCCGGAGCGCTGGGCTCGGGCGAGACGGGCTGGACGGGCGAGACAGGCTGTGAAGGAGCCGGCGCAGGGTTCGCTGGAGCAGGCGCCAGGAAAGCCGGCGCGGGCTCCGAGATGCCCTGGGAGGACCCCAGGCGGTCCATGAGCACCAGCCCGATGGCGACACCGCCCACCAGCACCAGCAGCAGCACCAGCACCACGCCCAGCACCATCAGAACCTTGGACCGGCCGCCCTGGGCCTGGACCGGGGCGGGTGTCGGGGTGGGCGCAGGCGCAGGCGCAGGCGCAGGGGCAGGGGCAGGGGTGGAGGCAGGCGCCGCTGGGACCACCTGCTCACCGGGCACGGTGACGGCAGGCCCCAGCTCGCCAGAGCGGTCCAGGGGCCTGAGATAGGCGCCAGAGGCGGAGGGTGGAGGCGGCGGAGGGGGCGGGATGAGCCCGCTTCCCGTCCCCTGGGACCCCGTGGACGCCAGGGCCACAGGCCTGCGGAACTCACCGGAGCTCTGGCCTGCCGAGCTGGTGGGCACCACGTTCACGGGCCGGTTGAAGGCCCCTGAGCCTGTGCCGCTTGTGTCTCCGTGCGCACCGGCGGCAGGGCGCCGGAAGGACCCCGAGCCCGTGCTGCCCGCGCCTCTGGGAAGTTCGGCGAAGGTGCCCTCGGTCTGCTCGACCAGGGCCGAGCCGGTGAGGGTGTCGGCGGGGAGCTTGGCGATGCTCGTGAGGATCCCCGGCACCACATGCTCGGCCCAGTAGCGCAGGGGCTCGTCGTCGAAGCGCCGGCGCAGGTTGACGCACATTCGCTCCAGCTGACCCGCAGAGGGTCGATCGTCTGGATCGTAGGCCAGCAGGCTCCCCAGGAAGAGCAGCAGATCCCGGTTGCCCAGCCCCTGCTCCACCAGGAAGCGCAGGGCGGCGTCCACATGCTTGGTGTGGCGCTCGGGTACAGCGGAGGCTCTGCCGAAGGCCCGCCCCGTGACCAGCTCGAAGAAGACCACGCCGAGGGCGTAGACGTCGGCGGCTGCGGTGTCGCGGAAGTCCAGCCGCTCCGGCGCCATGTAGGGGAGCGAGCCCATGCCGTAGGCCTTGGTCTCGGCTTCGCGGGCGCCGAAGTCGGCGCGGGCGATGCCGAAGTCCAGCACCTTCAGCTCCCCGTTGGCGGTGAGCACGATGTTGGAGGGCTTGATGTCGCGGTGGATCAGCCGCAGGGGCTTGCCGTCCGGCCCCGCGGTGTTCCAGGCCGAGTGCAGGGCACCCGCGACCTCGCCGATGATCTCCACCGCGGGCCCCATGGGGACGGTGGACTCGGCCAGGATGCGCTTGAGGTCCGCGCCCTCGACGTACTCCATGACCACAGCCCAGCGGTTGGCGAGCCGAACGAGCCGATCGGCGCGCACGATGGCGCGATGCCTCAGCATGCCCAGCAGCCGGGCTTCATCGCGCAGCCGGGCCAGGACCTCGTCCAGCCCCGCCATGTTCTCGTTGAGCACCTTGAGCGCCACGACCTTGGAGAAGCCCCCCTCACCGATGAAGCGCGCCCGGTACACGGTGCCGAAGCCACCTTTGCCCAGGGGAATCTCGATCTCGTAGCGGCGTCCTGCGTTCACCATACCAGCGTCACCCCCCCGACTACGCCCAGGCCCAGCGCGAGGCCGGCGGTCCCTTGGGCGGCGTAGCCGAGCGTGCGAGCGCGCTGGGCCAGCTTTGCGTGGTCCTGGAGCGCGGCGTCGGGGGCAGCGCCACAGCCGCCCCAGGTGACACACTCATCCACCGCATCCTGCCATTGTCCACGGCTGACCAGGGCAGCCACGAGCAAGCCGCCAGAGGCCACGGCCATGCCCCCGGCGCCAGCCAGCAGGACCACGCCGCCGGTACCTCCCGCGGCATCCTCGGAGGGAGGCGGTACGATGTCGTCCTGCACGGGCGGCGGCGCCTGCCGGAAGACATCCATAGGATCGTCCTCGTGCATGGCGGCCAACACGCTGATGGGCAGGTGGGCCCCGGCCGGCAGCCAGCCGGACCAGCGCACGTTCCCGTCGTCGTCGATCCACTGCAACACGAAGGGTCGATCTGAGGGCCGCGTGGTGGCGGGCAGTCCGTCGACATAGAAGCTGCCGAGGGTAGGCTCGGCCAGATCCGCCGAAGGCGCTTGTCCGTCCCGCAGGGCCGCGTCGAAGATCTGCCGCAGGGGATTGCCCCGGGGGGCCAGGCTCGAGGGCGGCCGCCAGGTCGGATCCGCAGCCAACACCGCCCGGAACGCCTCCTGGGCTCGCTGGGCGTCCTGGTCCGTGTAGGCGTCCAGCGCCATCAGCAGGTGCAGGCGCAGCACGATGGAGCTGTCCACCGCCGCGGCGGGGCACCCCACCTGCTCGCGGACCTGACGGATCGCGACCTCGAAGCCCTCTGCGTCCATGTCCTCGAAGGCCGCGACGCCCGTGTCCGCCTGCTGGCCGATCACGTCCAGGGGCACGGGGCAGTCAGCCACGGCCACGGCGCTGGCGAGCAGGAGGGTGAGGAGCATGCGCTGACCGTTCTAGTTGACGGTGAAGGTTCCGAACTGCCCGAGATCGAGCACCTCGCCAGGCTGGTAGCCGCTGGGGCCCTGAGTGTCGGTGAAGGGGTAGTCGCCGCGGAGCTCGCCGTAGACCCAGGCGCCACCGTCGTAGCGGAAGCGGAAGGTGAAGTCGTAGGTGCCCGCGCTCAGGGACGAGAAGGCGCCCTGGTACTCACTGTGCCACGAGGTGCAGTCCATGGGAGAGCTGTTGAAGGTGGCCGCGGTCCAGGTCCAGCCCGCGTCGTAGCGCGGGTCGGCGCCCGTGGGGCCGTAGCCTAGCTCGGCGTCGATGTCGGTGGGCTCCACCGTGCAGCTGCCGACACCCACCACATAGACCCGCCCGTAGATCTGCTCGGTGGTCTCACCCGCCTCCAGCGTCGTGCCACCGACCGAGTCCTCGACGTAGTCGCGACCGTAGGTGGCGTGGCTGCTGGGGATGGGCCACCACAGGTAGGCCGTGTCGACCTCGACCCAGTTGAGCCCGTTCTCGAGGTAGGCCAAGTTGATGCCGTTGTAGACGATCACGTCCGCGCTGTCCTGCGCGCCCGAGGACGGCGCCGTGAAGTCCACCGCGGTGCCGGAGACGGAGGTGGGGGTGAGCTCGGCGTCCACGCCCCAGGTACCCACGGTGACCACCACATCGGCGGTGCTGTACTCGAGCTCCACGCCGCTGACGGTGATGGTGTCACCGCCGCCCAGCGCGATCTCGGAGGGATCCACCTGGTCGATCTCGGGACAGGCCAGGTCGTTGTCGCCGCCCGGGGTGCCCTGATCGTAGGTGATGCTGGTGGTGGAGTTGTCGAGAGTACAGATGCAGTCGGCGGCAGCCCAGCTGCCCACCAAGTCGTTGTTGACCGCGTCCTGCAGGGCCACGTCCAGGGCCATGCCGTTGCCGCTCGAGCGAGGCCAGCCTGTGGTGTAGTACACGTCGTCAATCACGGTGCCGTCGGTACCATCGGTGCCGTAGGTGGCGATGATGATCTCGTCGGTGGTGTTGGCCAGGGTGTAGCCGCTGTACTCGTAGTCGTAGCTGGGCAGGGCGGCGGCGCTGACCACCAACACCGCGTAGCCGCCGGCCGGGACCACCACGGAGCTGGCGATCTGGTGGCTGTCGCTGTCGGCGTCGAGCAGCATCATGCCCTCGAGGTCGATGTCGGACCCCGTGGCATTGTAGATCTCGATCCACTCGCCAGAGGTGTCCGCCAAGACCGCGGGGTCCACCATGGCCTCGTTGATGACCAGGTCGCCCACAGCCGGGCAGGCGTTGCCAGCGGCGCCGCCGCCGGCCTCGTTGCAGTCGTTGACCAGCCCGTCGTCGCAGATCTCGAGGGCGTCGGGGTAGACGCCCGCGTCGGAGTCGAGGCAGTCGGTGGCGTCCGAGACGTGGTCGGTGGGGGCGCTGCAGGCGTCCTCGCTGTCCCCCGCGTCGCCGAAGCCGTCGGCGTCGAAGTCGTGGTACCAGGTGGTGGCATCCAAGGCGTCGGCGTCGAGGTTGCCGATCACGCCGTCGCAGTCGTAGTCCACGGTGCCGCAGTACTCGTCGGCGCCCAGGTAGATGCTGGCGTCGCTGTCGTCGCAGTCGCTGCTGTCGTCCTCGTAGCCGGAGGGCTGATCACAGGCGAGCGTGGGGCTGGCGCTGTCACCCTGGCTGTCGCCGTCGGTGTCGGCGTACCAGGTGGTTGCGGTGCCGGTGTCGAGGCTGGAGTCGGCGTCGTCGATGTCGCCGTCGCAGTCGTTGTCCACGCCGTCGCACACCTCGGTGGCGCCCGGGTGGATCAGGACGGCGCCGCTGCCCGTGTCGTCGCAGTCGGTGCTGACCGTGGACTCCTGGCTGTCGGCGCAGTCGAAGTCGGCGCTGGCCTTGGTGGAGGTGGTGCCGTAGCCGTCGCCGTCCAGGTCCTTGTAGCAGGTCTCGCCGCCGGAGCAGTCCCCGTCGATCTCGTCGCCGACGATCTCGGTGAGGCCCGGGTTTCGGGCGCTGGTGGAGTCGTCGCAGTCGGTGTTGTCCGCGACGTAGCCAGTGGGCTGCTCACAGTCGATGTCGGTCATCGCGGGGTCGCCGTAGAGGTCCCCGTCGTAGTCCAGGTACCAGGTGACCACGTCCACCGCGGAGTCCTCGTCGGTGCTGCCGTCGCAGTCATCGTCCTCGCCGTTGCACAGCTCGTCGGCGCCTGGGTACTGGGCTGCGTCGTTGTCGTCGCAGTCGGTGCTGACGCTGGCCTCTCCGGTGTCGGAGCAGTCGAGATCGACGCTGACCTGCAGGCCGGTGCTGCCGAAGTCGTCGTGGTCATTGTCCTCGTAGCAGGTGTCGCCGCCGGAGCAGTCCTGGTCGATGCCGTCGGCCACAACCTCGGTCTCGCCGGGGTTGCGAGCGCTGTCGGCGTCATCGCAGTCGGTGCTGAGGGTGGACTCACCCGCGTCGCTGCAGTCGGTGTCAGCGCTGACGATGGTGCCGGTGCCACCGTAGCCGTCCGCGTCGCCGTCGCTGTAGCAGGTGTCGCCGCCGGAGCAGTCCTGATCGACACCGTCTGCTACCACCTCTGTGGCGCCGGGGTAGACCGTGATCGCGCTATCGTCGCAGTCCGTGCTGTAGGCCGACTCGCCCGAGTCGGTGCAGTCGAGATCGACGCTGACCTGCAGGCCAGTGCTGCCGTAGCCGTCCAGGTCGTTGTCCTCGTAGCAGGTGTCGCCGTTGGCGCAGTCCTGGTCGATGCCGTCGGCCACAACCTCGGTGGCCCCGGGGTAGACCGTGGCCGCCGCGTCATCGCAGTCGGTGGTGGGGTCGGCGTCGGTGCCCTCGTAGGCATCGGAGCAGTCGGTGTCGGTGGAGACGATGGTGTCGCCCGAGGCGTCGAGGAAGCCGTCGTTGTCGTCGTCGTGGTAGCAGATCTCGCCGCCGTCGCAGTCCTCGTCGTCACCGTTGCCCACGATCTCGGTGGCTCCAGGGTAGTCGCCGTCGTCCGTGTCGTCGCAGTCGGTGGTGAGGTCGGTGGACGTGCCCTCGTAGGCATCGGCGCAGTCGGCGTCGACTGAGACGCGGGTGTCGCCCGAGCTGTCGAGGTAGCCGTCGTTGTCGTCGTCGTCGTAGCAGATCTCGCCGCCGTCGCAGTCCTCGTCGTCGCCGTTGCCCACGATCTCGGTGGCGCCGGGGTAGTCACCGGAGTCCGAGTCGTCGCAGTCGGTGTTGTCGGCGACGTAGCCAGTGGGCTGGTAGCAGTCGATGTCGGTGACGCTGGCGTCTCCGTAGGTGTCAGAGTCGGTGTCGGCGTACCAGGTCGACACGTCGGCCGAGGCGTCCTCGTCCACGTCACCGTCGCAGTCGTCGTCGTGGCCGTCGCAGTACTCCGTGGCACCGGGGTAGGCCGTGGCGTTGTTGTCGTCGCAGTCGGTGGTGGGGGTGCTGCTGCTGCCTTCGTAGCTGTCGGTGCAGTCGGCGTCGGCCGAGACGCGGGTGTCGCCGGAGGTGTCGAGGTAGCCGTCGTCGTCGTCGTCGTCGTAGCAGATCTCGCCGCCGTCGCAGTCCTCATCGTCCTGGTTGCCCACGATCTCGGTGGCGCCCGGGTAGTCGCCGGCGTCGGAGTCGTCGCAGTCGGTGGTGGGATCGGTGTTGGTGCCCTCGTAGGCATCGGTGCAGTCGGTGTCGGTGGAGGTGCGGGTGTGGCCCGAGGTGTCGAGGTAGCCGTCGTTGTCAGCGTCGTCGTAGCAGATCTCGCCGCCGTTGCAGTCCTCGTCGTCCTGGTTGCCCACGATCTCGGTGGCGCCCGGGTAGTCGCCGGCGTCGGAGTCGTCGCAGTCGGTGGTGGGATCGGTGTCGGTGCCCTCGTAGGCGTCGACACAGTCGGTGTCGGTAGAGGCGCGGGTGTCGCCCGTGGCGTCGAGGTAGCCGTCGTTGTCGTCGTCCTCGTAGCAGATCTCGGTGCCGTCGCAGTCCTCGTCGTCCTGGTTGCCCACGATCTCGGTGGCGCCCGGGTAGTCACCGGAGTCCGAGTCGTCGCAGTCGGTGTTGTCGGCGACGAAGCCCGTGGGCTGGTAGCAGTCGATGTCGGTGGAGGACGGGTCGCCGAAGGAGTCGGAGTCGGTGTCGGCGTACCAGGTCAGCACGTCCACCGAGGCGTCCTCGTCGATCTCGCCATCGCAGTCGTCATCGTGGCCGTCGCAGTACTCCGGGGCCGCCGGGTAGGTGGTGGCCTCGCCGTCGTCGCAGTCGTTCGAGCTGTAGGACTCGCCGCTGTCGGCGCAGTCGGTGTCGGAGGACAGGACGGTGGCGCTGCTGCCGAAGCTGTCGAGGTCGAGATCCTCGTAGCAGGTGTCGCCGCCGTCGCAGTTCTCGTCGTCGCCGTTGGCGATGATCTCCGGCGCGCCGGGGTAGTCGCCAGCGTCGGTGTCGTCGCAGTCGGTGTTGTCGGCGATGTAGCCGGCCGGCTGGTAGATCTCGCAGGCGATGATGGTGTCCAGCGGGTCGCCGTAGGCGTCGCCGTCGTCGTCGGCGTACCAGGTGGGGGCGTCGGCCGCGTCGGCCTCGTCGATGGTGCCGTCGCAGTCGTCGTCGTGGATCTCGTTGCAGTACTCGATGGCGGCGGGGTTGGTCAGGGCGCGGGTGTCGTCGCAGTCGGTGTTGTCCAGCTCGTAGCCGCTGGGCTGGTAGCACTCGACATCGGTGACCGCCGGGTTGCCGAAGCTGTCGCCGTCGGCGTCCTGGTACCAGGTGAGCGCGTCGACCGCGGAGTCTTCGTCGACGGTGCCGTCGCAGTCGCGGTCATGGCCGTCGCAGTACTCGTCGGCGCCCGGGTAGGAGGTGGGCTCCGTGTCGTCGCAGTCGGTGTTGTCCAGCACGTCGTAGTAGTCCTGGGGCTCGCAGTAGCACAGGGACGTGGTGGAGCCGTAGGAGTCCCGGTCGTCGTCCAGGTAGTAGACCGTGCAGTCGATGGCGTCGCCGGGGTCCTCGTCGTAGTTGGTGTCGCCGTCGCAGTCGTCGTCCTGGGTGGTGCGGCAGTCCTCGAGGCGGTCGGGGTGGACGTCGGCGCTGCCGTCGTCGCAGTCGCCGTCACAGGGCAGCAGACCGCTGTCGCCGCAGTCGGAGGGGACGGCCAGGGGGGTGCCGCCGCTGGCGGAGACCAGAGCCTCGTAGTTGGCGTCCCAGTAGCCGTCGCCGTCGGCGTCGCCGTCGTTGCCGTCGCAGTTGTCGTCGGTGCCGTCGTAGAAGGTCTCGAACTGGCCTGGGAACACGGTGCCGTCGACATCGTCGCAGTCGGTGCCCACGGCCCCGGAGCCGTCCGCGTAGGCCATAGTGGTGTAGCTGTCGCCGTCCTGGTCGAAGTCATCGTTGGCCGCGCAGTCCTGGTCCACCGCGTCGTACCAGGTGTCCGTGGCGGTGGGGTAGACCTCGCCCGCGTCGGGCTGGTCGAAGCCGTTGATGGCCTCGAACGCTCCGGGGTCGGCATCCACGGCCAGGGGCACGTCCCAGCAGTCGCCTTCCCAGCCCGTGGGGACCGTGAGGGGCTCGCCGCCAGCCGCCAGGACCCGGGCGTCGTAGTCGTCGACCCAGTAGCCGTCACCGTCCTGGTCGCCGTCGTCGCCGTCGCAGTTCTCGTCGATGCCGTTGTACCAGACCTCGGGAATGGTCTCGTCGGGGTAGATGTCGGAGTTGTGGTCCTCGCACTCCTCGGGGACGCAGTAGTCGGTGGCGCTGCCGTCGGTGGGACCGTTCCAGCCATCCCCATCCTGGTCGCAGTCGTTGTCGTCGCAGTCCTGGTCGGTGCCGTCGTACCACAGCTCGGTGGCCGAGGGGTTGATGTCGACGGCCGCGTTGCCGGCGAAGTTGTCGTCGTCCAGATCGTTGCCGTCGACGCAGTCGTCGCCGTAGGCGCCGGACTGATCGGGGAAGGACTCGGTGGCGAAGCCGTCGCCGTCCTTGTCGAAGTCGTCGTCGCCCGCGCAGTCCTGATCCACGCCGTCGTACCAGGTGTCGTCCGCCGCCGGGTTGACCTCGGCCGCGACGGGCTGGGCCCAGTCCAGCAGGCTGCCCTGCTTGTCGGTGTAGCTGGAGGCCACCACGGTGTACTCAGCGGGGCTGGTGGCGGGATCGTCCCAGCAGTCGCCGCCGGGCAGGCCGCCGGAGTCGGCCACCAGCAGGGTGGTGGCGCCGTAGTACTCGTCCGGCACATAGCCGTCGGCGTCGGCGTCGAAGTCGTCGTCGCCAGCGCAGTCCTGGTCGATGCCGTCGTAGAAGGACTCCACCGCCCCGGGCAGGATGTCGGCGCCCGTGAGGCCGCTGCCCTCGGGGCCGTCGATGGCGTCCCAGCAGTCGCCATCGAGGGCGGAGTAGCCATCACCATCGTGATCGACTGGGTCCCAGGAGCTGCTGCAGCCAGCGACGAGCAGCGCGGTGAGAGAGAGCAGGACCATTCGGGACATAGCGCGCACCTCTAGTAGGCGGTCGACGGAACTGACAGCATACCGGCCAGCGCCCTCCCCCCGCAATGCGTTGGGCGGCCTCTGTTGACGCGGGAACCCGCGGGGTTACCATCGCGCGACCGAAGGGCCCGGTCCGCACCGTGGAAAGGGCCCTCACAAGGAGCGGTGGCACACCATGATCGAGGTCCAGGACCTGTCACGTCGCTACGGAGAACACCATGCCGTGCGCGGCGTCAACTTCGAGGTGGCGCGCGGGGAGGTCGTGGGCTTCCTGGGACCCAACGGCGCGGGCAAGACCACGACCATGAGAATCCTCGCTGGCAGCCTCGGCGCTACCGGCGGCCGGGCCCTGATCGGCGGGGTCGACGTGGCGGAGCACCCCCGTCAGGTCAAGCGGCGCCTGGGCTACCTCCCGGAGCACCCACCGGTCTACGGCAACATGACCGTGGGCGCCTACTTGCGCTTCGCCGCGCGCATCAAGGGCGTGGCGGATCCGAAGGCGGCCGCGCTGGCCACCCTGCAGCGGGTCGGCCTCGAGGGCATGCAGGGGCGCGTGGTGTCCCACCTGTCCAAGGGCTACCAGCAGCGGGTGGGGCTGGCCCAGGCCCTGGTCCACGACCCCGAGGTGCTGGTGCTGGACGAGCCCACCAGCGGCCTGGACCCCGCCCAGCGCAAGGAGATCCGCGAGCTGATCCGAGCCCTCGCGGCCGGGGATCGCACTGTGATCCTCTCCACCCACGTCCTGCCCGAGGTGGAGCAGATCTGCGAGCGGGTCATCATCATCGAGCGGGGCCGCATCGTGGCCGAGGACACCCTCGAGGCCCTGGCCAGCCTGAAGCGCCGCGTGCGCCTGCAGGTCGCCCGGCCCGACGAGGCTCTGGGGATCGCGCTCGAGGCGCTCGAGGGCGTGGCCCGGGTCGAGGTGCTGGGCGAGGGCCGCTACGAGCTGGACGCCAGCGAAGACGTGCGGGCGGCCGTGGCCCGGGCTGCGGCCCCCTTCGATCTGCTCGAGCTGCAAGGCCGCGAGCGCCTCGAGGACACCTACCTGCGCCTGACGGGGGACGGGGCGAGCACCGGCGTCTGGAGCCCGACTCAGGAGGAGCAGCCATGAGGAACATCCTGGCCATCGCCCAGCGTGAGGTCCGCCACTACTTCACCACGCCCACGGGCTGGCTGGCCCTGTGCGCGTTCCTGGTGATCACCGGCTTCTTCTTCGTGCTCGAGGTGCGCTGGTTCGCCATGGAGTCCATGGAGACCGCCTACAACCCCTACCGGGAGCCGCTGGACCTGGGCGCCCACCTGATCGCTCCGTTCTACGGCGAGATCAGCCTGATCCTCCTGATGATGTGCCCCGCGCTGTCCATGCGGCTCTTCGCCGAGGACCGGCGGCAGCGGTCCTTCGAGCTGCTGCTCACGTCGCCGGTGAGCACCCTCGAGATCGTGCTGGGCAAGTACCTGGGCGGCATGGCCTTCGCGAGCCTGATGGTCCTGAGCACCCTGCACTACGCGCTGCTGCTGCTGTGGGTCGGCGAGCCCGACATCGGCGTGCTGTTCAGCGCCTACCTCAGCGTCCTGCTCCTGGTGGGTGCCTTCATGGCCGTGGGCCTGCTCACCAGCGCCATGACCGAGAGCCAGGTGGTGGCGCTGGTGCTGGCGCTGGCTGCCCTGCTGCTGTTCTGGGCCCTGGCCGCTGTGGGCATGATCGGCGGCGGGCCCTGGTCCGAGGCCCTGAGCGAGGCCAGCCTGTTCACCCACGCCGAGCCCATGGGCCGCGGGGTGCTCCGGCTGCGTGATCTCGTCTACTACGGCACCTTCATCGGCGTCTTCCTGTTCGCGACCCACCAGCGGGTCGAGGGCATTCGGTGGGGTTGAGCATGTCCAAGCACGCCTGGTTGCTGGCCGTCCTCGGCCTCCTCTGCATGGTGTTCCATCTGGTGGCCCGGGTGGCCTGGGGGCACTGGGGCGGCTGGCCCGCCGGGGTGGGCGCAGCGGGGCTGGTGCTCTGGCTGGTCTGGCTGTGGATCGATCAGGCCCCCCTGCGCCGCGCCGCCCACTCCCGGGCGGTCCGCTTCAACGTCGTGGCGGCCCTGCTGGTGGCCCTCTCTGTGGCGCTGGCCATCGGCCTCAATGTCCTGGCAAACCGCTACGATCACCGCTGGGACCTCACCTCCACCGGCCGCCACACCCTGGCCCCCCAGACCATCCAGCTGCTCGAGGCCCTCGAGGACGAGATCACCGTCCTGGCCTTCTTCCCCGTCGGAGGCACCGACGAGCGCAGCTTCCTGGACCTGCTCGAGGCCTACCAGCAGCACACCGACAAGCTGACCGCGCAGCTGTACGACCCCATGCACGACCCCGTGACGACCCGCCAGTATGGGGTGACCTCCGTCTTCGGTACGGTCATCCTGGCCACGGCCGAGCACCAGCAGCGGCTCGAGACCGCCTTCGACGAGGAAGCCCTGAGCAACGCCCTGCTGCGCCTGGCGTCGGGGGCAGAGCACACCGTGTGCTTCCTGAGCGACCACGGCGAGGCCGACACCGACGACGACGAGCCCACCGGCATGAGCGGCGCCGTGATGAAGCTCGAGGGCCAGAACTACCGGGTGGAGCGCACCAGCATCCTGCAGCACGGCGGCGTGCCCTCCCACTGCGAGGTGCTGGTGGTGGCCGGGCCGCAGATCGACCCGCTGCCCGAGGAGCGCGAGGCCCTGGCCGCCTACCTGGTGCAGGGCGGCAGCGCGCTGATCCTGCTCGAGCCCCTCTCCACCCCCTCCCTGAGCGACGACCTCGCGCGCTACGGGCTCTCCCTGGCGCCCGACGTGGTGCTGGTGGACGACGCCGAGATGCGGCAGCTGGGCTTCGACCCCTCCCACCTGCGCCTGCTGCCCGATCAGCTCGACTTCCACCCCATCACCAGCAAGCTCGACTCCGTGCTGTACCTGCAGCTGGCCCGGTCGGTGGAGCTGGCGGAGGACGTGCCCGCGGGGCTGAACGTCCAGATCCTGGCCCGCTCGAGCGCCGACGCCTGGGGCGAGACCAGCTTCGAAGAGGGCGGCACCATCGAGCCCACCCCCGAGCTGGATCGCATGGGCGCCCTGGGACTGGCCGCCGCCGTCGAGATCGCAGACCCCTCAGCGGTGGTCCTGCGCGGCCATGATCTCGCAGGCAGCGAGGGTGGCGCCGAGCCAGACGCCCCGGTCGCGGAGGAACCCGAGGCAGCGGCCGGCGGCAAGCTGGTGGTGTTCGGTGACGCCGGCTTCGCCAGCAACCAGCACCTGCTCGAGGGGCTCAACCAGGACCTGTTCCTCAACAGCGTGGCCTGGCTGGCGGACGAGGAAGACCAGATCTCCATCCGGCCCAACGAGCTGGCCGCCGGGCTGCTGGACTACAGCCTGCTCCAGGCCTTGATCATGTGGTTCGCGGCCCTGTTCGGCGTGCCAGGGCTGGCCATCGTGGCCGCCCTGTGGACCTGGATGCGCCGGCGCAGGATGTAGCGCTCGACGGGCGGCCGCTACTCCACCTCGATCACGTCCCAGCCGCCACCGTCGAAGTCCTCGATCTGCTCCCGGACCAGCCCGAGATCGCCGACCACCAGCACCAGCCAGCCGTCGGCGCCCAGGTGTTGGGCCACGGCGGCCTCGGCCTGCGCGCGCTGGATGGACTGGATGGTGGCGGCGCGGGTGGCCATGTCGTCGGCCTGCAGCCCGTAGTAGGACATCATGGCCAGGGTCCAGGCCCGTGACATCCGGGTCTCGAGGGCCTGCGGCAGCATTCCCAGGGTGTAGTTGAGCGCTCGCTGGTATTCCTCGTCAGGCCACGCGCCAGCCGTCCAGCCCTGGAGGACCTCCCACGCCACGTCCAGCGCCTCGCGGGCGGTCTCGTTGGCGGTGAAGGTGCGGGCCTGGAAGACCGCGTCGCGGTCGAAGCTCCACAGGCTGGAGCTGGCGCCGTAGGACAGCGATCGCTCCACCCGGATCTCCTGCATCAGGCGGCTGGTGAAGCCGCCGCCCACCAGGGCGTTGGCCTGGCGCAGGGCGAGGTGCTGCGGGTGGCTGCGGGGGATGGTGCGACGGGCGATGCGGATCTGGATCTGGGTCTGCTCCGGCATGTCCACCAGCACCTTGCGCACGCCGGTCCAGGCAGCAGGCAGAGGCGGAAGCTCGACCGCATCGGCGCGACCGCGCCAGCGCCGGAACGCGAACTCGGCCTGCCGGGAGCTCTCCCGGGGCTTGATGTCGCCCACGATGCAGAGCACCGAGCCCCGCGGACGGTAGCGGGCCTGGTGGAAGGCCTGCAGCTGCTCGGCGGTGATGGCGGCCAGGGACTCCACCGTGCCGCTCTCGGGCCAGCCGAAGGGGTGGTCCGGGTAGAGCTGGGCGTAGGCGACCCGGGAGGCCACGAAGGGCGCGTAGGCCATGTTCTCGGACAGATCGCCCAGGGCCCGATCCCGCTCCCGATCCAGATCCTCGGCGGCCAGCAGCGGCCGCTCCACCACCTCGGCCATCAGCGCGAGCCCGTCGGGAAGATCCCGGGCCAAGAAGCTGCCCGACACCGTGGTGAAGCTGGTGCCCGCCTCGACCGAGAGATCGCCGCCCAGGTCCTCGATGGCCTGGGCCAGCTCGAGGGCCGTGTGGTCAGCGGTGCCCTCGGTGAGCAGGCGCGCGGTCATGGTGGCGGCGCCTTGCAGGCCGTCGGGGTCGTGCATCGCCCCGGCCGGGATCATCAGCACCACCGACACCAGGGGCAGGTTGTGATCCTGGATGATCCGCACCTGCAGGCCGTTGGCGATGGTGGTGTCCTGGGGGAGCAGTGAGTCGGACGCAGCGGCCAGCCCGGGCAGGGCGAATAGCGCGCAGACCATGGCGATGAGCAGGCGGTTCATTCCTCACCTCCTTCTTCGCTGGGTTCTTCTTCG
>ERZ890953.148-NODE-148-length-41986-cov-7.983091_pt1 | contig 41986 bp, 33 predicted proteins | sample MGYA00521264_ERZ890953 | MGnify/ENA primary metagenome ERZ890953 (study PRJEB32303, sample SAMEA104408629) | aquatic metagenome | biome: Brackish water; feature: Chemocline; material: water | place: Baltic Sea | collected 2014-10-26T21:54:00 | depth 200 m ...
CGAGTCCGAGTCGGTGCTCGACAACATCATGGCCGCCATGGCATCGGAGTCTGCCAACCTGGAGTTCGAGCGGCTGGAAGCGGAGCGACATGGCCGGGACTCCACGGGGATCTCGGCCCGGCGGATGCGCACGGACTCCGAGAGCAGCCCGGCCATGGCGAAGGTGGTCCCGCTCTGCATGCGCAGGTGGGAGGACCCCTTGCGGGTGAGGAAGCCGGGGATGGCGAGGCCACCCAGGGAGATGGCCACCGTGGGGTCGATCTCGCTGACCTCGGTGTAGACGCGCAGATCGATGACCTCCCCGGCCAGCACCGTGGGCACGAAGGACAGCTTGATGCCGTACTCCTTGAACTCCACCATCACCCGGTCGTATGTGGTGATGGCGATGGGCACCTCGCCGCCGGCCAGGAACTCGGCCTGCTGCCCGGACAGGGCGACCAGGGTGGGTTCGGCGAGGATCTTGGAGAGGTTGGACTCCTCGAGGGCGCCCAGCATGGCGGCCAAGGACCAGTCCTGCAGGGCCACGGCGCCCAGCAGCTGGAAGGCGCCTGAGGTGGGCATGGGCCAGACCGAGTCGATGCCTTCGGTGTTGATGAAGTTGATGTCCTCGCCGCGGTTGGGACCGTACCAGCCGCCGGACGAGTCGGGCCCGGAGAAGAAGCCGTTGATGCCGAGCTCCCGCAGCCCGGTGCGGGACACCTCGGCGAAGAGCACGTGCAGCTGGACCTGATGATCGCCGCGCACGGCCATGAGGTTGACGAAGTCCGGATCGTAGATGCGGGCGATGGCCGTGAGCCGCTCGAGGGTCTCCAGATCGGCCACGGGGCCGTCCAGCACCAGGCGGCCATTCATGGGGTAGACCTTGGGAGGCTCGGTGTCGCTGGCCACGGCGTCGATGCGACGGATCATCTCACTCAGGTCCTGGTGGACGCTGACCTGGTACTCCACCGGCTGAGTGGAGGCGTCGCGGTACCAGACCCACAGGTCGGTGGTGCCCACCATGACTCCCCGCACCTGGAACTGCTCTTCCTCGAGGAGCTTGACCTCGGCGACGCTGGGGTCGGACAGCAGCAGGCGGGCGATGGGACGGGATGCCCGCCACACGATGGACTGGCCGGCCTGGACGTCGATCCAGTTTTCGTCTTCGGCGGCGACCTGGGGTGGAGGCTGGCTTGTCCAGGCGCTGTCGGCCTGGGCCAGGACCTTCACTGGGAGGGTCAGGAGGGCGACGAGCAGGAACAGGGCGCATCGGGGCATGGAACTTCTCCGCGGCGGCGAGGGCGTCAGCAGCTATCGATCCGAGCGGACGGTGATGCTCTTGGAGCCGTCGCGCTCGAACTGGACTTCCTGGACCGTGCCGCCGGTGATGATCTCCGACACGGGACCCGAGGGCGTGGAGGGAGCGGCTGCGACGGTGGTGTGGCCCTTGCCGCGCTTGGCCTCGAGCCCCACCAGGCTCGAGGTGGCGACCCCCTGCGTGTCCTGCTGAGTGATGTCGATGTCGTTGCGCAGGACCAGGTGGATGTCGCCGCGACTGGAGGAGAGGGCCAGCTCCTGGGACTCATCGAGGGTGAGCTCCAGGGTGACGGTGGGCTTGTCGCGGGCCGAGGAGCGCTTGGTGACGGACTTGCCCGTGGAGCCGTCCTCGCCGGACTCGAGCCTGCGGCCAACGGCCAGCACCCTGACGCCCTGGAGGAAGGCCTTCGAGACCCACTTGCGGTCTTCCTCGGTGTCGTCCGGGCGGATGGTGACGATCACGTCGACGTAGTTGCCGGGCTGGATGAAGCCGGCGACGCCGGTCTCGGCGTCGACCCCTACCGACATGGCGCGCTTGCCTGGGCTGACCAGGGCGTTCAGGCCGATGCCTGCGTCGGCCAGGGCCAAGCGCTCGTCGCGCACGAGCTCGTTGGGCAGGATGCGCTCGCGGGGCACGCGCCCGACGGCCTCGTGTACCACGTGGAAGGTGCCCACAGCGGGGACCATCTCGGCCGCCAGCGCCCGCAGCGCCACGTCACCTTCAGTGATGGGGATGCCTACATTCAGGACGCGGACGGCCACGAGCACATCGACGTTGGCGGTGCTCTCACGGGCCTTGACGACCTCCTGCTGGGCGAGCTGAACCACCCGGAACACCAGGAAGACGGCGGCGACGGCTGCCAGCAGAGAGATGCCGAAGATCAGGAGGGCCTTGGTGCGCCCTCCGGTGGGTTGACGCTGCTGCATTCCTCCTCCGTGGGTCGAGAGGTCGCCTGCCAGCCTCGAGCGGCCAGAGGCTCCGGCCGATCACAGTATCAGATCGGTGCGACGTGTCCCGCGGACGCACACACAGGCTGGAGGCGCATGGCCCCCAGCCTCGACGTGGGCGTGACGTTCGTATGCCCCGCCGTGCGGGCTGGGCCGAACGTCGGGGTGAACGCGAACTCTGGCGCTAGGGCGCTGCGGCGTCGATGGTGTCGGAGACGCCCGTGAACAGGTCGGACAGCGAGGTGCCAACGGCGGTGAGGGCGACGATGATCGCGACAGCGATCAGAGCGGCGATGAGGCCGTACTCGATGGCGGTGGCGCCGGTTTCTTCGCGGATGAACTTGACGAGCATGACGACTCCTGAGTGGTTCTGGGTGCCCCAAACGGTGCGCGACCCGTATCGGAACCCAGCTTCACGGCTTGAGGTTTTTTTGTGTCCCCGCTGGGAAGGATCTCTCACGCGTGAATCCGAGTGGCGGCCGTGGGTGCTTCACCCTCCCAAGCTGCCGCCGGCACCGGGGAGCGGTGTGATCAGCAGAGTATCAAGAAATGCGGCTGGGTGGCACCCTGCCGGAGCCCCGGTGTGCGGGATTACGCTTTGGCGATCGGTTACCAGGGCTAGTCCTTTATGGAGCCTCCATGTCTGTGAAGCTGAACATCCCCATCAAGCTCACGGTGCCCAGCGGCTCCTGGGTTGGGGTGGTCCACCGCGTGGGTTCTCGGCTCGACCTGCTGGTCGAGACCTCGGGGCAGCTGCGGGTAGGCGACAGCGGTGGCTTCGAGATGGACCTGGGCGAGAGGCTCATCAGCGGCAAGGTGCGGGTGCGAAACGGCGGGGAGCGCAGCGGTCCGTATGCCCGCTACATCATGCAGATTACCGAGATCAGCGCCCGCTACAGGCAGCAGCTCACCGACTGGGTGCGCAACGAGCCCGGCGCCCGGCCGGCCCCCGCTGCCGGCGTCGAGCTGCGCACCGAGGACGCCGCGGGAGTGCCCTCGTCCCGCGTCGGCCGCCAGCTACCCAAGGTCACTATCAACGTGAACGAACCTGTGGCCCTGCGCACCACCAGCGGTGCGGTCGAAGGCACCCTGGTCCGCTTCCACGGCAGCGAGTTCCTGGTCGAGCTGGCGGTTCGCCTCGAGCTCGAGAGCCAGGCATTCTTCCAGTTCGGAATTCCAGGCTACGGCATCGACGTCTTTGGCACCGCGTTGGTCAGCCAGGAAGCCTGGAACGACCACGACAGCTGCGGCTACGTTCTCACGATGCACCTGATGCGCCGCGCCGATCGCGATCTGCTGCGCGAGTGGCTCGAGGATCAGGTGGGTGAGCTGGTCGAACCGAACGAGCTCAGCTCTGGCGTGTCTGCGGCGCCCACCGACGTGCCCTCGTCCCTGCCGCCCGAAGAGGTCATGGCCCGTGCGCCGTCCTCCTCCCGTGGGCATGGGCAGGCGGGCTCCCAGGATCCCGCGCCCAGCGGCGGCCGCAGCAGCATCCGCGAGATCCTGCTCCGCCGCTTCTTCAGGGGCCCCGCCGACAGCTGATGTCGGCCCCGGGGGCGTCTGGGGCTCCCGGCTACTCGAAGATCTGCTGCTGGGTGAGCATCACGAAGCCGCAGTGGGTGGTCTCGGGCAGGAAGGGGAGCAGGCCCGTGAAGGGCTCGTAGGGCACGTCCACCTCGACCCTCAACAGCATCCAGCCTTCCTCCTCGTACCAGGTGGCGTCCACGTCGCAGCCCGAGCCACAGTCCACGCCCAAGGTCTCGAGGGCGAACGATGCGTGGTCGATGGCCGCTGCCTCGATGTCGTCACCGGTGGGCTCGACCCCTTCGAGCACGCCGGATCCGATGCGGCAGGCATCGCGGGCCACGCGGGTGATCTGGTGGGCCCGGTGCATGAGCAGTGACAGCTCGATGATGCCCATGACCACCAAGAGCAGGAAGGGCAGGGTGAGGGCGAACTCGACGGCGGCGGCGGCCCTACGCGGCGCTCTGGAGCGGATCACGGCGCTCCCTCCCGCTGCCACTCGAGCCGGGAGACCTGACTGGAGCGCAGGGTGCGTTCGCTCGCGAACACTCCGGTGAGCGGCGTGACGCGGCGGGTGGCCTCGCAGACCAGGCTGCGCTGTGGGGGGGCGCCTGCCGTGGAGGCCTCGACGCTGCAGTGGTCGCACTCGTCTTCGCCGAAGGACGCGAGCACCGCGAGCATGCGCAGGGTGGTGGTCTCCTCGATCTCGGTGAGGTTGGTGTCCAGCTCGCCCGGGTCCATCAGCGCGCCCTCGCGGCAGCCGATGTTGGCGGCGGCATCCAGGGTGGTCTGGGCGTAGAAGAGCCAGCCGAAGTCCATGATCGCCGCCACCACAAGCACCCACAGGGGCAGGCAGAGGGCGAACTCGATGGCGTTGCCGCCCCTGCGCCTGGCTCGGGTGCGTGGGTTCATCCCGCTACTCCACGAGGGCCAGCGGCATCTCGGACACGATCTGGGCCAGGATGGCCGCCAGCTCGTTCGAGTCGCTGGTCAGCACGTAGTAGCCGTCGCCCTGCACCATGGCGGGCATCATCCAGTCGTGCTGGACCAGGGACACCACCCAGGTGTGGACGCGCAGGTCTTCCCACAGCTCGTGGGTGGCGGCGATGCTGGCATTGCGGACCTCGTTGGAGGTGCGGGGTACCGGGCCCTGGTACTCGCGCCAGCGAGTCTCGGTGTAGGGCTCGGCCGCTCGAAGAGTGCCCGAGGTCCGGCCGAGGCTGGCGGGGCGGCCGTCGGTGACCACGATCATCGCGCGGTAGTTGGCGCCGGTGGCGGCGTCCTCCTCGAACATCTGTTGGGCCAGCAGGATGCCCGTGGAGTGGTCGGTGCCCGGCTCGTCCGTGTACTCCCGGGGCATGTCGGGGTAGCAGCCGCCGTTGGGATGCCTGAAGTCGTTGCGCGCCGCGCCGCTGTTGAGCCAGCAGTTGCGGCCGTCGTAGTGGTTCGAGTCTCGCCCGCCCTTGCTGGCGATGTTGAGGACAGACCAGTCGGCGGTGACCGCAGCGGCCGTTGCCCCGTTCGCGATGTTGACCAGGGGCGTGTACTCCCAGGCGTAGCGGTTGGTGAAGATGGTCATGCCCAGCTGGTCGATGCCGCTGGCGCTCTCGCTGAGCATGTCCAGGGCCACCAGGGAGGCGTCGCGGGCGTCGCCGAACTTGGCCTCGCCCCAGGAGCCCGTGATGTCCATCACGATGATGACCTGCAGGCTGCGGGTGGCGGAGGTGGCCGAAGCCATGGCGTCGAAGGTCTCCATGCCCCACAGGCGCGCCAACAGGAAGGGGATGGCGTCGGCGTCTTCACGACCCAGGGTGGTGCGCACTGCGTTGGGGTTGACCCCGTCCTCGACGAAGGTCGGAGTCTCGTCGGTGTCGTCCCAGGTGCCGAAGCTGATGTCGAGGTTGGTGGGTGATCTGCCCGCGATGCGGTTGGCGGACATCACCTGCTCGGCGGCCTCTTCGGCCATGGACTGATCGCCGGTCTGGCGCAGCACGATGAGTGCGGCCTGGGAGGTCGCGTCGGCCAGGTCCTGGGCTTGGCTGTGGGCCATGAGCATATAGGCGGTGTCGATGGCCAGTGCGCCGAAGCCCAGCACGACGATCAGCGCCACCGCCAGCATCAGGGTGAAGTTGCCCCCTCGCTGGCGACGGTGGCGTCTGGAGGTGCACGGGGTCATGGGTGGGCTCGGGTCGGATGGGATCGTATGAGTGCCAGCATACAGCGGTATCTCTGGACAGACCACCGGCACGGAACGCGGTGGCCGGTCTCCCTCATCGGGCAGGATCGTGGTGCCTGTAGACCGTTTCTCGCTCACTCCCCCGCAGCCCGCCACACCGATCCGTCGGCCATGCCCACCAGCAGGCTGCCCTGGTAGTAGGCCACCGACTCGGGCCACAGCTCCGTCTGCCAGCTCACGATGGTCTCGAGATCGCCGGCGTCGGTGGTGATGCCCACGATGGCCTGCCAGGGGCCTTCGGTGGGGGAGGGCGGAGGCGGCGAGCAGGAAGAGGCTCATGGACCTCATGGTGGCCTCCAGAGGTGCGAGGGGAATCCAATCGCTCGAGAGGGGTGGGTGGGGTGTGGAGCTGTGCGTGGGTTCCCTGTGCGGGGCTGTGACAGAGGGTTTAGGCTTCCTCGCATGAACCTGCCCCTGAAGCTCCTCACCGCGTGGAACCTGGTCCTCCCCGGCCTGTTCCTGGCCTTGCTCGTGGCCACGGTCGGCTTCGGGCTCGGCATCGGCCGGGGCGATGTGCTCGACCTGGTGGCCTATGTGGTGGCCTGGGCCTGGATCATCGGCTCCCCCTTCGTCGGGCTGGCCGGGCTGGTGCTCAGCTGGAGGCAGCGGGCCTGGCTGGCTCTGGCGGTTCACGCCGTGGCGCTCGCGCTGTGGGCTGCCAGCTTCTTCTTCGTCCTGCTCGCGCCCGGGCACCCGGGGCTGGCGAGCTAACGCTCGCGAACGCCCGTCCGTCCTGTGGCCATCAGCCAGGCTGGGGTGCTGGCCAGCGCCCAGGCCAGCAGGGCCCAGGGGGCCTTGCCCAGCAGGAGCAGCGCCCCGAAGAACAGGGCGGCGGGGGTGCGGTCCAGCATCAGGGCGCGGGGGATGGCCACGGGGCGACGCAGCAATGCCGCACAGGCCGCCAGGGACAGCGCCCAGGCAGTGGCCACCGCGGGCCAGGCGGGGATGGGCGCTTCGACCCAGCGCAGCAGCCCCCACCAGGCGGCGAGCAGCAGGGCGTGGGTGCCTGGGAGCACCAGGGCTGCGGGCAGCAGCCAGCGGCGGGGACCACCCTGGAGGCGCTCGAGGGCCAGGGTGATCAGGCCGGCGTAGACGGCCCAGCCCAGCACGCCCACGGGGGGGACGGCGAAGAGGCCGGGGTGGGTCCAGTGCCACAGGCCCGCATGCACGCAGACGGGCTCGATCAAGGCTGCGTCGGTGAACACCAGGGCGGCGACCGCCAGGGGTGTCCACGACGAGCCCGGGGCCATCACGGCGCGCACCAGGGCGTGGGCCGACAACACCACCACGGGCCAGATCAGCGCCACCATCAGGGGCACGTGGCCCAGGAACACGCTCCAGTCGGGGCTGTAGGCGTAGAAGCCGTACAGCTCGATGCAGCTCTGCTCGCAGATCCAGGAGCTGGCGAAGACCAGGCCGTAGGCCAGCAGCAGGCGGCCTGGGTCAGGGCCCCTTCGCAGCGCGATCACCAGCCAGGCCAGCACGATGGCCGCGGCGGCGGGCTCGATCCAGGGCATCAGCCGGCCCCGGGCAGGCCCGCCAGCTCCCAGCCGTGGTAGGCCGCCAGCAGGGCGGCCCCCAGCCAGGTCAGGCCCGTGCAGTGGGCGCTGGTGACGCCGCCGGAGCGCAGCATGCCCTTGTAGAGCACAAGCTGCAGCAGGGGGGCCACGCCCATGACCGCGGCCCGCCAGGGGATCCACCCGGCAGCCCAGCCCAGCCAGACGATGGCCAGCGAGGCCAGCAGCAGGCTGTCGATGATACGCATGGCGCCAGCCACTCCGTGGACCACGGGGAAGGTGGGCAGGCCCGAGGCGGCGTCGCCCTCGCGGTCACGCAGATCGTAGATGATCTCGTAGCTGAGCTCGAACAGGAAGAAGAAGGCCGCCATCAGCGCGACGCTCAGGGGGGTGACGTCGGGCAGCAGGGGAGGCCCGTGCTGGGCCGAGCTGACGATGGGGTATGCGAAGCAGGTGAGGATGAAGCCGGTGGTCGAGGCGGCGTTCTTGATCAGGTACAGCTGCTTGATGCGGCGCTTGCCGGGCAGCAGGGGCCAGTTGTAGGCCAGGCCCAGGCCGTGGTAGGCCAGCCGCCAGGGCAGCAGGGCGGGCAGCAGCAGGCCCTGGATCACCAGCGAGAGCGCCAGCACGGCGAGCCCACCCCGGGCGATGAGCTTGCGGTGGCGCCAGGCCTGCTCGGTGCCGGCCACGGCGTTGACCCGGTCCTCTCCGAAGTCGACCACCCGGTTGAGCAGGTTGACCAGGAACCAGTCCAGGGCGCACAGCCCCGCCGCGAGCCAGGCGTAGCCTCCGCAGAAGACGTGCCCGAAGGTCAGGCAGGCCAGGGTGGCGATGGCCATGATGTGTGGGCGGGTGATGCTGGACAGCGCGCGCACGGTGGAGGGGGCGGTCATGGTGGGCTCCGGCCGGCCCCCTAACGCTCCTGGGTCTCGTCGGGCTTGACCAGCTCCCAGTAGCCGCGGTCCTGCAACACCTGCCTGGCGTGCTCGTCGTTCTCGATCCTGACACCGTCATCTGAGCGCTGCCATGCCGGGGCATGATGCCGCTGAGCTCGGGTTAGCTTGGGCACCATGCCACCGCCCAGCCAGCGTCTGCTCCGCCGCGTCCCCGACGTGGCAGCGCTCAGCCTCGTGGCGGTGGCGCTCGGGGCTCTGTGGCGCTTCTTCCAGGTCGACCAGCGTCCGCCTATGGACCTGGGCCACTACTTCGAGGCGCTCCCGGGTGCCTGGGTGGCCCTGGGGGTGCTGAACCTGTCCGCACTGCTCGACCACGCGCTCCACCAAGGCGGGCTGTACAACCTCTCGGTGGCGCTACTGGCCAGGGTGTTCGGCCGCTCGCCAGCTCTGCTGGAGGGGCTGGAGTTCCTGTGGCTGGGGGTGCTGTTCCTGGCGGCCTGGGCCAGCGCGCGGCGGCTGGGGGGGCGCTGGGCGGGGTTGGCCGCGACGGCCCTGTATACGGCGATGCCCGTCTTCCATACGGGCGCGCGTTGTCACTGGGTCCACCTCCCGGAGGCTTCCCTGGTGGCCCTGGCATTCTGGCTCTGGCTCCGGGAGCCGCTGCTCGAGCAGCGCCTCACCCGCGTGGGGCTGTTCCTCACCTTGGCGATGGCCTTCTCGCTGCGCCCCACGGCGCTGGTCTTCGGTCTGCCGGTGCTGCTGCTGGCGTGGCGCAGCGCACGCCCAAGGCTGCGCGTCCTGGTGCCTGCCCTCTCCCTGGCCGCGGCGGTGCTGGTGTTGCTGCCCGCGCTGCCGAACTACATCGCCGGTAAGGCCATGGTCCGGGAGGTCTACGCCGAGGTGGTGGCGCCCTTGGGGCCCTCCCTGGTCCGGCAGGCCTTCGTGCTGCCCTCGGTGGCGGTGGTGGTGGGGCTGCTGCTGCTGGCCGCGTTCGCGCGGGGGCGCTGGCGTGAGCCGGCGCTGTGGCTGCTGTCGGGGTGGGTGCTGGTCGGGCTGGGGTTCTGCCAGTTCTTCCACGTGGGCCCCGACAACTTCCCCTTGCTCTTTCTCGGAGCCGCGCTGCTGGCGGCGCAGGGGCTGGCCCTGCCGGGCGCCGCGGCCTGGATGGTCTGGACCCGGCGGGCGCTAGCCCTGGGGCTGGTGGTGGTGGCATGCCTGGCCATGGTCACGCCCATGCTGCTAGGGCACCTGGCCCAGCCCTTCGTCGGGGTGCTGGGGTACGGCATCGTCTCCCTGGAGCCTTGGAGCTACATCCGTCCGCAGCTCGAGGTGGTCACCCTGGATCGGGTCTGGCCCCTGCTCGATGAGGTCTGCGTGCGCGCCGACGAGACCTGCACCGTGCTCGCCACCCGGGGGCTGGCCAACCTCAACCGCGAGGACGATCTCTCGCTGGCCATCTTCCTCTCGGGGCATGACGGCGTCATCATCCACAACGCGGGCCAGTTCTTCTTCGAGCCGGACATCGAGTCCACCGACGCCCTCGAGGGCCTGATGGTGCTGGACTGTCCTCACGCGGCACCTGAACCGGACAACCTGTTCACGGAGCGGGAGCGGGCCCTCGAGGCCATGGTGGACGAGCTGGAGGTGTCCTTCGTCTACCAGCTTGGCGCGCCGCTGCGCTGCAGCTTCCGGGTGTTCCGCATCGAAGAGGCCGACGCTGAGCAGGCCCTCGAGGAGTTCTGGTTGAACTACCCCTGGCGCTACTCGGGGCCCCGCACGCCGCCGCCCCCCTCGGCGCGCGCCGCTCCCAGATAGACGACGGGCAGCGGCTTGACCGACGAGGTGGCGCTGACCGGCGGGGGCGCCCTGTGCTCTGGATCGAGGGGCCAGCGCTGTTCCTGGAGGGCCCCGGCGCATGGCAGCTGCCCGCTCGCGCTGGGGTCCAGGTCGTAGATCAACGCGCGGCCGTCGGTGTAGACCGGCGAGCCCAGCAGCCCCTCGAGGCTGCGCTCAACCCGGCGCAGGCGGGTCTGCTGAGCCTGCGGCAGGGCCCTGACCTCGTCGTCGCCCTGGTGGTCGTTGACGGTGAAGTAGGCGTCCCGCTGCAGCAGCGCCCAGCGGTAGCCCAGGGCCTGGACGGCCGCCCGGTCGGCCTCGAAGTCCGCTGAGGGCTCCACCCGTCCGCTGCCTGCGGCGCGCACCAGATCGGCCACGAAGCGGTTGTCCTCCATGAAGGCCTGGGCCTCGGTGGGGATGAAGACGGGGTTGCGCTCGAGCATGCCCCCGAGGATGGGGCGCTGGTGGGCGCTCTGGTAGTACAGGTGGGCCTGGGTCCAGCCGTAGGGGAGCTCGATGACGGCGCCGGGCTCCCCCCCCGCCAGGCAGCGGTAGCCAGCAGGGATGGCCGCGTCCCAGGTAGGGAAGGGTGCCAGCCCAGCCCGGATCAGCCCCGTGACGAAGACCAGCGCGACACCCGCCAGCACCGCCCCGTGGCGTGCCGCCCCCAGGCGAGCTGCCCGAGCCAGCACCACCGTGGCCGCCAGGAACACCAGCACGTCGACGAAGGCGAAGGCCCGGGCCGGCCACCACAGCCGCTGCATGACCCCCAGGGCCTTGGCCAGCAGCAGGTAGAGGGGGCTGGGCACGACGGTGGCACCGACGGCCAGCATGGGGCCCACGGCGATGAGTGCGGCCACCAGTAGGGCGCTGATCAGCCCACCCCGGTCGAGCCTGCCAGGCCTGCGCCACCAGGCCGCCAGCACCAGCAGCATGGCCAGGGAGAGGGTCTGTTGGTGGCCGACCAGCCGCTGGCCGCCGTCTTCGGCCTGCATGAAGTAGCTGGCCTTGCCCAGCAGCGGCTGCCAGCCGAGCAGCGCGATGCGGTGGCCTTCCTGGGTCACCGGGGCGACCTGGCGCAGGCTCCAGGCCCCCACGTCCAGCAGGCCAGGCACCGCCCCGGCCGACAGCTCGGTGCGCAGCAGCATGGGCCCGGCCACCGGGGCGACCAGCGCCACGGCCACCGCGGCCAGGGCGGCGTAGCGGGCCAGGATCGCGGCGCGCCCACCGGAACCTTCGGGGGGCCGCAGCAGGCGCCAGCCCCCGAGGCTGGCGCAGACCATGCCGCCAAAGACGGCGTAGTACCAGTACTGATAGCCCAGTAGCGCCAGCAGCGCGCCGCCCCACAGGGGAGCCCGCCAGCCGCCGCGCTCACCCGCTCGCCAGGCCTGGAGCAGGAACAAGGGGATCAGGCCCAGGATGGCCTGGGTGGGGCGTCCCTCGGCGGCCTCGTAGAGCACGAAGGGAGAGAGCGCGAACAGCAGGCTGACGAAGGCCACCGTGAGCCTGCAGTCCACGAAGTGGCGGGCCAGGAGGGAGAACGCCCAGCCCGAAAATGCCAGCCCCAGCAGCAGGAACAGGTTGTAGCCCAGCACCGGGCCCAGGAGCAGGCGCAGGGGGATGGCCAGCAGGGCGTCCAGCACGTTGGCGCCTGTGTGGGTCAGGACGTCCTTGCCCCAGGGGTAGTAGAACAGGTCGGTGTGCAGCAGGCTGTGCCCCTCGAGCAGCCCGCGCTCGGTGAACCAGTAGAACCACTGGGTGCCGAAGTGGTCCACCTCCGCGATGCCCAGGAAGTGGCTGTGCAGGCGGGGGAGCGCCGGCCCCAGCACCACGCCGATCAGCAGCAGGCCGAGGACGAGGGCGGGGGATGGCTTGGTTCGGGGCACGTCCTACCAGTACCCCTCGCTCCGGGTCATGCGCAGCTCCCACAGGCGCTCGGCGCTCAAGCTGCCTGGTGGGGCGGCCGCTACCCCGGTCTGCACGTCCACCAGCAGCCGGTGCATCTGGTCCACGTCCCCGTAGCGCAGATCGAGCAGATCGCGCTGCTGCAGGGGGTCTTGGATCACGTCGTAGAGCTGGCGCAGCGCGCCGGCCTCGGGCGCCTTGATCAGGAAGTCGGTGACCTCGGGGTCCAGGGCCGTGCCGTTGTGGAACATGCCCCGCACCGTGTACAGCAGCCTGCCCTGGCGCAGGGCGAGCATGTCGCCGTGGGCGGCGTAGGCCCAGGCCCGGTCGTTCTCGGGGAAGGGGTTGGCCAGCAGATCTTCGCCCGGTAGGCCCGCGGGGGGCACGGCGCCGGCCAGGGTGGCCAGGGTGGGGAAGAGGTCCACCAGCTCCACGGGCTGGGTGATGTCCCCGGGCTGGGTGTCCGGGTCTGGGGGGATGAAGAACAGCGGCACGTGCACGGTGCGCTCGAGCAGCAGCTGGTTGGACCCCCAGGTGGGGTGATCCTCGGCGTTGCCGCCGGCCTCGCCCAGGTTGATGCCGGTCAGGCCCGCCACCACCACCCAGCGAGGGCGGTCGGACGCCTGGCCCAGCACATCGAGCAGGCCGTGGATCCCGCCGCCCAGGCCGTGGAGCGCCTGCTGGTAGGCGCCGTAGAGCTGCTCAGGGTCGGCGGGGCCGGTGATCCTGTGGGCCAGCTCGGGCTGCTGGGCCAGCATGGGCTCCACCAGCTGGGGCACCTTGCCGCTCCAGCCGGTCATGGAGGTGATGTCGGGGCGCCGGCTGAGCACCATGTCAGCCACCGCGATGACCAGCAGGTGGGGCCGCCCCGGCTCGCTGCGCCAGAAGTCGCGGGCTTCGTGGTGCAGGCTCTCCCAGTCGCTGCGGCCGTCCTCCCAGCTCCGGGTGAGGTCCCGGGCCTGCTGGAAGTGCCCCTCGAAGACATCGCCTGCGGGCAGGTTGGCATGCAGCAGGGCGGTCCGGTAGCCGTACAGCCCCAGCACCTCGGGCAGGGTGTCGCGGTCGTCGGGGATGCTGGCGCACCAGGGCCGCTGTTCGCCGCCCGAGGGGTCCAGCACGGGCAGGCCGCACATGGGGATGGCCGAGGGATAGCGGCCGGTGAGCACGGAGCCGAAGCTGACGAAGGGGGAGGGGCTCTGGGCGTAGGCCGAGGAGCACATGGTCACGCCGGTGGTCTGGAGCTGATGGCGCAGCACCGGGGCGGTGTCTTGGCCGGTGCCCAGCCAGGATCGCGCGCCCGCCGCCAGGATGATCACGATGTCGGGCCCTTCGGCGATGGCCTCTCCAGGGGCATGGGCGCCCGAGGGCTGCCGAGGCGGCGCGGGCTGTTCCGGGCTGGAGCAACCCATCAGCGCCACCGCCGCGGCCACGGGCGCCCAGCCCAGGCGGAAGCCGCGGCCCGCCAGCCAGGCCAGCACGATGGCGCCCAGCCAGCCCAGCTGGGTGAGCAGGAAGCTGCCCGCCAGGGCGCCGGCATCGGGCATGCCGCTAGCCTCGAGCCCCGCCAGCAGCAGCAGGTTGGCGACGGGGGGGATGGCCAGGGGCAGCAGCAGGACCAGGCTGGCGATGGCGAGCCCGCGCCGGGGCATGAGCCTGGGCCACAGAGCCGCCAGGGCAAGCCAGGCCGCCAGGGGCAGGGTCAGCGTGCCCAGGCCCAGCCAGGTGGCGGTGGCGGCGCGCTGCAGGCCCCAGAGCGTGGCCCGGGCGCGCTGGTGGCTCGGGTCGGGGTCCATGCCCTGGTGCATGGCGTGGGCGATGCCCGCCAGGGCGCGTTCGCTGCGGAGCTTGAGGGGGAGCTGCAGCAAGGGTGGGTTGCGCTGGACCGAGCGCAGCCACTGGCGCTGGACGATCTGGCCGCCCTCCATGGCGTCGATGGTGGCCACGCCGTGGTCCACCTTGAGCAGGCGCTGCTCCTCGTAGGGCTCGGGGTGCAGGTGGAGCCAGAAGATGGGGGCCAGGGCCAGCAGCAGCAGGCCGCGTCCCGCCCGCCGTGGGGGTCGACCGAAGGCGGATGGCAGCAGGGCCAGCGTCGCCAGCCAGGCCAAGGAGAGCAGCCTGGGCCAGTCCACCGAGGAGCAGCGCGCGGTGTCGATGGCCGGAAAGCTGGGGGGCAGGCGGGCCGTGCCTGTGGCGAGCACCAGGGCCAGGGCGCCGGCCAACAGCGGCACGGCCAGCCATGGCCCAGCGGCGTGGAGGCGCGGGCGGGCGGGTGCGCTCAAGGTTGGGATGCCTTGGTGGCCCGGCCCAGCTCCAGGCGGGCGCGCACCAATGGATCGTCCTCTTGGGCGATGTCGACCGTCCCGAAGACCGAGGGCATCCGCTGGGCGGCCAGGCGGGCGGCGGTCCAGCGCACCCGAACGTCGGGATGCTGCAGGGCCTCCCGGAACAGGCTGGCGCGGTGGGGGGTGGGGTTGCGCGCGGCGGCCTCGAGGATGCAGATGATGGCGTCGCCTCGCGGTTCGATTCCCACGGCGCGCCGGCCCATGGGGCCCCGATACACGGTCCACTCGAGGACCTCTTCACCGGGCAGGGTGTCGGCCCAGCCGCGGCTGAGCTCGTCCTCTTCCACCAGCGTGGGCTGGGGCGCCGGATCCACGTCCCGTCGCGCCATGGCGGCGTCGAACTGGTCCACCCAGGCGTTCAGGCTCTGGACGCGGTTCGGCTGCGATCGCCACAGGGTCCAGGCCACCGACGCGGCGATGTGGGGCATGGCGGCCCGCCCGACCTGGTCGATGGGGTTGCCCACCGGTGGCTCCACCTCGGCGTAGGCGGCGTCCATGGCGTAGGCCCAGGCCAGCGCGGTCCAGCGTGAGGCCAGCACAGGGTCGTAGGCGTTCAGGGTGTGCTGGACGCCGTCGATGGTCTTGTTCAGCTCGTGCCAGCGCTCGCTCGCGTCCCAGCTGGCCGCCGGCGCCCAGCGCCCGATCTTGCCCGCCATGTGACCCAGGCAGCGCTCCTGGTAGAAGCCGCTGAACAGGCACATCTGCGCCGCCAGGTCGGGGATGCCGCCCTTGTTGGGCTGCCAGGTGGCCTCGCTGATCTGGAAGAAACACTCGTTGCGCCACTTCTCCTGCTCGGCGCCCATGCAGATGCGCCAGGCGTCCTTGTGCTTGGACTTGTAGGCCATGTCCACGGCCTGCTTGCCCACGCAGGTGTTCCGGGTCCAGGCCTCGGTGCACTCCACCGCCAGAGGCTCCTCGGCGTTCCAGGGGTGCTCGTAGTGCGCCTGCCCCACGTCGAGCACCGGGTAGGCTGCGCCGGCCCCCACAGCGCCCGCGGTGGGGTCTTCCGGATCGACCTGCCACAGGTGAGGGCGGCCGGTGAGGGACTCGCAGCGCTCGCGGATCGCGATGTCGGCCAGCTCGTCGCACAGGGACAGGCTGTGCTCGGGCCACTCCACCATCATCACCTGGATGAGCGTGTCGCGGTCCATGCCGGGGGGCAGTGTGCGCACGGCGTCCAGGGTCGCCTCGGGGTCGCGCTCGATCTTGTCGTCCACCCAGCGCTGCTGGCAGGCGAGCTCGGGGCAGTCCTGCAGCTGGGCGGGCAGACGGTCGCAACCCCATGCCAGCAACCCCAGCAGAGGGAGCGGCGTCCGTAGAGCACGGTTCATGGAGCCTCCTCGGGGCTCGGGCTCCGGTGGAAGTCGGGGGTGTGGCCGCTGCGCTCGAGCTTGTTGCGCAGCATGGGAGGCATCCCCTGCAGGGTCTGCTCCCAGGTGGGCTCCTCCGAAGGCCAGGCCGGGGGCAGGCTGCGGTCCAGGGGGCGCCACCCGAGGGAGTTGATGCTGCCCACCTCGGCCACGTTGGTGCCGTCGGTGCTCAGGTTCTCCTCGAGGGGCTCCCAGGCGGTGACCTCGACGCTGCTGACCCCGGTGTAGGCGTCGAGATCCCAGGCGATGACCAGGTTGGCGTGGTTGAGCACCGGCTTGCCGAACAGGGCGTTGAAGATGGTCTCGTAGCGGGGCACCAGGGTGATCAGCTTGCCCGGCAGGTACTCGGCGTTGACCACCACATGGCGCAGCCCCAGATCCCGCAGGGCCTGGATGTCGGCGGGCTGGACCTCGAAGCTCAGGCCGCCCTGGCCCAGCTCGTAGGCCTGCAGCCCGGCCAGGAAGCTGTTGGCTTGGACGTAGGCGTCCCAGGCGTCGGGGCGCACCCGCTCCACCCACATGGCGTGGCCGTTGAGCAGGCGCTTGCCGTGGACCCACTGGTAGCTGAGGCTCTGCTGGTTCTGAGCGAGGGCCGGGGCCAGGGGAAGCTCGACCAAGGCGTCGCCCTCGAGCTCGGCGAGGGCCTGGTAGGGCTCGGGGGCTTGCCACCAGGAGGCCTGCACGGTGACTCCGGTGCCCCGGGCGTACAGCTCGAGCAGCAGCAGGGCCGCGAGCGCGGGCAACAGCGCCCACGCCCCTGGCCGCCAACGCCGCTGCACGCTGTCGGTCAGGGCGTCGAAGCCCAGGGCCGCGAAGGGCAGCAGCAGGGTGGTGACCATCACGGCGTGGCGGTAGGGCCACCAGAAGCGACGCAGCACGCCCGCGGTCCCATAGGCCAGGGTGTACAGCCCAGGCACGCCGGTGCTCTGGCCCGCCAGGCCGGTGAGGGCGGGCCCCAGGGACAGCAGGTAGAACAGGCCCACCAGGACCGCCAGGGCGATCCATCGTCGCCAGACCAGGCCACGGGCGGGCCGCGCCCTGAACCAGCCCCACGCCACCAGCCCGACCAGCAGCATGGGGAGCGCCAGGGCGGGCGCGGTGCCGGTGCCGTTGAGCAGAGGCCAGCCCGGCCACAGGCTGCTGCGCAGGGCCAGAGGGTGGGGGAAGGACGCCTCGGCCGCCCCGGGGATCTCCGTCCAGTTTCCCAGGAACAGCGCCAGGAAGGGCAGGGTGGTGAGCAGGGCCACGGGCACGAAGACCAGCATGGAGCGCCAGCGAGGCTGGATCAGGAACAGGGCGCCGCCCACCAGCGCGGCCCACAGCCCGTAGTACCAGTAGGTGAACGCCGTGGCGCCGTACAGCAGGCCCGCCCACAGGCCCCGCTTGGCGCTGGGCTGGTCGAGCAAGCGCAGCCAGGCCGCGAAGAAGAAGAGCATCCAGTACAGGGGCGCCTGGGCCAGGCGCATGCCAGACATCTCGTAGGCCACGTAGGGCGACAGGGCGACGAAGAGCCCAGCTGCGGTGGCGCCTGCGCGACGGGCCCCCAGGGTGCGGGCCAGGGCCAGGCCCCCCAGCCCGTTGAGCACGATGATGATCAGGCACCAGATGGTGATCGAGAACGGCCAGGGCAGCAGCAGGCTGATCGCGGTGGCCGGGATGGCGTCGGAGCCGTTGCCCGCCAGCCAGGGCGCGTCTCCAATGGGGAGGTAGTAGTCGCCGTTGTGGAGGATCCCCTGCCCGGCCAGCAGGCGCTGAGCGATCCAGCGGTACAGCCAGTGGTTGGAGATCATGTCGGGGTGGCGCCAGTCGCCCACCACCCCGTGCCCGGGGCTCAACCAGGCCGGGTACAGCTGGTAGAGGCCGCAGATCAGGTACGACGCAGCAGCGGCCAGGAGCCATCGGGCTCCTGGCCGCTGAGGAGGCGTGCCCCCCGGGCTACCAGTCGCCGCCGGGTCCACCGTACGCGCCGATGTCGTTGGTGCTGCCATCGGCATCGTTGATATCGGACTGGTGGGGGGCGGGCGCGATGACATGTGCTGCATCAATTCTCTGGTTCCAGGGCCAGCCCGGTCGTCGAACCGCCCCCGTCCAGCTGTCGCAGCATGTGCCGAGCTTCGTCGTCGTGGGGGAAGTTGAGGATGGACTTCTCCAGCAGCGCGCGAGCCTCTTCCAGCTCGCCGGCTTCGATCTTGATGGTCGCCAGCGCGTTGTACTTCTTGTACTCGAGGTCGGGGTTCATCTCGATGGCCTGGGTGAGCAGGCCCTCGGCTCCGGCGGCGTCGCCCTGCCGAAGCAGCACGAGCCCCAGGCCCTCGTAGGGGCAGCTGTAGGTGGGGCCGCCGTCGGTCATGGCCCGCTCGAAGCTCTGCCGGGCGCCGTCGAGCTCACCTCGGTTGAGGTGGACGATGCCCAGCTCGGCGCGGGCGTAGGGGTCGGCGGGCCACTCGTCCAGGAGGTCCTCGAGGAGTCCCTGGGCCTGGTCGAGCTGGCCCAGCGCGATGTGGGCCACGGCCTTGCCCTGACGCGCCAGCCGGTCGCCGGGCGCCGACGCCAGCACGCCGTCGTAGTGGCCCATGGCCGCGGTATAGTCCGCACCGTTGGCGGCGATCCAGGCCAGCCCCAGGTGGGCCATGCGCAGGCCCAGGGCGTCGCAGGCGACGGTCTCTTCGAGCTGGGGGGACCCTTCGGGCTGCGAGGGCGTCGCCTGCATGCTCAGGGCGGCCTCGAAGTGCGCGCGGGCGCGCTCCGGGTCTTGCTGGGCCAGGGCCAGGTGCCCGCGGGCCACCTGCTCGACGGCCAGCCCCGGCCAGGCCTTAGCCGCCGCATCCACGGCGACCAGCGCCTGATCCCAGCGCTGCTGCGACGCGAGCACGAGGGCCTCGAGGGCCAGGGTGCGGGCGGCGATGGCCATGTAGACGGGCTCGCCCGCCTTGAGGTCCAGCAGATCGGCGTGCAGGGACGGGATGGTCGCGGCGGCCTGGGCCAGGTCGCCACGGTCCATGGCCTGCACGGTCTGGAGCAAGGCCTGGCGCAGGGGCTCGGTGTCCACCAGGTTGGCCATGCCCTCGAGGTTGCTGGCGCGCTCGGGCTGGCCGGTGACCCGGTACAGGGCGCCCAGGGCCTGGTAGGGGCAGCCCCGGTAGTAGCTGTCGCCCTGGGCGAGCTGCTCGACCAGGCCGTCGGCCCTGTCGCGCAGCGCATCGAGCTTGGGCTGGTCGCCCTGGCGCTGGTAGTGCTCCGCCAGCCGGTGCATGACGAAGGTCTTGCGCTCCACCATGACGTCGAAGGCGGGATCGTCGATCAGGCCCTCCATCCAGGGGGCGCACTCCTCGAAGCGCTCCTGGACGTACAGGGCCCTGGACTTGGCGTAGCGGGCCATGACGCTGTCGGGATCGTAGGCCAAGACGCCGTCGGCGGCGGCCTCGCAGGCGCTGGCCTCGCCGCAGTCGCTCAGCATGTGGGCCATGAGCGAGCCCCAGCGGGCGTCGCGATGATCGGGCTCCAGCGCCAGCGCGTCCGCGAACGCCTTGCGGGCGTTCTCGCCCAGCAGGGATCGGGTGTGCGCGTCCATCTGCAGCGGCTCCCGCGCCATGAGCACGTCGTAGACTCCGCGCGCCACCAGCACGTCCAGCTGCCCGGGCCGCGCGGCCTCTTCGGCGGTGATGAGCTGGTCGGCCTGGCGGTAGCCCTCGATCCTATGGCTGTGGTCCTGGGGACCCTGGGGGGGCGGCGGAGCCTGCCAGGTGATCAGCACCCCCGGTGGGTCGCTCTGCTGGCGGTCCACCCCCATGGCCTGGAGCGCCTGCTCGATCTCCGGGTCGCTCCGCTGGCAGGCCAGCAGGAGCAGCAGGGGCAGGAGCGCGGTGGCGCGGGGCGGGCGCGGAGCCATGGGGCAGTCTAGCCCGGCGGGAGGGGAGAGGGCAGCGGGCCGGGGGAGCGCGGAGGCTCGAGCGGAGCGTCCATGCGGCGCAGGAACAGGTGGGCCGTCACCGACCTGGGCTGCCAGGCGTCGGAGCCCAGGGACCACTTGCGCCCCTCGTGGTGCTGGGTAGTGGCGTAGTCGATGGTGGTCCAGCCCGCCGCGGGCAGCGAGAAGAGCTCGGTGGAGACGGTGAGATCGAAGGGGATGCTCGCGACCAGCTCGAAGGCGTCACCGCAGGCTGTGAGCTGCTGGGGGCCTTCGCGGCTGTCGTCGGCCACCTCCCACCACTGCCGCTCGGGCAGGGGATGCTGGCGCCGGGCCTCGTCCAGGCGGCCGAGCACCTCGGACAGGCCCACCACAGGCTGGTCGGTCTCGGCGAGCACCACCATGGCGCCCACCGTGCCGCAGGCCCTGGCCAAGGGTGCCAGCTGGCCCAGGGCTTCTTCCCGGTGGACCGAGTGCACCACCCGGGGGACCCAGCTCTCACCGCAGTCGTCCAGGGCTGGCGGCAGCACGCCCCTGCGGTGGAGCGAGGTCTCCAGCAGGTAGGTGAGGGGAAAGCCGGTGGTCTGCAGCGGGTAGTCGGCCGCGCCCAGCAGACCCACCAGGGAGGGCTGGTGCCCCATGGCTTGTTCGAGGGCTCGCCAGTGATCGGCGATGGGCTCTGCGAGGGCCTGGATCTGCTCCTCGGGGATCCCCCGCAGGGGCGGGTGGGCCCAGGCGGTGTGGAAGGAGAACAGCGCGGGCACGCGCGCGTCGGCGCTCTGGATGGTGGCGTAGTCCGCCAGTGCCGCGGGGCTGTAGGCCGGCGTGGGGAGCAGCCCGAGCGGGAAGCTGGTGTGTGCGAACTGCAGGCCCAGGAAGACCAGCAGGGCCGTGGCCAACCCCCTGCGCAGGCGGGGGCGCCGCAGCTTGCCCAGGCCGATGGCCGTCACGGCTCCCAGCGCGGGTAGCATGGGCACGGCGTAGCGGGTGTTCTTCGTCATCACCAGGCCGTAGATGACCAGGCCCGAGCCGACGAAGAGCAGCAGGGAGCGGAGCGCGGTCGCGGTGGGGGCGTCGGGTTCGTCCTGTCCGCGGCGCAGGCGAGCCATGGCCGGCGCCCAGGCGGCCAGGACGGCTGCGGCACCCAGGGCCACGGGCAGGGAGGCGTCGCGCAGCAGCAGGTGCGGGTAGAACCCCAGGTGCATGGGAGAGAACCGACCGCCGAAGCTGGTGGCCACCAGCTTCCAGTCGTCGGCGTGGTGATCCAGCAGGTCCACCATCGCCCCCAGGTTTCCCCACCACCACACGGCGGAGCAGGCTGCCCCCAGGAGCGCCACCGCCGCGAAGCCGGCCAGGGAGTGCAGGGCGCGCCGTGACCGACCCTGGGCGGGGCCCTGGATCAGGGCCTCGAGGAGCAGCGCCAGCATGGGCGCCAGCAGGTAGAACATGATCTGGCCCTTGACCAGGAAGCCCAGGCCCAGCACCACGCCTGCGGTGACCACCCTGAGGGGCCTGCGGTAGCCGTCGCTGCCCAGCAGCAGGGCCAGCACGGCGATGGCCGCGATGCCCATGATCCAGTCGTAGCAGTAGTGCCGGCTGGCCCCGACCACTCCGGGGGTCAGGGACACCACCACGGCGGCCAGCAAGCCCACCCGGGGCCCGGCCGCACGGCGCGCGATGGAGAACACCGAGATCAGCAGCGCTACATGGAGCAGGCTGGGGAGGAGCAGGGGGAAGCGGGGGCCGGACTGGTGGGGGCTGAGCAGCAGCCCGGTGGCCAGGGGCAGGAAGGGCGAGTTGTGGGTGGGGAGGTTCAGGAACGCCGCCACGTCGCCCAGCCGCTCCAGGGTGGTACCCGGGCCGGACATCATGCAGTGGACGCGCTGGTAGCCGTTCTGGTCCAGATCCATGTGGACCAGCGTCTCGGGGCCCATGAAGGTGTTCTCGCGCCCAGTCCACCACAGGTTGATCCCCAGGTGGAGCGCGCAGAGCAGCGCCAGGGCCAGGGGGATGGCCCAGGGATGGCCCGCCAGCGCGCGCAGGCTCCGATCGGAGGGGAGGGTGGGGGAGGGCATGGCGCTCAGATCCCCATGCAGGCCAGGATCGCCTGGGCGTAGAGCGCGTGGCCGGCGGCGGACCAGTGGCCGTCCCAGGTGAGGTAGGGGCGCTCGCCTCGCTGCACCGCCTCGCGCAGGGCCTGGGTGGGATCGCAGCTGGCCACCCCCAGCTCTCCGAGGGCGCCGGCGTAGGCCCGGTTGGGGGCCTCGACGTCGGCCAGAGCCAGGTCGAGGCCCTCGAAGGCGAAGGTGGCCTCGAGGGCGCGCGGGTCGACCTGGATAGCCTCGGGGGCGAAGCCCACCAGCAGCTGGTGGCCGTGGTCGGCCACCGCCTGGCGCAGCTCCTCGAAGGCGCTGCGGGTGGCGGGCATCAGCTGGCGGAGCATCTCCTGGCCCTGCTGGGAGTAGATCACTCGCTGGGACATGGGCGCCCGGCCCTGGGGCCCAGGCCGCGCCTGTCGGCTCCGCAGCTGGAGGCGGCTGGCCACCAGGGCGCGCAGGATGGAGTGCTGGTGGAGGAACAGGGTCACCGGACCCGGGCGGTCCTCGAAGCCCACCACCGGCAGCGGGGGGGCGCCCTGCTGGGCCCGCTCGAACCAGCCCTGGTTGTCGTGCATGTCGTTGTCGATGCACACGGTCAGCAGCACACCACGGACGGGCAGCCGGTCGGCGAGCGCGAGGTAGCGGCGGGTGGCCTCCCATGTGGAGTAGTTGTCCACGCCGGCGTTCCACACCGGGGCCCCCAGGGCCTGCTCCAGCTGGGTCCTGAAGGTCGCGGCCTCGGGCACCTGAGCCCCCAGGGTGAAGGAGTCGCCGATGAGCAGCCAGCCTGGCTGGCCCGTGGCCTGGGGGGTGCCCCGGAGCCCCATGGAGTCGATCACCATCTCCACCCGCTGGCCGGGCAGGACCGCCCAGCCGTGGTAGCCCGGCACCGGGACCTTCAGCCCGTCGTCGTCCGCGGTGTACATGCCGAAGGGGGGCAGGGCCTGGCCCAGGCCGGTGGCGTCGCGGGTGGCGAAGCGGGCCAGCCCCTCGGCGATCCCCAGGGCCAGGATGATGCCAGCGAGGACCAGGCCAACGCGGGCCACTGCGCCGCTGCGGGTGGGGCTCATGGGCTCGGGCTCCCCTGCGAGCCTTGGACCCCGAGGGTGATCAGGCTGTGTTGCAGGTCGAGGTCGTCGGGCAGCAGGGCCGCAGCCTGGGCGAGCTGCTGGCGGGCGAGCTGCAGCCGGCCCGTGTACAGGGCGCACAGGCCCAGGCTCACCCTGAGAGGACCCTCGGGGCCTCCCCGATCGAGGGCCTGCTGGTACAGCGCGCAGGCGTTGTCGGTGCGCTGCTGAGTGAAGGCCAGGTGGGCCGCCGCTGCGGCGTCGGCTGCTGTGCCGCTGTCGGGAGGGAGCTGGGCGTCCCACTGGCCCATGTGGTGGTCGAGGCGCCAGGGGCTCCAGCCACTGGCGGGGACCGGGCTGGAGCTGCCGATGGCGCTGGGATCGCCACCGAGCACTGCCAGGGCGCAGCCGGCCATGGTGGCTCCGATGCGCTGGTGGCCCCGCTGGTTGGCGTGGCAGGAGTCGTAGAAGAAGTCCAGCCCGGGGATGCCCCCCTCGGCTTCGGCGGCCAGCGCGGCCTGGACGTCGCAGAGGGGGAGCGCCTCCTGGGAGGCGACCTCGCGGGTGATGCGGCGCAGCACCCGGTCGGCGCGGGAGGGGCGGGCCGCGCGCTCCTCGGCCTGGGCGAAGGCTTCGCGGGCGGCCTCGAGATCGCCGCTGGCCAGGGCCGATCGGCCGGCCTCGAACAGCTCGCGCTCTTGGGGGGAGCCGCCGGGGTCTATGTGGTCTCGCTGGTTGGTGGCCACGGTGGCCAGCACCAGGGGCACGCCTGCGTCGCGGCTCAGGCGCGCCATGTCCTGCAGGTTGCGGCGGAAGCCTTCGCGGGCGTTGTCCCGGGCGGCGTCGCTCAGGGAGATGGGCTGGTCGTGGACCGAGCCGCCAGGTCGGTCACCCGAAGGTTCGGGACGCTCGGGCACCAGGCGCTGGATCAGGCGGAACAGGTGGAGCGACCACAGGGCCTGTCGGACCCGCTGAGTGCGCTGGGACCCCGTGGGCATGGTCTGGACCACCATGGCCTCGAGCATCTCGTTGTTGCCGCTGTAGACCACCACCAGATCGGCCTCGGCCTGGGGCAGGCTGCCCTCGAGAAGCTCCAGCACCTGGGCGGAGGCCACGCCGCCGATGCCCATGTCGATGACCTCGACTGGCGTCTCGGGATCGGCGTAGCGCAGCTCTCGCTCGAGCCAGCCGGACATGGCGGTGAAGGGGGCGTAGCCCGCGCCCAGGGCCGCCGAGCCACCCACCAGCAAGATGCGACGGCCCCGCTTGGGGGTGGCGACCACCCGGGGGAAGCCCGAGGGCAGCACCAGGCCGCCGTCTACGGGGATGGGCTCGAAGGGGCCCTGCTGCTGGAACGACACCACCGACGTGGCGCGGTCCGCTCGCAGCCAGCCCAGGGCGCGCAGGCCCAGCTCGAGCCCACCGAGCACCGCCAGCGAGGCGACGGCGGCGAAGCCGAGCCGCCGGAGCGGTCCGGTCCTGGGTCGGCGCGGGAGCTGGGGTTCGCTGGGGGTCATGATGGCGTGGACCACGCGATCGAGAGGTGGATGTCCTGTGCCTCGAGGCTGGGAGTATAGCCCATCCTCGACCCCTGCCTTTCTGGGCGACAGTCCCCTGTCTCGGCCCGTCAGGGGGTGTCCACCCGGTACAGGCTCACCCCATCTTCGGGGTAGCTGTGCTCGAGGGTGCCGTGGGCCTCGACGTAGTCCAGCACCGCCTGGCGCCTGTGGTGCTCCAGGGCTTCGGTGTGCACGATGATCCAGTGTGCGGGCGGCTCGTGGCTGCTGGAAAAGCCCAGATCGGGTCGCTTGATGTTTGCGGCCTGCTCCAGGCCCAGCACGAAGTCGGTGGGCTGGTTCTCCGGCACCATGCCCAGCTCGGTGTGGTGCAGGGGATGGTGGTGTACGGACTGCCAGTACACGTAGATCTGGGGGTTGGGGATGGCGTGGGTGGGCCACCAGGGGACGTCCAGCACTGTGCCGTCGTCGTCCATGGCGGCCAGATCCAGGTGGACCTGCAGCGGGCGGATGTCGAGCGTGGGCAGGGGGTGGCTCGTGCTGTCCAGCAGCAGCCCCTCCCCCACCAGGGCTGCAGTGGCCACGGCCGCCAACCCGGTGCGGCGCCAGCCGCCCACACGGGCCAGCAGCACGTCCAGGCCCAGGGCGCTCAGCAGGGCCACGCAGAGCAACACCCCCAGGGCTACCCGGTAGGTCGAGGCGAAGGCCTGGCTGGCCGGCGCGGCGTACCACAAGGCCAGCAGGGGCAGGGGGATGAGGCGCCCGGCGAGCATCACGGGCTGACCTGGGCCGAGCATGAGGTAGTGGCCCGAGGCCACCAGAGCGCAGCCCAGGGCTGGCAGGAGCCAGAAGCGCGGCCCGGGCAGGCGTGGGGCTGGGCTGGTCGGGTGGACCCAGCGCGCCAGCCCCAGGCCGGCCAGCCCCAGGCTCAGCCAGCCCAGGGCGAACTCCTTGGTGCTGGCGTTGGCTGGTGGGAGCGCGAGCCCCGCACCGTCGACCTGGGCTGGCAGGAGCTGCTGCAGACGCCATGGCAGCACCCAGCCGCGCAGGGCCGCGTTGGGGTTCTCGCTGCGGTAGAGGATCTCCACCGGTGAGAGCTGGTTGGGGTAGAGCAGCAGCTCCGAGTCTCCGGGAAGCACCACGAAGTAGAGGACGAACGGTGCCCCGCCCAGCAGCATGGCCGCAGCGGTGAGGGCCAGCAGCCCCGCCACCTTCCCTCGCTCGCCGGGGGAGCTCCACACCATCCAGCCCCCCAGCGCGGCGACGATCAACAGCGCGGTGGCGGCGCTGTAGGGCGAGCTGGACACCAGCAGCCCGAAGCCAACGGCCATGCCAGCCAGGGGCCTCCAGCTCGGGCGCTCGCGCAGGCGCAGCAGGAGCAGGGCCAGCAGGGGCGGCCCCCAGTGGCACAGCTCGGTGAACTGGCCGTTCATGAGCTGATGCAGCGCGAAGGGGTGGATGCCGTAGAGACAGCCCACCGCCAGCGCCGAGCTCTGGCTGGCGCCTAGCCGCCTGGCCAGCAGGAAGCAGGCCAGGCCCGCGCCGATCAGCTGCAGCCAGATGCCCACGTGCAGGGCGGCCGCGGTCCCGAACCCCAGCAGCTGGGCTGGGACCAACAGAGGCAGGTAGGACCAGCCCACGATGGAGAGGTAGCCCCCGCCGGGCCAGGCCACCATCGTGGTCTCCCCGATCAGGCGGCCCTCCTCGAGCAGGCCGCGGGCGAGGATGTCCATGGTCCACAGCTGGGATGGGGCGAACCAGGCGTCCAGCGTCGTGGTGGCAGGTGCGCGGAGCAGGGGCCAGGTGACGGCCGCGCCCAGCGCGGCGAGCACCACGACGGCGGTCCAGAGCCCTCTGTCGCGCATCACCCCGTGCATCGGTGGCCTGCTGTTGACGTTCGCAGGGCAGGGTAGCACGGACTCGGTCTGTGCTGTCACCGATGGATCAGGGCGTGGCGGGCAGCAGCGGCGCCAGGGCCGCGGCGATGTTTTGGGCCAGGATGCGGTTGCCGAGGGGAGAACCGTGGCCGAGATCGCCGTAGCAGTGGTCGATGAACAGCGCGTCGAAGCCGTGCTCCGCCAGGGCCGCCTGGAAGCTTGGGCGGCTGTCCACCAGCACCACCGAGGGGTCCCAGGCGCGCAGCGCCCGGAGGGGTCCCAGGGGCCGATTGGCGTACTGGGCCACCACCAAGGGGATCCCGCGGGAGAGCGTCGCGGCCTCGAGGCGGTCGTAGGCTTGGCGGGTGGGGGAGCGGTCTTCGTGGGCCAGCAGCTCCAGGGTGCGCGCCTGTGCGCGGGCGGCCAGATCCCCCTGGCCCCGCTCCTGGAATATCCATGCGATGCGGGCCATCACCACGCTCGAGTTGGACCCTCCAACCAGGCGCCCCGCCTCGGCCAGCAGCCGATCCTCATGGCCCTCGACCTCCAGCAGGTTGAGCAGGGCCAGGTCGTTGGCGGGGTCCTGGGGGTTGCGCATCAGGGGCTCGGCCAGCGGGGGCCACGCCTCGGCCGCCCCGGGAACGGCGTAGAGGTCGTCGGCTTCCTGGTGGAAGCGGGGGAGAAGATCTGGGTTCAGGTGCGCGGGAGGGACCAGATGGGTGACCGCCCGGCGTCGGGCGGTGGCGCGTCTGAGGGCGGCCTCGGCGAGCTCGTCCTGGCCTTGGCGGCTCCAGCAGAGTCCAAGGTGGACCAGCGCGGGGCCGAACAGGGGGTCCAGCGACACGGCCTGGTCGGCGATCTCTGCCGCCTCGGCGCAGCGATCCTGGCTGGCCAGCAGATGGGCCAGGCCGAAGAGGGCGTAGTGCTGGGCGGACCCCTGGGCCAACATGGCGCGCCAGCCGCGCTCCGCATCGTCGGGCTGGCCCAGGCTCTCGTGTACGATGGCCAGCTCCCGGAGCAGCTGGGGGTTGGTGGGGTCCGTCTGGGCGCCCGCCTCGAGCACTTCGTGGGCTTGGTCCGGTTCGCCGCGCTCCACCAGCTCCCAGGCTTGGATCACGGGAGGGGGCCAGCGCGTGCGTCCCGTACCCAACAGCTCGAGCAGGACCTCGTGGTCGCCTCGCGCCGTGGGCTCCGCGGAGTTGGCGCGGGAGGGCTCGCTGGGCTCCCGACCGAGCTCGAAGACCAGCAGCTCCACCAGCCGCCAGGACTTGAGCCAGCGGGCGGGGCCCTCGCGATCCGCCAGGGACGCGCCGTGGTCGGGGATGGCGCGCCGGGGGGGCTGGTAGGGCTGGGCCGCCGCGCTCCCCACCGGGTCGTTCGCGCCCATCATGGCCACCAGCACATGAGGCTGGTAGCGGTCCAGATCGTCGTCGAGGCGGGCCATCAGCACGGAGCTGTCCGCGCCCCCGAGGGCCCGGTTGATCACCTGGTAGCGCTGGCCATCGCTCCGCGCCGCGAGTATTCCCTCGAGCTGGGCGGGCCAGGCGTCATCACCCCCCATGGCGGTGGTGGACTCGCCGATGCACAGCACCCGCACCGCCCCGTCCTCCCGCTCGACGTCAGCGCCCGGGTCGAGGCCACCCACCAGCCGCAGGCTGAGCTCGAGCGCGACGAAGACCAGCAGCAGGCTGACGCCCACCGCGGCACCGCGCTCGAGGAGCTTGGTCATGGAGCGGGGGCGCCTTGGGGTGAAGGCTGGTCGACCCTGACCTCGCAGGTGGCGATCACCCGGTCGAACAAGGGGTCCAGGCGAACGGGCGCGTCCTCGTCTTCGTACAGGCGCTTCTTGAAGGGCACGATGGCCGTGATGTCCTGCTGCACCGCCAGGATCTGGTCGTCCCGGATCAGCTCCAGCATCTGGAAGAAGTAGCCCCCGACGACTTGGTTGTCGGCCTCGAAGGTCTCGATCATCGGTCCGAAGAGCTTGGCCTGCGCGGGGCTCACCGCCAGCCCCTCTTGCTGCTCCAGGAAGACCACGCCGGTGGCGATGTCCTGGGCTGTGAGGATCTGGGTGCGCTCGGCGGGGGCGGCGGCGGGCTGGCTCGATGCGGGCTGGGCGGCCCGCTCCCGGAGCAGATCGTGCACCGTGGCGAAGCCGTCTTCGGCCGCCGGGTGGGAGACCAGCTGGGCGAGGATCTCGTTGGCCTCGCGCTGGCCCTGGGAGGTCTCGATGTGGTGCTTGTGCTCGAGGAGCCAGGCTTCCTGGTCGTGGTTCAGGGCGGCATGCATGGCGTCGTTGCTGCCCAGCACCCGCTTCCAGGCGGTGCCCATGGGCTCGAGCAGGGGCAGCAGGGCGCGGCACTGCTCCGGCGAGGCGCCCAGCTCCGGGCGTTCGGACTCGAAGTACACCAGCCCGGCCAGGATCTTGGGGAAGCTGAGGGGCCAGGCGCCGTAGGGGTTGCCGTCGGCCTGGTCACCCGCAGGCAGGGCATGTTGGCCGGGAGGAGGTGGGCCGGGAGGGCCCCCGCCGGGGCCTGGGGGGCCGTGGGGGTGGGGTGGGGCGTCGCTTGTCGAGGTCGAGGTCGAGGTCGAGGTCGAGGTCGAGGTCGTGGGGGCGTCGCAGGCGAGCGCCAGGAGGACTGTGCAGAGGGGGGCGACGGGCAGGAGACGGTTGGCGTTCACAGGCGAGCCCTCTGGGTGGCGCCGGCCATGGCGGGCCTGCGCGGGCGGTGAGTATAGCAAGCGAGCGTGGCGAGGCTGGCTGGTCCGGTGGGGATCGGCCGCAGGGGTCCCGCCGTGGCATGAGTCGCCTATCCTGCTGGCCTTCGCCGGGGCGGTGCGCCGGATGAGCGCGCCGCGATAGGGCTCTCGCATGTCTTCAGATCGCCCCCAGAAGTCCTCCAGCGCCGCGCCGCGCAAGCGCCGGTCCCGTCCCCGCAAGCGCAAGGGCAGCGGCCCCAAGGCTCCGGTGGTGCGCCGCTGCATCGTCGATCCGGATCTGCCGGCAGATCAGCCCCTGAGCCCCGAGGAGGTGGCCGACATGAAGCGCCACCTGCGCTTCGTGGAGGCCTACAGGGCCGTGCTGCGGCCCCGGCTCAACGCCCGCGAGGCGCGCATGGTCGATGGCAGCCTCGAGCCCGAGCACCGCGGCGCCTGCCTGCACCTGCTGTCCAAGATCGACCGCGGCACCATCCTGGCGGCTCTGGACCGCGAGCCCCTGTCCTCGGACCTCCAGGTGCGCGCCAAGTTCCTGGCCACGGCGGCGGGCATCTCCGGTGACGTGGGCATCCTGCTGCACTTCCTCGAGGCCGTCTGCCAGACCGCCGCCAGCGACCAGGCGGTGCGGGCCTTCACCCGAGCCCTCGATCGCATCGACTTCGCCGATCTCAGCGCCGCTCGCATGGGGCGCCTGCTCGACGTGATGCAGCGGGCCTTCCCCGAGCGCGAGCTGGTGGGTGCCCTGTTCGGCCTGCTCCGTAACCCGGGCTTCGAGGCAGCCTTCGATGCCAGCGCAGCCGATCTGGACCCCGCGGTGGCCCAGCGCTTCGTGCCTCTGCGGGCGGTCCATCGGGCCATGTCCGGCGCGGGCGGACGCCAGCGGTCCGGCGCGGGCGACGAGCGGGATCTGGCGCGGGGGCTACCCATGGTGCTCTCGACGCCGCCGTCGATGCTCGAGGCCTATCCCCTCCCTGTGCGGGAGCGGCTGCTGGACGCCGCGCTGCGCAGCGGCAGCGACGTCGCCCTGGGCCACCCGGGGGTCGAGGTGCTCCTGGGCAGCCTGCCGCCCGATGGCCACGCTTCGGCCCGTCACGGCATGGCCTTGGCTCGATCGCGGCTGGCCCGCGGTGAGATCGACCAGGCCCGCACGGTGCTGCAGGGGCTGGCCAAGGGCCCGGCGGGGGACGACGCCAAGCGGCTGCTCCAGCGCCTCGCGGGGGTCATCGCCGGCCCCCTGGCCCTGGACGAGCCCGCCCTCGAGCCCGCGGGCAGCCTGCAGGCGGGCTTCCACCTGCGCCGGGTGGAGCCGGTGTGGCTGCGCTTCTCCACCTCCGGCGCCCGGGATCGCTTCGCGGCCGAGGCCGCGCTGCAGGCCCAGGCCTGCCTGCCGGCGGTAGCGGACATCCTGGAGCAGGGGACCGCCAAGGGCCGCGGTGCCTTCGTGGCCATCGAGGCCCAGGGCCGGCGCCTGGATCTGCTGCTGGCCGACCGCGAGCTGCACCTGAGCTACGACGAGGCCCGGGATCTGGCCATCGCCGGGGTGCGCATCCTGCGCGCCCTGGGGCTGGCGGGCTTGGCCTTGCCCGATGTCGATCCCCGACGCTTCCTGGTGCCCCGTCCGGGCGCGTGGGAGCAGCTCGTCCTGGCGGATCTGGGCGGGGTGGTGGACCTGGGCGTGGCCCAGGCGGCGCTGCACCTGCGCCCTCAGGTCGGCGCCTGGTGCCACGGCGCGCTGTGCTTCCCGCCCTTCCGGGGCGCACGCCTACGCCGGGAGGTTCCGCGCTCCATGCGGGGGGTCATCGAGGCCGCCCGGGACCAGGGCGCCGAGCCTGCGGTGCTGGTGCAGCGCATGGCGCGCTGACGATCAGTCCTCGCAGGTCACGTCTTCGGGGGTGGCGGGGCAGCACACCGGCTCGTTCCAGACGCAAGCCCGGGCCGGGTCCCGCTCGGTTCCAGCCAGGCGCTCCCGCAACCAGTCCAGCTGGGCGGGCAGGGACCACAGGGTGCCCTCGGAGTGACCGGCCTGGGCGCACTCGATCTGCTCGAGGTCCCAGCCCTGCTCGCAGAGCAGGTCGAAGTCGTCGCGCTGGTACTCCGGCACCACCAGGGTGTCCTCGCTGCCGTAGACCGCCAACACCGGGGTGCTGCGCAGGCGGGGGATGCTGGACGACGACGCGGAGCTCTCGTGCACGTAGCAGGACCAGGGCTCCACACCATCCCAGTCGCCCGCGAGCACGGCAGAGATGAACTGCTCGGTGTAGATGTCGCCCACTTCGTCGATGGAGTCCGCGTCGAAGTCGACCTCCGGCTCGCACTCCTCCATCTCGCCCATCAGCGCCTCCTCGACGGTGTCGGCGAAGTACCAGGGCTCCTCGTTGGTGAGCAGGCCGTGCAGATCGGCGGGCGCGTCGTACCAGCGCCGCATGCCCACCAGGCTCAGGGCGGCCAGGGCGGTAGGATCGCTGTACTCGGCCATGGCGTGGCTGACGACGGACACCAGGCTGTGGGCCGGTGCGGAGGCAGCCACCGCCACGACCTCGAACTCGGGAGCGTAGTAGGGGCCCGCCAGCTCGACGAAGAACGCGGCATGCCCGCCCTGGGAGGCGCCCCAGATCACCACGTCTTCTCGGACCTCGCCCTCGATCTCGTCTGCCAGCTCGCCGCGCACCAAGGCCAGCCCGGCCCTCAAGGCGTCCCAGGACCCGATGGCCACCTGCTCGCCCACCTGGGGCGCGTGGTGGGCGGTGGAGCCTGCCCCCATGCCGTTCATGCCGATGTAGTCGGGGGCGATGACCACGAAGCCGTTGGCCGCCAGCAGGGCGGGCTGGACTGGGCCGATGAGGCTATCGGCGCTGGGGGCGCAGGCGTCGTTGGCGCCGGCGAAGCCGTGGAGCATCAAGGCCACGGGCCAGGGCTCCGACGGCGCGGCCTCGAGGTGGGCGGGGAACGCGATCATGCCCGTAGCCTCGACCTGCACGCCCCGATCCTGGGTGGTGTAGCGGTACTTGTACAGCCGCAGGCCGTAGGACACCGGCGTCAATGACTCGAAGCCCGCCAGGGTGAGCAGGCCGTCCAGGGCGCTGGACTCGAGGTCGAAGCGGTCGTTCTCGTCCCAGTCCACCGGCTGGCCCAGATCCGCCGCGCGCAGCAGCGTGTAGCCGGTGCTCGAGCACAGATCGACGGGCAGCGGCGGGCCCTGGACCACCGGGTCTGCGCTGTCCTGCTCGCCCTTGTCGCAGGCCCCCAGCAGCAAGGCCAGGGCGATCATCGTGGTGGAAGGGTAGCTCGAAAGGTCGTGATGGGTGCGCATGGGCTGAGCCTAACCAGCCGCGTCGCGGGGCCCAGCGTGTCGCGGGAATCCCGCGGCTCTGGGGTGGGCGGCACTGCGAGGCCAGGCGCGGACCTGGAGATCAGTCGATGTCCCCGGTGAAGACGTCCAGGAAGCAGCGCTGCCGCGCGGCGGGCGCGCGCACGGTTCGCGCGGCGCAGTCGGCCAGCACCTGTTCCTGGGGTATCTCCCCGCGCCGGCCGAGGGCCTTCAGCGCGCGGGTCCGCTGTTCTCGCAGCGCGGGGGCCGCCTCGGGGTGCCAGCGCGCCGCCACCACCAGGCCCCGCCCTGCTGTGACCAGGGCCTGCTGCGCCTCGCCCTCCTCCAGCTGCAGCTCCGCGAGGAAGAGCGCCGGCATCGGCCAGGCTGGCGCGCTCTCCACGGCCTTCGACGCGTAGTCCATCGCCGCGGCCTGGTCCCCGCTGCGGTGGGCGGCGGCCGCGAGCTCCAGCAGGAACGGACCGTGCGCCTCTCGCGCAGTGGATGTCAGGATCTCCTCCAGCAGCCGCTCACAAGCCGCGTCGTTCGGTAGCTCCAGCATGAAGGGGAAGGCCCAGGCCATGACGCAGCCTTGCTCGCGCTGCTGCTCGCCCACCTCCCAGCGCTTGCCCTCCCCACGGTCCGGGGCAGGGAGACCGACCCAGTCGCCGGTCTGTGCGGCGGTGCTGCACTCGCCCCAGTTCAGCTTGGCGCGCTGGTGGTGGTAGCGTTGACTCGAGGACAGCTTGGGCAGCACGATGCGGTCCTCGCTGCCCATGGCCGCGGCGATCACAGCGATCTCCTGCCTCGAGTCGTAGACACCCTTCTCGCCGTCTGGGATCGTGAAGCCGAAGGGCGAGGACGGCAGGGAGAGGGTCCGCGCGATGGGGAAGGCATGCAGGATCAGCAGAGGCGTCGCCGCCAGCGGCAGCCAGGCGAGGCGGGTAGGCAGCCACCGCTGGACCACCCGCTCGGGGCCCCGGAGCCCTGCCGCCACGAGCAGCGCCATCGGAGCCAGGAAGCCCGCGTGTACGTAGAGCCTGCGGACCATGTCCGCCGAGGTGGCCAGCGCGATGGGTCCGAGCACCGCCGCAGCGACCCAGGCCAGGACGAAGGCCCGCATGCCGCGCCTTCGCCACAGGACCAGGACGAGCCCGGTGGTGGCCAGCGCCAGCCAGCACCAGGAAGCCAGCGGCACGTAGCGGACCAGTGGCCACAGGAGGTAGGCGAGGACGTCTTTGGTGCGCGCTACTTTTTGATCATCGTCGATCTGGTGGGCGAGCGGGCTCAGCCAGGGCAGGAAGGAGAGCCCGGCCAGGAGCAGGGCCCCGGCGCCCAGCGCGATCCGTCGCCGTGCGCTGACCTGGTGCCTTGAGCGGGAACCCACCAGCACCGCCAGGCTCGCCCCGAGGATCGGCGCCGCCATGGCGTAGTGGGTGTACAGGCCAGCGGAGGCGAGCACGCCCAGGGCCGCCGCGCCCCAGCCGGGCCGTGGGCCCCGCGCTACCTCGCCCGAGGCCCAGTAGAGCCCGACCCCGAGGAGGATGAGGAGCGCGTAGGCTCGCCCCGATCCGGCGTAGAGCACAGCGAACGGTGAGGTGGCCAGCAGCAGCCCCGCGAGGCTGCGGTGGTCCGCTCCTAGGTCTCGGCGGGCGACCACCATGAGCAGCCATACCGCACCCAGCAAGGCGAGGAAGGAGGGGACCCGCAGCAGCCAGTCCGAGGTGCTGTGCATCACGAACTGGCTCGGGATGAGGTACTGCAGCGGCGGGTGTACGTCCTGGGCGGCCTGCTCCAGCAGCTGCCCCAGAGGCCTTCGGGCGACCTGAAGCGTGAAGATCTCGGCCTCCCACAGCCGCCAGCGCGCCAGGCCGTGGCCGAAGAGCGCCACGGCCAGGACCATGGGGATCGCCCAAGGCAGCGCCGCGGAGAGCTCGGCCCACCAGGAGTCGTATGGCTCCCCCCAGCGTGCAGTCGGACGATCTCGGGTTGGCTCACGCACCGGGACCTGGTTCTGTGGGTCGGTAGGCATGGCCGTGCATTTATCGTGCGCCACCGTGTGCGTCTCCGGGGTGGGAATCTGCTGTGTTGCGTGGCGCCGGAAGGAGGGCGAGCTCGACGAGTGTCGCTTGTGAGCGGGGAGCTGTGGGTGACGGACCGCAAAGCGGGTATCGTCGTGGTGTCGGTCATCGGGCTCGAGCCCAGGACACGATCCGCTGCGGCCTGTCGGAACCGGGGCTGTGCCGCCAGGCGACCCCCGAGGACTCTCTCATCGATGCCCCCAGGAGCGCGACCGATGGCATGGCTGATCACCACCGATGAGGTCCCTGAGGCCTGGCCCCTGCGCTGCGTGGGCTGTGGCGCGGCCGAGCCGAGCGGTCGCCTCAAGGCCTATGGCGAGCGCCTCAAGGCCAGCGTCGGGGTGGCCCACATCTTCGAGCGGCTGTGCGTGGAGCTGCCCTGGTGCGAGCGCTGTGCAGCCCGGGCCACCGCCATGGTCTTTGCCGGCGTGGGCCTGATCGTCGTGCCCTGGGTGCTCCTGCTGGCCCTGTCCTTCGAGCCCAGCGTGGCTCACCTGGTCGAGCCCCAGGTCCTGGTGACCGCGTGCTGTGTGCTCAATGGCGTGGGCATGCTGCTGCTGGGGGCGCGCTACTGGTTCACTCGCCCGGTGCGCCTGCTGGCCAGCAAGGAGGGTGTGACGGGCTTCGTGCTGCGCAACCGAGAGGTGGCGCGGGAGCTGGCTGACCTCAACGGATTGTCCGTGGACCGCTGCCTGCGTCCCAGGGGCTGGTAGCTGCCTGGGTCAGCGCTCCAGCGGGATCCAGTTGATGGGCGCCTGCGGGCCCTCGCTGATGCTCAGCAGGGCGTCTCCCGCGACCGAGAAGGCCAGGGACTCGGCCTGGCGTTCCCAGGGCAGGGACAGGGCGCAGGGCTCCTTGGCCAGCACCTGCTCCATGGTGTCGGCGCCGTCCCGCAGCCACATGTAGGCGGTGGAGCCGTAGGTGCGGATGACCAGCCGGTCCCCCAGGGGGCTGAAGGCGCCGCCGGTGGTGGCGTTGCCCGAGAGGGGTGAGCTGGCGAAGTCGAGCCAGGCCCGCTCCTCGAGGGTGGCTCGCTCGCCGTGGAGGTGAGGGGGCGGCTTGCTGAAGATCCCCGTGGTGCCCCCGTAGCTCTTGGTCACCACGTAGATGGTGTCGGTGACCGGGTCGACCATCAGGGTCTCGGCGTTGTGGGCGAGGCCGTCGGGGTAGACCAGCTCCAGGGTGGCGCCGCTGAGCGTGCCGCCCTGCTCCCCACCGCTGGCCAGCACCCGGGGCTCGGGTACGCGGTAGACCACCACGCTCTCGCGGGTCTCGCTGTTGTCACCGATGTCGCCGATGTAGAGCAGGTGCTCGCCGCTCTCGGGGTCCTGGCCCGCGGCCAGGTCTTCCCAGTCTCGGGCGCTGGCGTCCAGGAGCTCGTAGGTCCCCAGGTGCTCGCCGGTGTGGGACAGTGCGTACAGGAAGGGGCCGTCCCCGCTGTCGTTGTGGACCCAGATCACTCCGGGATTCATCCGGCTGTCCACCACCCCCGAGGCCTCGTTGACGCCCTCGTGCTCCACCTCGCCCAGCACCTGGGCCTGGCCCACGCTAGGGCAGGTGGCCGGGGCCACGTCCATGACCAGGGTGTCGCGGACACGCTGGCCGAAGCGGTCCTGCAGGCTGAGGACCACCGTGTAGCTGCCGGCGCTGAGGTAGGTGTGCCGCACCCGCCCGCCGGTGGCCTTGGCGCCGTCGCCCAGGTCCCAGCGCGCCCTGGCCTGGGTCCCCTGGGAGGCCTTGGACTCGAAGTCCACGGACAGGGGCACGGCGCCGCGGGCGGGGAAGGCCTGGGCGCGCGCCACCATGCCGGGTGGGCCGTGCGGGCAGGTGCCGCCCGTGTCATCCCCGGCGGGGTCTCGCTCGCTGTCCCAGACCCCGATGCCCGTGGAGCCCAGCTCCGCGGAGGCGGTGTCCTCGTGCTCGGGAGCGTCATGCACGGCGGCGCAGCCCCACAGGGGGGCCAGGCAGACGGCGGCGAACAGGGTGTGTGCGCGCAAGGGGGACCCGAGGGGACGCTGGCGTTGTGTTGGTGGACCTAGCCACCTGGCGGGATCCGGCCAGCTTGTCATCGTTTGTTGTGTGAGCCTCGATGCGAGGGAGCACCTGCTCATGGTCCTGCCACCCACCGCACGATGGGCTCCACGGCCACCGCCAGCACCACGCAGGCCGGCGCCATGCCCAGGGCGGTGCCCAGGAAGTTGTGGCGGAAGCCCACCCCCGCCATGGCCAGGGCGGTGTTCAGGGGCGGGTTGACCGCCAGGAACAGGCGCAGCAGGGCGATGCTCTGGATGGGCCGGTCGTGCAGGCGGCTCAGGGCCTTCCTGAGCAGGGGCCGCTCGATCTCCACCAACAGCTCGCCGCCCACCCTTCGAAACACCGCCACCATGATCGAGCTGGACAAGGCCAGGCCCAGCAGGGCCAGGGGTGGGCCAAGCCAGGGCCCGTAGATCACCACGCCGGCCAGGGCGAAGATCATGCCCGGGGCCCACAGCACCACCGCCGCGCAGAAGATGCTCAGGTAGGCCAGCATGCCCCAGGCCCCCGCGGCCTCCACCCGAGCGCGGATCCAGTCCAGGTCCACCGCCTCGAGCAGCCCGGTGGTCGAGCCGACGGCGTACAGCGCGGCCAGCAGTAGCAAGAGCAGGCCGAAGCGGATGAGCTTGGTGGTCTTTGGGGATGGCACGGTTCGAGGCTCGGGGCTGGCGGCGCCAGGCTCTGTAGCCCGCCATCAGCGGGTGGTGGTAGCCGAAGGAAGCGACGTCCAGGCGGGGGTCGCCCAGGCCGCTGATCCAGCCCGCGGCCTCATGCCAGCCGCCCTGGATGCCTGAGAACGGGCCTACTCGATGCCCAGCAACACCACGTCGAACACCAGGGTGCCCGCCGGCGCCCCCGACTTGCCCTTGTAGGCCAGGTGCTCCGGAATCCACAGGCGCCGGGCCTCACCGACCACCATCAGCTGCAGCCCCTCGGTCCAACCAGGGATCACGGCGTCCAGCGGGAAGGTGGCCGGGGCGCTGCGGGCGAAGGTGCTGTCGATCTGCGTCCCGTCGACGGTCCAGCCCACGTAGTGCACGGTGACCCTGGACTTCGGGCCTGGATGAGCCCGGCCGGCGCCTGGGCGCAGCACCTTGGTGGTCAGGCCCGAGGGGGTGGTGCGGGCGTCGGCGGAGGGGCGGCGGAGATCGGGAGGCACGGGGATGGCCGCGGAGGGAGTGGACGCCGAGGCGGCACCTGTGGTGCCTGCGGTGCCGCCATCCGCCCGATGGGCGCAGCCGAGGGAGAGGGCGAGGAAGACGAGGAGGGTGCGTGGCATGGCCGTCGAAACCGCGAGGGGTGGAAGATCATCCGGAGCGGCGGCTGCAGCGCCGGGGTGGAGTGGACCTGCCCATCAGCGCAGGGCGGCCGGGTAGACCTCGAGCAGCAGGGCGTGGAGGTCCTGGGCCTCGGAGCGCAGCAGCGACTCGCTGTGGCCTTGCTCCAGGCGGGCCTGGTCGACGACGGCTCGCTCTTCGTGGACGGTGAGGGGAACCAGATCGCAGCGGGGAGAGCCGTCTCCGTAGTAGCGACCGTAGGCGCAGCGGCGCAGCTCGTGGGCCGCGGCTGCCCGCTGGACCTCCGCCCGGAGGGCGGCGTAGGCGTCGCCAGCGGCGCGGGCGAAGGACGACGGAGAGGCCAGCAGGTCGCCCAGGGCGGGGCCGGGGGTGGAGAGGCTGCTCTGCTCGACGCTGACGTACAGCTCCGGGCCCAGCGAGATGCGGGAGGTGGCGGTCTGGCCCGCGTAGCGCAGGGCGACGATCTCCCAGTCCACCAGCGAGAGGTCCCGGGCGTCCAGGCGCAGGCTCAGGGCCATGCCGTCGGCCTCCTCGCCTGGCATCCTCCCTGCGTCCACGTTGATCCAGGCCGCCCTCCCGTCTTCGTCGAGCACCGCGGTCAGGCCTCGCCAGGCGCTGCCCCGCGTGCCGCCCACGGCGACCACGCCGGTTCTGCAGTCGTCCGCGGGCACCTGAGGACTGCACCACCACTGCTCCAGGAGCGCCCCGGAGTGTACCGGGGCGGGGCGCTGCCACGGGCCCCCGATGGCCTGGTGCTCGTGCCACACGGCCTGGATCAGCTCGCGGGCTTGGTCGCTGGGGTAGTCCAGCGCCTTCCAGTCCCGCGGAACGGTTAGGGGGCTATGGGCGCAGCCCGCCAGGAGGGTGAGCAGGAGGGCCGTGGGCCTGGCGGGAGGGAGGTGCGGGGAGTGGAGCACGGCTCGAAGGGCCTATGGGGGAGCTTCGCAGGATAGCACCACCTCCCCAGATCCTGCCGCGGGCGCTCACGGACCCGGCGGATAGAAGCCGGCGAAGGTCACGGTGCCAAAGACGGAAGCCTCGCTGCCGTCACTGTGTCTGGCCTTGACCTCCCAGGCGGTCTGGCCGGAGAGGGCGACCTCGCGGATCGCTCCGGTGGGCGCCCCCCAGTTCACCACCGTGTTGCCGTTGGCGAGCCGGGTCGCGCCGCCGTGGGAGCGGGCCTCGAGGGGGTCCACGTCGCCGTAGCGCCAGACCTGGACCAGCTGATGCCGTTGCTCGTCCAGGGCGTACTCGATGGCCACCGAGACGTGACCGTAGCCGCCGTCGGCTTGCCGAGGCGTGGACATCATCAGCAGGTTGCCAGCGGACGTCCAGCGCGCGTCGTGCTGGTAGTAGAAGGGCTCCGTGCCCTCGGCGAAGCCCCAGTCGTCACCGTGGCTGCCGTACTCCGCCAGCACGGCCCCCGTCTCCCGGTCGATCTCGAGGAGACAGGCGGCGTTTCGTATGGAGAGCAGCAGGGAGTCGGTCGCGGCGCGGTAGCTGATGGAGTTGGCGTGGGTCCAGTCCAGCTCGTCTGGGTAGATGCCCTCCCAGTCCTCGTAGCGCTGCGGGTCGGCCCAGTCCCAGGTCGAGAAGATCAGGCGCTGGCTTCCGTCCGCGGCGCGCTCCCAGATGGCGTCGCCGGCCACCTGGGTGGTCTCCTCACCTTCACCTTCGAGGGACCAGCCGCGGGTGTCCTTCACGAGGTAGGCGACGCTGCCCTCTGGGAGCGCCGCCAGGGCGTGGTGGGCCAGCTCCACGCTGCTGCGTTCGATCTGCGCCGGGGCCTCGAGGGGGACCCGCAGGAGCGCAGCCTGGTCGCCGGTCCAGTCCTGCTGCAGGATCACGAAGTCGCCACTCTCCTCGTCCAGCTCGATGTCCGCGAACTCCGCCTCGGCCTCCCCCTCGAGGTACCACACCGGTCGGCCCTGGCGGTCGATGATCATCAGCCAGCTGGAGGTTCCGTCGTGGAGGGCCACCAGCATGAAGCGATCTGCCGCGGCCAGCAGGGTCGCGGGGGTCTTGAGGATGAAGCTGGGCAGGTCCGAGGGCAGGCCGCCTGTGTTCGCCTGTGCGCTGCCCACGTACTCCACGTCCCCTGCCAGGGTGTGGACCTGGACGTCGACCTCCCGGCTGGCGGGCAGCCCGAGGATCTCCACCCGGTGCGCGGTGGACTCTTCCTGCTCCGAGGTCACCAGGGACGCCTCTCCGTCCACCCCGTACACCACCCAAGACGTCCCGGGCTCCTCGGTCTCCCAGCTCACCCACAGCGCGGTCGGCATGCTGGGGTCGCGCTGTACGGTCACCGCGACAGGCTCCATCGAGTCCGGGATGAGGCCGCTGTCGAAGTCGGGATCGCACCCCATGGCGGGCAGGAAGACCAGGGTGAGCAGGCAGGCACGCGGGAGGGGGACCATGGGGACCTCGGCAGTCGTCGCACCTCTGGAGTCCCCATCCGGCCTGGTTCGGATCAAGAACACGGGCGAAAAATCAAAATACCCCAAATAGTAAATACGGGGTCAAGTATGCATGGGTTCGAACAGCGGGCCCCAGCGTGCGGGGATCGCGTCTTGGTCCGAGGAGGAGGGATGGAGATCAGCCGCCCCTCGGGACCGCCCCCCAGGACCAGCGCCTCAGCGCGCGCTCCCCAACAGCAGCTGTCTTCCGCTTCCTCGGCGGCGATCGCGAAGTCGGTCCAGCCGTCGCCGTCGCGGTCGAACCCGGCAGCGAGGCTCCGCCCGAAGCGTCCGGCCTCCACCGGGCCCTGAACCATCACCATCTGACGCTCACCCCAGCGCTCTGCAGTGCGTTCGGTCCTTGCTCTGCATTCTGCGATACTCAACCGTCTCCGCGGCGTACAGAGCAATGGCTAGGCACATTCGGACCGGCGTGCTCGCGAGCCTGACCACCTCGCCGCAGTTCACTCCGCACGGTGGTCGGTTCGATCGTACACCCGTAGTGAAGTCCGCAGTGCGCTTCGACCTCGAGTCCGGTAGACTCCGACGCGATCGGTCGGGCCACGGCCGGCGCGTTGTCGAGGTGATCCCGTGATCTGTCGTCCAGTCCTCTCCGCCGACCGCGACGCACTCGTCGGCCTGCTGGCGCGCACCGACGTGTTCAACGCCGACGAATGCGCCGTCGCCCTCGAGCTCATTGACGACGCGATCGCGAAGCCTGACGATCCCATGGGCTATCGCGTGTTGGTGGCCATCGATTCGAGTGGGAAAGGCGAGGACCTGCTCGGCTACGTCTGCTTCGGCCGCACGCCCATGACCGAGACCACCGTCGATTTCTACTGGGCCGCAGTCGACCCCGACGCGCGCAAGCGTGGAGTCGGGCGGTTCCTGCACGACGCCATCCTCGCGGCTTGCCGAGCCGAGGGCCTACAGCGCATCCGCATCGAGACCTCGTCGCAGGATTCCTACGGTGGCACGCTGTCTTTTCACCATGCCCTCGGCTACGAGACCGTATCGGTGGTGAAGGATTTCTACAAGACCGGCGACGACCTGATCATGCTGTTGCGAAACGTCGAACCTTGACACTCGCCACGGTGAGAGACGTCGAGCGCCCCGGGATCTACCTGACCTTCTTGGCCTGGAGTGGATCCAGTCCGGTGGACACCCTTTCACCTCCGAGAAGAACCGGCTCGATTTCGCTCGATGAACGGCGTTTGAGCTCGGGCCAGGGCAGAAAGGTGATGAAACCGGACCACCAGCGGACCAGGGTAGAGGACCGCCGATCTCGGGGGTTCTCGGAGGGTCGAGCGATGCCCCTTGTGGACCGCCGCAGCGCGATCCGGTGAAAGCAGGTCCGGCGGTCACGTCGCCACCCGGCCCGGGTCAGCAGGACCAGTTCACCCCGCGCGAGCCCCACTCCCGCCCACCTCGGCTGCTGGGGATCGAGGTTGGGCCTGACTGGAGCCTGGCTGTCTACGGCGTCCTTCGAGAGGAACGCAGGGCCGGGCCTCGAGGTGTTCCAGGCTGCGCACACCCCGGCATCCTGCCGCCGTGGTTACGGTGTCCCGTACCATCGAGAAGACCAGTTCAGTCCCAGCATCGTCGACCGCTTCTTTCGCGACGGTGTGGCCGCTCGAATAGCTCCTTTGAATGAGGCAGCGCACGTCGAACTGGTAGCCGAGCTTGGGACAAGGTGGGCTTGATACCGCGTTCAGATGAAAAAGATCGAGGATCAACCTAGACAATCAGTGTGAC
>ERZ890953.149-NODE-149-length-41842-cov-7.380764_pt1 | contig 41842 bp, 30 predicted proteins | sample MGYA00521264_ERZ890953 | MGnify/ENA primary metagenome ERZ890953 (study PRJEB32303, sample SAMEA104408629) | aquatic metagenome | biome: Brackish water; feature: Chemocline; material: water | place: Baltic Sea | collected 2014-10-26T21:54:00 | depth 200 m ...
CGCCGACAGCGACGCCGACAGCGACGCCGACAGCGACGCCGACAGCGACGCCGACGCCGACGCCGACACCGATCCGGTGGGCTCTCCGGTCTCCATCAACGAGATCATGCCCTGGAGCGAGGCCGGCGATGACTGGATCGAGATCTACAACAGCAGCGGCGCCTCGGTCACCATGTCCGGCTGGCTGATCACCAACGCCTTCGGCCAGCAGGACGCCGAGTACTACGCCCTACCCGACGGCACCGCCATCGCCAGCGGCGGCTTCCTGCTGCTGTGGGCCAACGGGCTGGCCGACGGGCTGCAGACCAACTTCGAGCTCGACCCGGCCGGTGGGACCATCACCCTGCTGGTGGACATGACCACCGTGGTCAACCAGGTCGAGTACCCTGCGCTCGAGGCCGAGCACAGCTACGCCCGCGTCCCCGACGGCGGCGAGAAGCTGGTCGACACGGCCAACCCCACGCCCGAAGCCGCCAACCTCGAGTAGGGCCGGATCAGTTGCAGGCGCTGGGATCCACGTCGGGGTCGAAGGGCCCGCCGTAGTCGGCACCCTCGAGATCCTCGATGCGGACAAAGAAGCAGCTCTCGGAGCTGTCGCTGCAGGCGTGGCACTCGGTGCCCAGGGCGTCGAGCAGATCGCAGACCGTGCTCTGGATGCGGTCGCCCAGGGCGTCGTCCAGCTCGCGGCCATCGATCTCGGCCACCATCCAGCCCTCGAGGAATCCCTGCCCATAGGGCTGGATTCGCAGCTCGAGTTGCGCGTCCATGAGGGTGACCTGCTGGCCGTTGATGGTCAGATCCACGTCGGTGCGCTCCACCAGCAGCCACGGATTGCCAGAGAAGTCCGCGCCCGAGAAGTCCAAAACCGGCTGGCATGGATCCTGGTGGCCGTCGGCTCCGGTCAGCGCGAAGACGAGATCGATCGTGTCGTCGTACTCTTCATCGATGTGGAACAGCACCGCGGTGGAGTCCATCAGGGCCAGGAAGGCTCCCAGGCCTTCGGGCTCGCTGACGGTGGCCTGGGCCAGGTCGGCCATCCAGGTGCGGCCCTCGACGGCGGCGTCCACAGGGGGCAGGGCCTCGGGGCCGGTGTCCGAGTGCTCGCCCTCGTCGGCCTCCTTGTCCTTTCCCGTGAGGAAGCTGAGGCCCAGGGTTCCGCATCCAACGAGCACGATCAGCGGCAGGGCGAGCATGGGACCTCCTGTTGAGGGCGCATGTACACCCGAACCAGGCCAGGCGTCAAAGGAATTCCCTTGGGGGGGATCAGAACTCGAGCGTGACCCCGCTGTGGATCTGGCTGGCGCCCCGGAAGCTGTACAGACTGCTGCCCTCCACCGCCTGGACCCACGCGCCCCCCACCACGATGGCGGCGGCGTCGGCATGCAGCAGCTCGAGATCGGCCGTCGCGAGCACGCCGGCGCCCCGGACATCGCCCAGGGCTCGCAGCGAGAGCAGCACGGTGTCGCTCAAGGTGATCCGGGCCGCCACGCTGGCGTAGTCTTCGAGCTCGGAGCGCTGCCGCTCGGTGGGGAAGCCGTGCAGCCACTGCAGGTTCAGGTAGACCCGGCCGAAGCCGCGGTCGAGCCCCACCACCCAGGTGGGGTAGGGCTGGCCGTCCTGGGTGACCACCTTGGGGATGGGATCGGGCACGGCGTCGATGGTGCCCAGGCGCTCGAGGGCCTCGAGCTGAGTAGCGCTGGCGCGGGCCGCGGTGCGCTCGGGGAACACCACCGCCGCCTCGACCCAGCCGCCGATGTCGGCGATGAGCTCTCCTCGGGCCTCGACCCCAGCCACGTCCACCACGGGGTAGCGCATGGGCACGGCCACATCGACCCGCGAGTCTGAGGTCTGGAAGCCTGTGATGATCATCTCGCCGTCAGCCTGGGGCAGGCTGTCGCGGCCGTGGAAATAGCTGACGGCCAGATCTCCCCGGGCTGCAGCCCAGGACAGGCGCGCGCCGCCCCCCATGTTGTCGAGGGTGCGCTCGGGAGGCTCGATGCGGGCCTCGATCTCGTTGACCGAGACACCGTCGAAGGTCTCGCCGAAGTCGGAGCCGTCCCCCACCATCTCGTCGGCCCCGGGCAGCAGCTCCACCCCCTGGCGGGGCAGCACCGCGGGCCAGGCCATGGGCGTCCACACACCCTCGAGCTGCACCCCGCCCTTGTGCAGCAGGGCGCGGGCCATGGGCACGGGCAGGCGCGCGTCCAGGGCCAGGGGGTTCTCGAGGTCCCAGGGGTTGACCCGGTCGACCACGTGCAGGCCATCGGCCACGCCCCAGGGCACCCGCTGCACGCCGAGCTCGAGGTCCAGGGCCTGCAGTCCCAGCTCGCGCAGATCGATCACCGCCTCCTGGATGCGCCAGGAGGCCCCCAGCACGGCCATGGGATCGGTGGTCTCCTCCATGAGCTCGGCATCCACCGCGTGGTGCAGGCGCAGGTCCACCGCCAGCCGGGCGTGGCTGCGGGCGTTCAGGCTGGCGCGGGCCCAGCCCCCCACCACCGCCGTGTCGCCGTAGTCCAGCAGGGGGCAGTCACCTGCGCCCTCGCCACAGTCTCGCAGGGCGAAGCGCAGGTGGGTGCCCAGGTGGCCGCCCACGTCGGCGTCCACCGCCCAGGCCGGGGAGGCCAGGGCGGCGATGGCGAGCAGAGCGACCAAGATCCGGGCGCTAGTTACGGGCCGCGGTCAGGTCGAGGGAGATCTCGCAGGGATCCGACTGGACCACCGGGCAGTTGTCGGGGTCCAGCTCGAAGCCGGCGGTCTCGAGGGTGGCCGAGCCGGTGATGCTGTCGGCGCCCACGATGGTGAGGTCGGCCGAGATGGTGATCTGGACCATGCACTTGGGGAAGTTGTCGGCGTCCAGCGCCACGGCGTCGGGCTGATCCGTGGGAGCGAGCACCATGAGGCCGTCGCCACCGTCGGTGATGGTGACGTCCATGGCCATGAAGGGAGCGGGCAGGGCCAGCTCGTAGCTCGCCGGCAGGTCGGCCCAGGTGGGCAGCTCGGTGGTGGCGGCCCAGTCGTTGGGGGTCGCGGCGCCATCGGGCATGAAGATGGGCTCGAAGGAGCCGTCGTAGCAGCCGTCGCTCACCGCGGTGGTGGTGAACTGGAAGGTGCCGCCCTCGAAGGTGGCGAAGTCGAAGTCGGACGCGCTGTCGTCCGTGTCGCCACAGGCCATCAGGAACAGGGCTGCCAGGGGAAGAATGCGATGCATGAGAGTCTCCGTCTCTTGGGGGTCAGGGTCGTGAGAGGCTGGTAACCGTGAATAGCTCATCGTCCAAGCCGCGGTCGAACGCCACCTCTGTCGTAGTGGCCACGGTGGTGCGCTCCCGCTCGAGGTCCTCGACCTTCATGGTGTGGGCGAAGCTGTAGCCATCGACCTCGCGGAAGTCGGACAGCAGCACCCGCCGCAGCACGGTGCCGGCGGCGTCCAGGTGCTCGAGCGTGGTCCACAGCTGGTCGCTGGCGCGCAGCACGAGGCGCGAGCGGGCGTGGCTGTGGGCCTTGGGGTCCAGTGGCGTGAGCATCAGCTCCACCTGCTCGGCGTCCTCGCTCACCAGCGCGGCCGTGTACTCCTCGGCGAAGCTCGTGCGCGCCAGGTCCTCCATGGAGATGTCGGTACCCATGAAGGCGTCGCCCCGCTGCTCGCCGATGACCCGGCGGGTGCGGTCGTAGCTGGGCAGGTACAGGTGCACCACGTCGTCGGCACCCACCAGCAGGCCCACCCCGGCCAGGCGCGGCGGGTCGGTCAGGCGCACCAGGCGAAGATCGGCGCCCTTCTGCCAGATCTCCAGGGTGCGGCTGACCTCGCGCCCCTTGCTGTCGGCCATGGCCACCTGCATCACCGCGTGGGTGTCCTGAGCAGGCGAGGCCGCAGCATCGGCCTGGGCGAGCCACTCTGGGCCGGTGGCGGCCCAGGAGGTGGCGGAGGCGAGGACGAGCAAGGCGGAGGGTGTGAGCATGGTGGAATCATCCAACTTCGGGGCTCGGAGGTCAATCGGACGAGGAGGCTTCGGCCCCCGCCGCCACCCTCAGCTCCTCCAGAAACCTCGGCATCCCCAATACCTGGAACCAGCGCACCAGGGCGTCGGGGATGGAACCCCCGGGATCGTAGTGCAGCGTGGAGATCAGCCGCACCCCCTCCCCCTCTCGCAACACCGTGTACACGCCGTCGTCTCGCTCAACTCCCACCCTGCCTTCCTGGGGGGCCGGCTGGGGCTCGGCCCGGGTCCAGCGGAAGACCCGACCACCGTCCACCTCCTCGCTCCACATGCGCAGCAGGATCTCCCGGTCCACCATCATGGGCGCGGTGTGCACATGCACCACCAGGGCGCCGTCCTCATGCTCTTCGACGATCCGGGAGCTCTGCACCATGGACCAGATGGCCTGATGACCGCCCCAGCCCCCCAGCAGGCGGTGCAGCTGCTCGGGAGCCAGCTCCGGCCAGAGGCACTCGGCCCGCAGGATGGGGAACCCGTCGGCCTGGGGCGAGCTGCGCGCGAAGCTGCAGCCGCCCTCACAGTGCAGGGGCTCGAAGTGCGGGGGCTCGCCGCCCAGTGCGCTCATCGCGAGGAAGAGAAACCACATCGCTCCCAGGGTATTAGAATCCACACCTCGCTGCAGGCCCCTCGTGGCCACGCGGCCTGGAGTTCCCAGAGGAGTCCATGGTGATTCTCGACAAGCAAGTGGCAGCGGGCGAAAGCGCCGATCGGGTGGGAGGCAAGGCCACAGGCCTCGGGCTGCTCATGCGCGAGGGGCTCCCCGTTCCTCCCTTCTTCGTGATCCCGGCCGACGAGGAGCTGGAGCGCCAGGATCTCAAGGATGCCCTGGACGCCCTGGGGCCCGGCCCCTACGCGGTGCGCTCGTCGGCCCTGGCCGAAGACGGCGCCCAGCACAGCTTCGCCGGGCAGCTCGACAGCTTCCTGGGGGTCAAGGCCATCACCAAGGTCCAAGCGGCCATCACCGCCTGCCGCGACTCGGGGCGCTCGGAGCGGATCCGGGCCTACTGTGCCACCCACGGCATCGAGCCCGGGCCTGTGGCCGTGGTGGTGCAGCGCATGATCCGGGGCGAGGTCAGCGGCGTGATGTTCACCCGCGATCCCGACCAGCCCGAGCACACCCTCATCTCCGCCGCCTGGGGCCTGGGCGAAGGCGTGGTCCAGGGCAGCGCCGACTGCGACGCCTTCAGGGTGGGGCCCGACGGCGCGATCGAGTCCGAGATCCTCGACAAGCAGATCCAGATCAAGCTGGTGGGCGAGCAACCCGCCGAGCGGCCCGTGCCCAAGGCCAAGCGTGAACAGCCCGTGCTGAACGAGGCGCAGGTCCGTCAGCTGGTGGCCTGGGGCCGTCAGCTCGAGCGCGTCGGCGGCTGCCCCCAAGACGTGGAGTTCACCCTCGAGGGCGAGCAGATCTGGCTGGTGCAGACCCGCCCCATCACCACCCCCGTGCCCTGGGGCCGCAAGCTGCTGTGGGACAACTCCAACATCGTGGAGTCCTACTCCGGGGTCACCACGCCGCTGACCTACAGCTTCGCCCGGGGTGCCTACAACACCGTCTACCGCCTGTTCTGCGGCGTCATGGGTGTCTCACGGAGGACCATCCAGCAGAACGACGCCATCTTCCAGCGGCTCATCGGGCTGATCCAGGGCCGGGTGTACTACAACCTCAACGCCTGGTTCCGCATCCTCACCCTGCTGCCCGCCTACCAGTACAACCGCGTGGCCATGCAGCAGATGATGGGGGTCAGCGAGGTCGCGGCCGACGAGGACGCCGAAGCCCCCGCCTCCATCTGGCAGCGCAACCTGGTGCACAAGCCCCGCGTGGCCTGGCTGCTGGTCACCCTGCTGTGGCGGCTGCTCTGGCTGCGCAAGGACACCCGACGCTTCCAGCGGGAGTTCGAAGAAGCCGTGGGCGGCCACCGCAAGCGCGATCTCCCCTCCCTCCCGCCCTCTCAGCTGGTGGCCATCTACGGAGAGCTGCAGCGGCGCCTGCTCATGCGCTGGACCCCGCCCCTGGTCAACGACTTCTTCTGCATGATCTTCCACTCCGCCCTGCGCAAGCAGTGCGCCCAGCTGCTCTGTGCCGGCGACGAGGCCCGGGGCGCCGCCATGGCCAACGCGTTGCTGGCGGGCCAGGGCGATCTCGAGAGCACCGCCCCCACCCGCGCCCTGCTCGAGCGCGCCACCCGGCTGCGCGCGGCCCCCTGGGCCCGGGAGCTGTTCGACTCGAGCGCCACCGACGCAGAGGTGCTCGCGGGCTCCCTGCGCGACCCCACCTTCGGCCGCTGGCTCGACGCCTGGATGGAGCGCTACGGCGACCGCTGCATCGACGAGCTCAAGCTCGAGACCACCCCCCTGCGGGAGCAGCCCGAGTTCATCATCGCCAGCCTGCGCAACTACCTGCGGGGCGAGCCCCTGGACCCCTCCCAGTTCGGGGCGGGCGAGCGGCGGCGGCGGCAGATGGCGGAACAACAGGCCCGCGCCCAGCTCACGGGCCGGCGACGGATCGTGTTCCTCTGGATCCTCTCCCGGGCCCGCGAGACCGTGGCCACGCGCGAGGATCTCCGCTTCCTGCGCACTCGGATCTTCGGCCTGGTGCGCGACATCTTCCGGGCCATCGGCGGCCACATGGCCACAGCGGGCGCCATCGACCAGCCCAGCGATGTCTTCTACCTGCAGCTCGAGGAGCTCTTCGGCTGGGTCGAGGGCAACACCCCCAGCACCTCCTGGCGGGGCCTGGTGCAGCTGCGACGCACCGAGTTCGAGGCCTACCGGCAGCTGCCCGGCCCGCCCGAGCGCTTCCACACCTGGGGCCCGGTCCACCGCCACAACCGCTTCGCAGGCAAGCCCGTCAAGGTCGAGCTGGGGGATGACGGTATGCTGCGGGGCACCCCCTGCTACCCCGGTGTGGTCGAAGGCCGGGTGGTGGTGCTGAAAGACCCCGGCGCCGGAGCGCGGCTCGACGACGACATCCTGGTCACCCCGCGCACCGATCCCGGCTGGGTGCCGCTGTTCCCCTCCATCTCGGGGCTGCTGGTCGAGCGGGGCAGCCCCCTGAGCCACTCCGCGGTGGTGGCCCGGGAGATGGGCATCCCCACGGTGGTCGGCGTGCGCGGACTCACCGCGCTGATCCACGACGGTCAGCGGGTGCGCATGGACGGCGCCGCGGGCACGATCAAGCCCCTGCCCCCCCGCGCGGCCCTGAACGACGCGCCGGTCCCCCCCGAGGAAGAGATCGCCGACGCCGCCGTGGCCAGCGCCGACGCCGGCGAGGAGTAGGCGTGAGCCACGGCGCCGCCCAGCCCCTGGCCAGCAGGCTCTCCTACGCCCAGTGTTGGGAGGACTGGAGGGTGCTCTGCGACGCCCTCGAGGTCGGCCCGGGCGACCGGGTGCTGTCGGTGGCCTCCGCGGGCTGCAACAGCATGGCCCTGGCGCTCCGCGGCGCCGAGGTCGTGGGCATCGACCTCTCCCCACCCCAGATCGCCCTGTGCGAGCTCAAGCTCGCCGGAGCCTTCCTGTCCTACGAGCGCTTCCTCGCGCTGCTGGGCCTGGCGCCCGGCGCCCCCCTCGAGGTCTACGCCGAGCTCGAGCCACGGCTGTCCCCGAGCTCCCAGTCCTTCTGGCAGGCGCACCCGCAGCTGCTCGTGCAGGGCCTGCTGGGTGCTGGGCGCTTCGAGCACTACCTGGCCACCTTCACCCGCAGGGTCCTGCCGCTGATCCACCGCCGGGCCGCTATCCGCGGGCTCATCGACGCCAAGTCTCCCGAAGACCAACGGGCCTGGTACGACCTCCACTGGTCCACCTGGCGCTGGCGCGGCCTGTTCCGCGTGTTCTTCAGCCGCTGGGTCATGGCCCGCCTGGGCCGCAGCCCGGAGCAGTTCGCTCAGGTGCAGGGCGCTGTGGCCGACCGCATCCTCACCCGCTGTGACCAGGTGCTGGGCGGCCAGGCGCTGGACGCCAACCCCTACGTGCAGTGGATCCTCGAGGGGGCCTGGCGCTCCATCGAACACACCCACCCCTACCTCACCCGACAGGGGCACGCGGGGCTGGCCCAGGCCGCAGAGCGCATCAGCTGGGTGCAGTCCAGCCTCGAGGCCCACCTGCCCAGCTGCCCGCCCGGCCACTACACCGCCTTCAACCTGAGCAACATCGGTGAGTACCTGCCCACCCCCGTGTGGGAGTCCCTGTACGCCGGCCTGCTCGAGGCCGCCGCCCCCGGCGCCCGCATCGCGACCTGGAACCTCTTCGTGCCCCGCGCCTGCCCGCCGGCCCTCGCCGACCGCGTCCAGCGCCACCCCGCGCGCTCCGCCGCCCTGCTGGCCCAGGATCGCGTACCCTTCTACGGAGCCTTCGTGCTGGAGACCGTGCGCTGATGCCCGAACGAGCCCCCTCTCCTCCCGCTGACGCCACCGAGCGCTTCGTCGACCGCCTGCTGCGCCTGCGCTGGCTGCTGGTGGGCCTGCTCTGCCTGCTCAGCGCCGCCTCCCTGCTGGGCCTGGCTCAGCTGGGCGTGGACAACGCCCTGGACATCTGGTTCGTCGAGGACGACCCCGCCCTGCAGGCCTACGACGCCTTCCAGGAGACCTTCGGCAACGACGAGGTGGTGGTCCTCTCCCTGCACCAGAGCGGCAGCATCCTGAACGACGCCGGCATGGCCCGCATCCAGGCCGTCGGGGATGTGGCCGCGGGGGTGCAGGGCATCGACCATGTGCTGTCCCTGGCCACCATCGAGCAGATCCGCTCCGGGGACGACTGGCTCGAGGTCGCCAAGCTCTACCAGCCGCCCGTAGGCGACGACTTCGCCGCCTCGGTGCTCGGAGATCCGCTCCTGGCGGGCTCGCTGGTCAACGCGGCGGGCGACACCGCCCTGGTGTTGGCCTGGATGGAGTCCATGGGCGACATCGACGCCCAGCGGGACGCCATCCTCGCAGACCTGCGAGCCCAGGTGGCCGACACCGGCGAGACCGTGAACTACGCCGGCATGGGCGTGGTCTACGCCGCGCTCAACCAGGCCAGCACCGTGGACTCCCAGGTCTTCATCGCCGCCAGCTACCTGGTGATCGTGGGCCTGTTGCTGCTGCTGTTCCGCCGGGTGGGGCCCGTGGTGCTCACCATGGTCGTGGTGGGGCTGGCTGCGGTCTGGCTGATGGGCCTGTACGGCGCCACCGGCCACGACATCAACATGGTCACCATGGTCCTGCCCACGCTGATGTTGATCATCGGGGTCAGCGACTGCATCCACTTCCTGAACCGAGCGGTGGAGCAGCCCCAGGGGGGCACCCGCTGGGAGCGGGCCCGGTCCGCCGTGGCCTTCATGTTCTGGCCCTGCTTCATGAACTCCCTCACCACCGCCGCCGGCTTCGCCGCCCTGGCCACCGCCAGCATGCCGGTGGTGCGCGACCTGGGCGTGTTCGCGGCCATCGGCGTGCTCGGGGCCTTCGTCGCCGCGCTGATCGGCTGCTCGGTGGGCCTGCTCTGGCATCGCCTCGAGCCCGCCCCCGAGCCTTCCCGCCTGATGACCAAGGTCATCACCGGCATGGCTGTGCTGGCCACCCAGCGCCCCGCCGCGGTGCTGATCGGTGCCCTGCTGCTCATCCTCACCGGAGCCCTGGGCATCACCCGCCTCGAGGTCGACACCTACAGCATCGACTACCTCCAGTCCCACCACCCGGTGCGCCAGGACTCCGAGGCCATCGAGTCCACCTTCGGCAACTACACCCCCCTGGAGCTGGTGGTCGAGTCTCCGGGCGCCCTGCGGGATCCAGTGGTGATGGCGGCGGTTGCGCGCTGGCAGGACGCCATGCTAGCCCACCCCAGCGTGGACTGGACCCGCTCCCCTGCCGACACGGTGCGCAAGCTCAACCAGGTCCTCAGCGACGGCGAGCCCGAGAGCTTCGTCGTGCCCGCCGACCCCAACGCCCTCGAGCAGGCCCTGCTGCTGTACGAGAGCGACCCCGACAGCGACCTGTCCAGCCTGGTCTCGGCCGACGAGAACAAGCTGCGCATCACCGCGGGCATCCCCATGGTCAGCGCAAAGGCCTTCGGCGTCATCCTCGACGACCTGCTCGCCATGGCCGATCTGCCGCCGGGTGCCACCATCACCCCGGGCGGCTACATCCCTCTGTACGTGCGGATCATGGAAGAGGTGGTGACCTCCCAGGTCTCGAGCTTCGCCCTGGCCTTCGTGGTCATCTTCGTGATGCTGGCGCTGCTGTTCCGCTCCGTCCGCCTGGCGGCGCTGGCCGTGCCTGCCAACCTGGTGCCGGTGGTGATCATCCTGGGCATCATGGGCCTGGTGGGCATCCGGCTTGACGTGGCCACGGTCACCGTCTCCGCCATCATGCTGGGGCTGATCGTCGACGACACCACACAGTTCCTGTACCGCTTCCGCTACGAGCTGCAGCGCCTGGGGGACCACCGCCAAGCGGTCGAGGCCGCCATCCATGGCGTGGGCCGTGCCCTGCTCTCCACCACGGTGGTGCTGTCCCTGGGCTTCCTGGTGCTGGGCCTGGCCCAGATCCGCTCGGTGTCCTGGTTCGGCGTGCTCATGTCCCTGGCCATGGTGTTCGCCCTGCTGGGCGACCTGCTGATGTTGCCAGCCATGATCGTGCTGTTCCGTCCGAAGATCCGGACCGTGTGACCGCGGCCTGCAGGACACCTCGGCCTCTCCCGATCGCTGGAGTGCCCCCGTCACCACGAACCCGAGGAGTGCCCGACACAGAGGGCGCTCGTGGTGAACGCGACTCGGAGAAGTCACCACGAACCTTGGGAGTGATCGGCACAGGGCGCGTTCGTGGTGATGACGGCCCGGACAAGTCACCACGAACCCGGGCAGTGCCCGGCACAGGGAACGTTCGTGGTGGTCAGCTTGCCCGCCGCAGCTGGAGTGAGTGGGGCTCGAGCACGCTGGGGTGGTGCCGCGCCAGATAGTGCCGAATGGCCAGCTGCAGCCTGGCTGCATGGAGCAGCCGCGGCGGCACGTCCAGGTGGCGCAGGCGACAGATGGTGTTGGCCGACCTGCCCAGCAGCTCCGACAGCTCGCTGTTGCCGAGCTGGGGAGAGCAGAGCTCGACCACGGCGGCTCTTCCCAGCAGGCCCAGCTCCCGGTGCTGGTCCAGGTCACCCAGGCCCAGAGCCCCAGCCACAGCGTCCACCGGCTGCACCAGCTCGCAGCAGGGCTCGAGCGCCGGGATGGCCAGGTGCCGCACCAGCTGACCACGGCCTTCGCGGGGCAGCAGCTCTCGCGCCAAGCCCATGCTGGCGGTGCGCAGAGTCCGGGCCCCAAGCAGCTCCGGTAGACTCGAGGCGTCCAGGAAGGGATCCGAGCGCACGCCGTGGTGATTGCGCTGGCCCAGCACGTAGTGGAACACCGAGCGCAGGTGGTGCTGGTCGCGCACCTCGCGGATGCGGGCGGGGAAGAAGGACACGGGGATTCGGAGCTGGCCGCGCAACGCCACGGCCAGCTGCTGCGCCAGCCGTCCGGCCTGCTCCCGACTGCAGAGCACCACCAGGTGCAGGTGGTTGTCAGCGGCGCCGAAGGCCAGCAGGCCCGCGCCATCCGCGACGCGGTACACCGTGCGCGCCAAGAGCCTGCGCTCTGCGGGGCCGGGGGCGATGACACGGTCGTCGTCGGTGCGAAGCATCAGGTGCCAGGCGAGCTCGAGCATGGGGACCTCCAGGTTGAATGCCCCCGGGTCCAGAGCAAGCCCGATGCCAGGCTCGCCCTACGGTTCGAGCAGCCTTTTCACGCGCTGGATCGTCGAAGTGTCGAAGCTGGCGTCGACGGCTCGACGCTCGCGCGAGCTATGTGCCCTCGAAGGCACCAACCCCGTACAGCGCCGCAGCCGGCGGCCAGGCGCCGCGACTCAGGGGCTCCCCCCCGGCAGATCCTGGTCGCGCAGCAGCTTCTCGACGCCCAGCAGGGCGCAGCCGATGTGCTGCACGGCGTCGACCTGCACGTCCAGGCTGACGGGGTTGTCCCGGAACCCACCGAGCAGCCGCGAGGGGTGCCCCAGCAGGGGGCTGTCGGCCGGGCGGTAGGCCGAGGCCAGGAAGAGCCGCGCGTAAGCCATGGCTTGGTCATACCAGGGGCCGCGCTGACCCAAGCGCCGATCTCGCTCCGCCCGGGCCACCACCGCCTCGGCGCCGCCCCCTGCCGCGCCCGCCACCGCCTGCACGGGACCGTCGTGGTTGGGGACCGAGAAGCTGTCGCGGTTCAGGTAGCCCTCGCAGACCCCCCAGCCCGCGGGCCGGTCCAGCACCTCGGTGGCCACCAGGGCCGCCGAGCAGGACCAGTGCTCCCCGATGGTGAACAGCCGCCCGGCGGGCATGGGCCAGTAGGTGGACTCCCAGCTGTCGGCGATGCGCTCCAAGGCCTCGCGGGCGCCGGGCATGCCCGCCCGGGCCGCGGCGGCCACCGCCAGGGTGCCCTGGCCCTGGGCGTAGGAGATGCGCTTCTGCTCAGGCCACGAGGAGCTGTCGATGTCGAAGTTTCCCACCACGATGCCCTGCTCGTCTACCGAGGAGAGAACCTGGGCGCCCCAGGCCTGCTGCAGGTCGGGCCGGTCGTCCATTTCGAGGGCCGCCAGCAGGGCCAGCGCGGTCGTGCCCACCCAGGACTTGCCGTCGTTCCGGGCGGGATCGAGGACGAAGCCTCGACCGTCCTCGGCGTAGAAAGTCCGCTCTCCGAGGTGATCAAGGGCGAGCTTGGCCGCGGTGTGCAGCGCCGGGTCATCGCTGCGGCTGGCAGCCCGGGCCAGGAACCAGGTGGCGCCCGCGTGGCGCGGGTAGTTGTAGCCCTTGCCCAGGTCGCCCGATGGGCCCTTGACGATGTAGGCGAAGCGGCCGTCCGGGGTCTGGTTGCGGGCCACCATGCGGGCGCCGGCCAAGGCCGCCTCGTGGACCGCGTCGGCGCTCAGGTCCGGCGGCGCCGCCCAGCTACGCTGCACCGGCGCCACGCCGCTGTCACCCGCGAGCCAGCTGCGCATGGCCACACCCTGGGTGGCGCCGCGGGCCGGGCCCTTGCCGAGGTCGAGCGCACCCACGCGCAGGCTTGGGGCCAGCTCGGCTCGTCGCGCGCTCCCGGACCGCCACAGCTCGAGGCTGCCCACTACGCCATCGGGACCGAGCAGACCGTGCTCGCCCAGGGGCAGCAGGGCCACCCCCGAGGCCGCCAGCCAGGGCACACCCAGGCGGTGCCGGGCCGTGGCGAGGTCCACATAGAGCGCAGCCCCAGGGAGCCGCTGGGGGGGGACCCAGGCCTGCAAAGCGCTGGACAGATCGGCCCCCTCCAGGACCTGCCGGTCGTAGATCTCTCCTGCCTCCACCGCCGAGACCACCAGCAACGCCGAACCAGCGCTCACAGGGGCAGCCTCGACCTGTTCTCCCTGCCAGCGGGCCTCGAGCCAGGCCGCCGTGGCGGCGCCGTCGTGGGCCGGGTAGCGCTCCAATGGCGCCTGATGGATGCTGTGCCACACCGGCGGAAGCAGCAGCGCCAGCACCAGCGCCGCGGCGCCCGCGGCTCCCGCCCGAAGGCCCACACCCACCTTGGCCAGCTGCCAGATGGGCAGGAAGATCAACCAGGGCAGCGCGGCCATCACCCCACCGATCACGGCCCAGCCCATGCCCGCGCCCACCTGTGCGAAGTGCAGCACGGCGTGGACCCCGATCTGCAGGTACAAGCCCACCACCAGGCCGACGGCCAGCAGCGACCCGATGGCGGCGATCCGCACCCAGGCGGCGGCCGGACGACCGAGCAGGACCACCCCCCCGGCGGCCAGCTGCAGGGCCGCCACCACCCCGAGCACGCCGAACAGCGGCAGCCAGCGGGGCCCCAGGATCGCCGCCGCGGCGACGTAGACCGCGGCCTGGAGGATGCAGAGGATGCCGGCGCTGCGCTTCATGGGTACTCCGCGGGCGTAGACCCCGAGGTCGCGGGGTCTCGGACCTGTGCCATCATAGCCCTCGCGCCCCGCCGCAGCCCTGTGGAGACAGCCCTTGCGCAGCCCCTCGCGAGGCTTCACCGCCGTCCTGGCCGTCCTGCTCGCCCTGGGCCTGCTCACGCCCGGCGCGCTGCTGGTGGGCCTGCACCACGCGGGCGCCGCGACCACGGTGGACGAACCCACGGCTCTCCCCTCCCCTCGCTGGGCCTGTGTGATGGGGGCCCGGGTCTACGGTCCGGGGGACCCCTCCCCATCGCCCTCCAGCGGGTCGAGGCCGCCGCGGCCCTCGCGGCGGCGCACCCAGGCCTGCGCTTCGTCGTGAGCGGCCACGAACCAGCCGCACATGAGGCCACCGAATTGGCCGCGGCGCTGGTGGACCGGGGCGTGGCCCCCGAGCGCATCCAGGTGGATCCCCACGGCAGCTGCACCCTGGCCAATGTGCGCGCCATGGCCCAGCACAGCGAGGGACCTGTGGTGTTCGTGAGTCAGTGGGTGCCTACGAGGGGCTGGCCGGCGATTAGCCGCCGAACAGCCGCAGCTGTGCCCGGCGGTCCACCGGCTCCCGGGGGGCCTCGCGCGCGCCGCGACCCACCACCCAGGCACCGCGGGCGCGCGCTTCGTGGAAGAGCTCGGCGTAGTGTTCGTTGTTGGCGATGCGCACCAGCTGATCGGCGCTCATCCCCTCGAGATCCTCGGCCTGCCGCACGATGGCGAAGGGCCGCCCAGGCAGGTCCACGAAGCGCCAGCTCACATCCCGGCCGAACTCCCACAGGGCGTAGCCCTTGGACGCGGAACCCTCGCCAGCGGCCGTGCGCGTAGTGGCCCCCGGGTAGACCACCTCGATGGGCCCCAGCCGCACCGCCTGCCTCGGATGCAGGTGCCCACCCATGGCCCAGCGTGGCCCACCTGGCAGGTGTTCGGGACCGATGGTGCCCGCCGGTCGGCCCACCCGAAAGGTGAAGCGCGGCACCCTGCAGCCGCTGACCGCCTGGTGCAGCAGGAGCAGATCGGCCCCTGGCCCCACGGCCTGGGCGGCGGCCCGCTGGAACCCATCCACGCTGCGCTTGAACGGCACGGCCGCGATGGCGAGATCGCCGAAGCGCAGGCGGGTGGGAGCATCGACGATGTGCAGCCCCTGAGGCGCCAGGCGAAACACCCTCAGCAACGCCGCGGGGTCGTGGTTGCCAGGGATCAGCACCACCGGTGCCCGCGTGGCCACCCGGGTCAGCAGCTCGGCGGTCCAGCGCACCAGCTTGCGGCTGGGGGTGCGCACATCGAACAGATCGCCGGCGTGGACCACCAGATCCACCTCACCCCGCAGAGCCGGGATCAGGGCCCGCTCCATGCTCGCCGCATGCTCGTCGGCCCGACTCCAGCCCTCGGGCGCACCGTGCACCCTGAGCCAGGCGCCCAGGTGGGTGTCGGTCAGGTGCAGGATGCGCATCAGCGGAAGGGCACCGCGATGGTGATCTCGTCCACCTCGGTCATGCCGTCCACCACGCGGGGGCTGTAGCGCGCCTTGGAGGCGGCCTTGGAGGCGGCCTCGACCAGGCCCTCGGGGCAGTCCACCACGACGATCCCGTGAGGCTCACCGGCTGGATCGACGCTGAGATCCACCTGACACAGCGGCGGCGTGATGCCGGCCTTCTTCGAGGCCTTGGGGAGCTTGGGCTGCTTGAGCTTGGTGAGCTGAGCCGGGTGGACCAGCTTGATGCCAGGCACCCCGGAGTAGCCGTCGAAGGCGGCCTGCTCGCCGGGGTCGATGGTGGCGTGGGTGGTCATGGTGGCCAGGGTCTCCGAGTAGCGCACCACGTAGCGGATCTCGAAGCGGGTGGGCCCTTCGACCTCGGCGTCAGGGGCGGGGGCCACATCCCATGCCTGAGTGGCCAGCAGCGCCACGGGCCCCATGGCCTGAGGGCAAGCCCCGAGCTGGTAGCTGACGATCCCCTCGGGGCTCATGGTCCCGCTCAACACACAGGAGCGAAACGCGTCGGTGCTCTCGAGCCAGGAGACGTCCTGAGGAGGCAACACATAGCTGTGCAGCTCGAGGTCCCAGGGCTCGCCGTGCAGTGGCAGCGGCTCGGCCAGGGGCAGCGCTTCGTCGATGAGCACGCCCGAGATGTCCTGGGCAAAGGAGAACGGTGTGAGCAGCAACAGGATCATCAGCCCGGCCATGGAGCCTCCCGACTTCGGGTCCCTGCTTCCCTATCCGGCCAGGGCAGCGGGAGCCGAGGGCTTCCTGGCCACCATCCTCACCACCGCCGCAAGACCGCTGTGGTAGGCCCCCTCGTCCAGCGTCACCTCGCACTCCTCGAGCAGATCGAACTGCGCTTCGGGGAACAGCCCGCGCAGCTCGGCGGCACCGAAGAGGAAGTCGACCCGGGGCGGTCCGCCGGTTCCACGCCCGAGCTGATCCGGCGTGAAGGCCTCGAGCACGAACAAGCCCCCCGGGGCCAGCGCATCCCAGGCGGCGCGGTAGGCCCGCTGCCGCACCGTGGGTGCCATGTGGGCGTAGATGGCGAACACCCCATCGCAGGCTGCCGGCTGGAAGTCCTCGAGATCGGCCGCCAGAGCCCGAACGGGCAGCCCCTCTCCCTCGGCCCGCGCCGCCAGCTGCGCCACCGCGAGCTCGGCACTGTCCACCGCGACGACAGAGTGGCCCCTCGCGGCGAGGAACAGGGCATTACGCCCCTGGCCCTCCGCCAGCCCGAGCAGGCGGCCGCCTGTGGGGAAGCGGTCGGCCACCGACGCCAGGAAGGCGTTGGGCGCGGCACCGTAGACCTCATGGTCCTCTCCGTAGCGCAGGTTCCACATGGACTTCATGGCGACTCTCCGACAGCTGTGGGCGGGAGCAAGCTTCACACTCCGCGGCTGCGGGCCACACCGAGCAGGGCCAGGCGTAGCTGACGCTACCCCTTTCCACCGACACGGGCGGCCATTCGCATTACCGAAGCCTCCCCTGTGCCTGAGGTTCCCATGGCTCAGCTCCACTCCCTGTTCCTTGCTACGGCCGCGTCGCTGCTGCTCGCCTCACCGGCCCTGGCGGCCGATGAGCTGCGCGCCCTGGTCGGCGCCACGGTGTTCGACGGCACCGGCGCCGATCCGATCCCCGATGCGGTGGTGCTGATGCAGGGTGACCACATCGAGGCCGTGGGCCCCCGAGGTCGCGTGCGCATCCCAGGCAAGGCCATCGTCGAGGACCACAGCGGGCGCTTCATCGTGCCCGGGCTGATCGACAGCCACGTACACTTCTTCCAGACCGCCGGCCTGTACACCCGGCCCGACGTGGTGGACCTGAACGCCCTGCGCCCCTACGCCACCGACCAGGCCCACGCCCACGCTTCTCTGGACGCCACCTTCGCCCGCACCCTGGCCAGCGGCGTCACCGCCGTGGTGGACGTGGGCGGCCCCTTCTGGAACTTCGAGCTGCGGCAGCACGCCCGCGACAGCGCCGTCGCCCCCCGCGTCGCGGTGGCAGGTCCCCTCATCTCCACGGTCTCACGTCCCCAGCTCGACCTCGGTGATCCCCCCATCATCCAGGCAGACAGCCCCGAGCATGCACGCGAGCTCGTGCAGGCCCAGCTAGCCCACGACCCCGATCTGGTGAAGTTCTGGTTCATCATGGATCCCGAACTGGGCATCGCCCCAGGCCTTCCGATCCTTCGCGCCGTCCTGGACGAGGCGCACAGCGCCGGCGTCCGGGTGGCGGTGCACGCCACTCAGCTCGAGACGGCCCGCGCCGCGGTGCAGGCCGGGGCCGACCTGCTGGTGCACTCCATCGACGACAGCTCTGTGGACCCGACGTTTCTGGACCTGCTGCTCGAGCACGACACCGTGGTCAGCGGCACCATCGTGGTCTACGAGGGCTACGCCGAGGTGCTGAGCGGTGAGCTTGACCTGATGCCGGTGGAGCAGCGCCTGGGTGACCCCTGGGTGATGCACGGCTGGGACGAGCTGGCGCTGGCCGACCTGGACGACGAAGCGCGCTCGGCCAACCAGGCCCGGGTGGATCGCCTGCGCGGGCGTCAGCCTGTGATGGCGGCCAACCTCGCGGCCATGCACGCGGCGGGCATCCCTGTGGCCGCGGGCACCGACGCGGGCAACATCGGCACCCTACACGGCCCCAGCATCCACCGGGAGCTGGCCTTGATGGCCGAAGCGGGCATGAGCAACCGCGACGTGCTGCTGGCGGCCACCCGCGACGCCGCACGCGTCTTCGCCCAAGCCCCCCAGCTGGGCACCCTCGAGAAGGGCAAGCTCGCGGACATGCTGATCCTCGATGCAGACCCCCTCGAAGATCTGGCGAACCTCCAACACATCCACCGGATCGTGCTGGGCGGCGAGAGCCTGGACCCCGCTGTGTTGGCGCCGCCCTCAGCCAGCGAGATCGTGCAGCGGCAGGTCGAAGCCTACGGCGCCCGGGACCTCGAGGCCTTCCTGGCCACCTACGCCCCAGACGCCGCCCTGTATCGGCACCCCAGCGGGGAGCTCATCGCCCAGGGCCACCAGGCCATGCGCGAGACCTACAGCACCATGTTCGAGGCCAGCCCGCAGCTGAAGATCCACATCCAGCAGCGCACCGCCATCGGTGCGTTCGTCATCGACCTGGAGCTGGTGGCTGGCATGCGCGGCGGCGAGCCGGTGCGGGCGGTGGCCATCTACCAAGTGGACGAAGGGCTCATCCAGAACGTGTGGTTCCTGCCCAAGGGGGACTGACGATCCCCGCCAGCGCCTCCCCGGTGGGCGTGAGGGCCGTGCCCGCGAGCTCAGCCGGGCTGCCCGAGGCCACCACACGTCCCCCGCCAGGACCGCCCTCCGGGCCCAGCTCGAGGATGTGATCGCAGCGAGACAGCAGGCCCGGGTCGTGCTCGACCATCACCACCGTGTGGCGCCGCTGCACCAGCGCATCCAGCACGGCCAGCAGCAGCCCCCGATCCTGGGGGTGCAAGCCGGCGCTGGGCTCGTCCAGCACGAACAAGGTTGGCTCCTCCCCGGGACAGGCCTCCAGCAGGGCCACGGCCAACCGCAGCCTCCGGCTCTCGCCCCCGCTGAGGCTGGCGGAGGGCTGATCCAGACACAGGTAGCCCAGGCCCAGGTCACAGATCTGCGCCAAGCGAGCGTGCAAGGCTGGCTCATCCACGAAGCGCGCCGCAGCCTCGACCACGCGCAGGCCGAGTACGCCGGCGATGTTCATGCCATCCACCGACACCGCCAGCACCTCGGGCCGGTAACGATCACCCCCGCACGCCTCACAGGGAAGCCAGGCGTCCGCCAACAGCTCCAGGCCCACCGCCTCACGGCCCAAGCCCTTGCACACAGGGCAGCGGCCCTTGGGGCTGGTGTAAGAGAAGGCCGCCTTGCCCAGACCCGCGGCCTTGGCGGGAGCGCTCGCGGCGAACACGCCCGCCACCATGGGCAGCAGTCCTGTGAAGCTGGCCGGGGTGCTGATGGGCGAGGCACCGATGGGGCGCGCGTCGGCCAAGACAACCCGGGCGAAGGCCTCGGCTCCCTGCACCGCTCGACAGTGGGTGGGTCGCCCGTGTCGAACGCTGGGCTCCAGCACCCCGAGCACCAGGCTGGACTTGCCGCTGCCGGACACCCCGGCGACGCCGAGCAGGCCCCGGGTGGGCAGCGACACATCCAGGCCCACCAGGTTGTGAATCGTGACCCCGTCCAGCTCCAGGGGCGGCCCGTCCAGGGGTCCATGGGCCCGCATGGGGAGCGCCCGCTCTCCCCGCAGCCACGCCCCGGTGAGGGAACCAGGGTCTGCGCGCAGCGCGGCCGGGCTGCCCTGAGCGACCAACCTGCCGCCGTCGGCGCCCGCCCCAGGACCCAGCTCGATGAGATGATCCGCCGCGCGCACCAGGTCCAGGTCGTGCTCCACCACCACCACCGTGTTGCCCTGCTCCACCAGCAGGCGCAGCTGCCCCATCAGGGCCCGGGTGTCCCGCGGGTGCAGACCAGTGCTGGGTTCGTCGAGCACGCAGGTCAAGCCCGTGAGTCGGGACGCCAGCAGCCCCGCCAGCTGCACGCGCCGGGCCTCCCCGCCGCTCAGGCTGTCGGAGCGCCGCCCCAGCCCCAGGTAGCCCAGCCCCAGCTGCGCGAGGGCCCCGAGACGCTCCTCGATCATGCCGCGCAGATCAGCGGTGGCGCGGGCGATGGCAGGATCGAGAGCCGCGGTCGGCTCCAGCCGCCATGCCGCGAGGCGAGCCTGCAGCTCAGTGACGGACATGGCGCAGGCCACTCCGAAGCGCAGCCCGCCAAGGCGCAGCCCCCGCGGCCAGGGCGCGAGGCGCTCACCGCCACAGCGCTCGCATGCTGTGTCGCGCATCAGGTGATCCAGCTCCCTGCCCCTGCGATCGGCGTGGGTTCGATCCCACGCTTGGTCCACCAGGGCCAGCAAGCCCGGCCAGACCCCTTCGAACCTGTGCTCACCGCTGCGCTTGCCGCGCTGGTAGCACCAGCGCACCTGCCACACACGATCCCCGGTCCCCTCCAAGGCCACACGCCTGGCGTCCTCGCCGAGCCGGCACCAAGGAGCTGACACATCGAGTCCCAGCTCCCTGCCCACAGCGCCCAGGGTGGCCAGGTGCTGGCCATGGGGCTCACCCAGGTGCCTGCCCAGCTTGGAGCCGTCCATGGCACCCTGCCAGAGCCCGCGGTCCGGGTGACTGACCAGGCGAGCGGGGTCACAGGACCTGCGGGTCCCCAGCCCCTCACAGGCCGGGCAGGCGCCAAGCTCCTGGTTGCTGGACAGATGCCCAGCCGTGAGCGTTGGCGCCGGAGCCCCACAGCCGACACATGTGTCACCATCGACCACCGCACCGCAGGTCGGACAGATCCGATGCGCAAAGCGCGCCCAGAGCAGCCGCATCAGCGGAGCCAGGCCTGCAGCGCTGCTCACAAACGAGCGCGGGTTCGCGCCCAGGGGCCGCTGTCCCACCGCCACCGATGGCCCCAGCCCCAGGGCGCCGCCCAGGCCGGGCCGCGGCAGGCGAGCCAGGCGCCGCCGGGCCTCGCCCGGGAGGGTGCTGCCGAAGCGACGCCAGGCCTCTCCATGCAGGGTGTCGAAGGCCAGAGAGGACTTTCCGCTGCCCGACACACCCGTGATCACCGTGAGCGCGTCGTGGGGAATGTCCAGATCAAGATCTGCGAGGTTGTGGGAGTGCACCCCCCGCAGCTGGATGACGTCCGTCGGCCGAGGCTTCACGCCGTGGACAGGCTGGTCAAGCTGGACCGGCGGCCCACCCACTCCTGCCAGCGCGCGCCCTGTGGGCGAGCCAGCGACACATGCCACCTCGTCGGGCGTACCAGCCGCGACCACGCGCCCCCCTCCCTCGCCGCCAGCGGGGCCCAGATCCACGAGCCAGTCCACCGACCGCAGCAGGTCCAGGTCATGGTCCACCACCACCACCGTGTGGCCCCGCGCCACCAGCCCCCGCAGCGCCGACACCAACACCGACACATCGCGGGGATGCAAGCCCACGCTGGGCTCGTCCAGGACGTAGAGGGTCGGGCCCCGGGAGGGCCGGGCCAGCTGGGCCGCGAGCTTGATCCGGCGCGCCTCACCGCCGCTCAGGGTCGTGGCGGGCTGCCCGATGGGCAGGTAGCCCAGGCCCACGTCGAGCAGCGCCTGCAACACACGGGCGGCAGGCTCGACGTCGATGAACAGCGCCAGCGCCCGCTCGACGCTGAGCTCCAGCACCCCGTGGATATCGTGCCCCCGGTAGCGCACTTCGAGGGTCGCCGCGTCGAAGCGGGCGCCGCCGCATGCCTCGCAGGGCATGTGGACATCCGCCAGGAAGTGCAGGCCCACCCGCAGGCTGCCCGCCCCCTCGCACAGCTCACAGCGCCCTCCCTTGGTGTTGAAGGAGAAGCGGCTGGCGCCATAGCCGCGCTGCTGCGCCAGGGGCTGCCGGGCGAAGATCGTGCGGACCGCGTCGAAGAGCTTGGTGTAGGTGGCCGCGTTGCTGCGCGGGCTGCGCCCGATAGGCGCCGCGTCCACGATCTCCACACCTTCGAAGGCCTCGGCGCCCCGCAGCGCACTGCAGGCCCCCGGTGCAGGGCCCGACAGCCCCAGCGCGGCGCGAACGCCCCGGGCCAGGGTGGTGAGGGCCAGGGTGGTCTTGCCGGCGCCGGAGACCCCGCTGATGCCCACCAGGCGACCGCAGGGGATCGACACATCGACGTGCTTCAGGTTGTGCTCACAGGCTCCCGTCAGCTCCAGCCAGGCTGAGGGTTCATCCTGCCAGCAGGCCCGCTCGATGGTGGCCGGCTCCACCTGTCCAGCCCCGTCCAGGGCGCCCTCGTAGACCTTCCTCCCCCCCGCCTCGCCCGCGCCAGGGCCGATCTCCACCACGTGGTCCGCTGCGGCGAGGAGGGCTGGTTCGTGCTCCACCATGACCACAGTGTTGCCCAGGCCCCGCAGCTGCCCGAGCACCCCGCGCAGCCGGTGGATCTCCTGGGGATGCAGGCCGGCGGAGGGCTCATCCAGCACGTAGAGCAGCCTGCCCAGGCCACCCGCCAGGCAGCCTGCCAGCTGAACCCTGCGGGCCTCGCCCCCAGAGAGGCTGTCGGTGGGACGGGACAGCTGCAGGTGTGCCAGCCCCAGCTCCCCCAGGTCCACGAGCCGACACAGCAGCGCCTCGATCAAGGGCGAGGCCACCGATCGCTGGCGCGGGGACAGCGCCAGGGCACCGAGCTCCGAAGACAACACCCCCAGGGACAGCTCCGCCCAGTGGTGGATGCCACGACCGCCCAGGCTGACGGCCCGCGCCTCGGGGCTCAGGCGAGACCCGCCGCAGTCCTGGCAGGGCACCGAGCGCACGAAGCGCAACACACCCGGGTTCCTCTTCTGGTCCAGGATGCCCTGGATGGTGGTGATGATGCCACGGTAGTGGCCCTCTTCCCTGGGCCGAGCCGTGATACCCGACCAGCGCAGGCGCGACTCGAGGGGGTGCTTGCCGAAGGGCACGGTGAGCCGGTCGCTGCCGTAGAACACCACCGCTCGCTGTTCATCGCTCAGATCGGCCCAGGGCGTGTCGACCGTGAAGTCGTGGGCGCGGCAGACGGTGTCCAGCACCTCCATGGTGACCTGGGAGTAGATGATGTAGGGCTTGGGGGTGGTGGGCGCCAAGGCGCCCTGGCGCAGGCCGAGGCTGGGGTCGGCTACCAGCAGGTCCGGGTCCACCCGGTCCACCACGCCAAGCCCGCGGCAGCCTGGGCAGGCGCCCGCCCCGTTGAAGGACAGCAGCCCGGCCAGCAGAGGAGGAGCGGAGGCGCCACATGTCGGGCAGCTCTCCGCCCGGTCCACCGCCGCCCCACACGCCAGGCAGCCTCGCAGCCCCACGCGCGCCACCAGCAGACGCAGCAGGTCGAGCAGACCGCTCAGGGTGCCCACGGTAGATCGGGCCCCTCCCCCAGGACGGGCCTGACCGAGCAACACCCCCGCCCGCAGCCCGTCGGCCTGCTCGACCTGGGGCCGACCCAGCTTGCCCAGGCGCTGCAGAGCGGGCCCCGCCACGGCGCCCAGGTAGCGCCGCCTGGCCTCGTTCAGCAGGCAGTCCACCGCCAGGGAGCTCTTGCCCGAGCCCGACACCCCGGTGATCACCGTGATGGCGTCGTGGGGGATGACCACGTCCACAGCCTGCAGGTTGTGGGCATGGGCACCGCGCAGCGAGATGGATCGAGAGTGGGTCACCGGGCGGCTCCGCCATAGAGGACCCCTGGACCTATCGGATCCCAAGGACGCGTCCATGAAGCTCCTGGCGCACCCCCGCTTCCCATGGCTCGCAGCGCTGGTGGGAGTGCTGCTGTGCACCCCAGCCCTGTTCGGAGGCCTGGTGGGCGACGACTACCTCTGGTGGGTCCTGCTCCAGGGCGTCGGCCCCATGACCGGCAGCCTGCCCCCCCTGCTGCATGTCTACAACTTCATCCCCGGCGGAGTGGATCTGGATGTCCTACAAGGCCAGGGCATGCTCAGCTGGTGGGCCGACCCGGAGATCTCCATCGCGCTGGCGCGGCCAGCCTCGGTGCTCACCCACATGCTGGACCACGCCGTCGCGCCGCGGGCCTTCGCGCTCCAGCATGCCCACAGCCTGGCCTGGTACGGGATCTGCATCCTGGTCACCGCGTGGATCTACCGCCGCATCCACCCTGGCGCTGGCGCCGTGGTGGGCCTGGCGGCCCTGCTCTTCGCGGTCGAAGACGCCCACGCCATGAACGCGGCCTGGCTGGCCAACCGCCACGCCCTCATCTCCCTGGTCGTCGGGGGCCTGTCCTTCCTGGCCCACCTGCGCTGGCGAGCCAGCACCCGAGCCCGCTGGCTCCTCGCCGCCCTGCTCATCATGGCCGTGGGGCTGCTCTGTGGCGAGGCCACCCTGGGCGCCGCCGCCTATCTGGTGGCCTGGCAGCTCACCCTCGACCAGGGCTCCTGGGCTCGCCGCCTGGCGGGCATCGCCCCCTACGCGCTGCTGATCGGCGCCTGGCGCGCGGTCTACAACCTCTTGGGCTACGGCATCACCGGCTCGGGGCTCTACCTCGATCCAGGGCGTAGCCCGCTCGAGTTCAGCCTGGCCCTGCTGGAGCGCTGGCCCCAGCTACAGCTCGGCCAGTGGCTGCAAGCCCCGGTGGACGTCGTGGTGTTCACGGTACCCGAGCAGTACGGCCTGTGGGTCAGCGCCGCCGCCATCGCAGGCTGCGGCGGGCTGCTGTGGTACCTCTGGCCCACCCTGCGCGATGACCCCCGGGCGCGCTTCTGGGGCCTGGGCATGTCCCTGTCGGCCATCCCACTCTGCGCAGCGTTCCCCATGGATCGCCTGCTCGCGTTCACCGGCGTGGGCGCCTTCGCCCTGCTCGCCCTCCAGGCCCAGGCCGCAGGCTGGCTGGACGGCGGCCAGCCCCGCCTCTCGACGCCCCGACGCTGGATCACGGGAGGGCTGCTGGCCATGCACCTGCCCCTCGCCGCTCTGCTCCTGCTGGCGCGCACCGGCACCCTGCCACAGTTCGGCCAGGTGTTCCGCTGCGCGGCCGACAGCACCCCCGACGAAGCCGCGGTGGAGGACCAGGTCTTCGTCCACGTGACCGGCCACGAGTTTCCCACGGTCTACGCCTCCCTGGTTCGCCAGGTCGAGGGCGGCCACCCTCCCCTGCGCTCCGCGCTGCTCTCCCCCTTCAACGCCCACCACAGCGTCACCCGCGAGGACCAGCGCACCCTGGTGATCCACATGCAGGGCGGCTGGCTGGCCCAGGGCTTCAACCGCCTCGAGCGCCGCGCCCAGCTGCCCTTCGAGCCTGGCGAGACCTTCACCATGCCGGACTACACCGCCGAGATCCGCGCCATCACGCCCAGCGGCGACGCCCTCGAGGTGGCCTTCGAGTTCGAGCGGCCCCTCGAGGATCCCCTCTACCGCTGGCTGGCCTGGGGCCCCAGCGGCGCCCGGGAGTGGGCCCCACCCGCACTGGGCCAGCGCGCCGAGCTGCCCAGCCAGTCCATGACCAGCTTCTTCGCGGGGCCCTGAACCCCGCCACACGCCCAGAGCCTCGGCCCGTTGGTCACGGGGATGTCCCGCCCCCGCATGGCGGCGACGTTCTGGTCGGCCTCGGCCTGCTCGACCCGGGGAACGTTGGCCCCCTGGCCGATGAGCGGCGGCCGCTGGTTGGCGTCCCCTGGCCTAGGGTGGTGCGAATAATCGCCACGCTGTTGACCTTCGACCAGGATAGTAGGCTACGCTGCAGGGGCCGCCCCCCATGCAGGCGGCGGAAACAACCATACTTCGAGTGGGGAAATGCGAGGCGACACACCCAGCGACGGCCCCTCCTGGGTCGGCCACCGCGGTGAACAACCCAGCTTCCCTCGGCGGGGCAGGCGGGGCGTCCTGTGGCTGGCGGCCGCCGCAGTCATCTCGGGGATCGCGCTGGTCGCCACAGGCTTCGGCGGCGACGATCTGCTCGCTGCGGCCCAGATCGGGGTGGGCAGCTTCTCTGCGGCCTTGGGGGCCTTCGCGATGGCCGGAGCCCGGCGCCTGCGCACCTGCGCCAGCTGCGGCGCGCCTCCCCGGATCGCCACCGCCCGGCTGCCCCTCGAAGCGGCCGACCAGTTCGTCACGGCCATCGAGCTGGCCGACCCCGATCGCCTGGCCCGCATCGACGCCCCCACCCCAGGCACGCCCACCCTGCGCCTGGAGCTGCTCCACTGCCCCCAGTGCCGCGACCTGGGCTGGCTGCGCGCCACCTCCCGGGTCCAGGGTGTGCCCCTGCGCCTGGGCCCCACCTGGGTGCTGCTGGGCAGCTTCCTGGTGGACGTGCTGGAGGAGCTGAAGCGGCGTTGACAGCGATCAGTCGATGGGCGGCAGCCCGTAGATGTCGCGCACGGCGCGCCCAAACGCGGCCACCGCGGCCTCGATCTCGGCCACTCGCGCCGGGCCCACCCCAGTGCTGTAGCTGAAGCTCAGGCGGATCTGGTTGAGCCCCACATCGGGGTCCCGCTCCCGTGCATCCACCGAGTAGAAGCCGAACATGGGGATGGTGACCACGCCGTACTCGGCCACTAGGCGCTCGACGAAGGCGGCGTCGGTGCGCACCCGGCCGTCGCGGAAGGTGAACACCGAGAAGAATCCAGCACCCGGCTTGGTCCAGGAGAACAGCTCGGGGTGGTCGCCCAGGTAGCGCTCGAGGCCGTCCAGCAGGATGCGGCGGTTCTCTCCGTACACGGCGGTCTTCGCGGCCGCTACGGGCCACAGGCTGGTGCGCTCCACCATCTCGTCGTCGTTCAGGTAGGCCTCGAAGCTGCGCAGGGCTTCGGGGTTGTGGAACAACATGGAGCCAGAGGCCTCGGTGAGCAGCAGGTTCTTGATGGGGACCACGGTACCATCGGCCAGCTGCACCTTGGCCTGGGCGATGGCCATGCCCACCCGGGGACCGGGCAAGCCGATCTTGGAGGCGGTGAACAGGTGCACCACCGCGTCGGGGTCCATGGCCACCAGCAGCCTGGGCCTGTGCTCGGCGGCCTCGAAGCTGATGTAGGTGTAGGGCGCGTCCTCGACGATGAGCACGCCGCGGCCGCGGCAGACCTCGAGGATCTGCTCACGCCGGGCCTGGGAGAACGAGATGCCGCCTGGGTTGTGGCCGTCGGTGACGGTGTAGTAGAAGGCCACGACCTTGCCGTCGGCCCGGGCCTGGTCGATCTGCTGACCCATGACCACCGGATCCGGGCCCTCGAGGTCCAGGGGCACCGAGTAGAAGCTGGCCCGCTCGTACAGCTGCGCCCTGGAGATGAGCCCGGTGTAGGTGGGGGCGTCGACGATGTAGGCGATTGGATCGCCGCTGTGCTCGAACATGGAGCACATCATGGCGATGCCGCCGGTAGCCCCGACGGTGGGCACCACGCAGTCGGGGTCGATGGTGAAGCCGAAGTCGTGACCGTAGACCCGAGCGAAGGCCTGGCGGGCCTGGACCGGCCCCATGGTGTCGGTGTAGCCGTACAGGGTGGTCATCAGGGCCCGCTGGGCGGCCGGGTCGCCCCCGGCCAGGTGGCTGAGGTAGCGCCGCTTCTGGCCGATGTAGTCGCTGGGATCGCTGACCTCGGGGTGGGGATAGCCCGCGCCCAGGTGGTGCAGGGTCATGCCCTTGGCCTTGGCCTCGGCCTGCAAGCGGCCCAAGGCGGCGGCCATCTGGCGGGTGACGGAGACGGGCTGCTGGCGCAGGGTGGGGGCAGGGATGGCAGGGCGCATGGGGCTCTCCGTGGACTTGCAGGGAGCTTCAGCTATCCGCCCGGCCACTGCCCCGAAGGCGACAACGATCAGCCTCGGAGGGGATCACTTGAGGATCTTGGGATCGCTCGCCACGCTGGCGGCCGTCTCGTAGGTGATCTCGCCGGTGTGGTAGGCGTCCCGGATCATACGATCCATGGCGCGCATCCCCATGGGAGCGTGGGTCTGGATGACCGAGGCGATCTGGTGGAGCTTGTTGGAGCGGATGTGGGCGCGCACGGCGTCGTTGCTGATCATCAGCTCGTACACGAGCAGGCGCCCGGACCCGTCGGCCCGGGGCAGCAGGCGCTGGGAGATGACCCCCTGCAGGGTGATGGCCAGCTGCAGGCGCACCTGCTCCTGCTGGTGGGGCGGGAACACATCCACGATACGGGAGATGGTGCCCGCGGCCCCCGTGGTGTGCAGGGTGGCCACCACCAAGTGGCCCGTCTCGGCAGCGGTCAAGGCCGCGGAGATGGTGTCCAGGTCGCGCATCTCGCCGATGCACAGGATGTCGGGGTCCTGGCGCAGGGCATGCACCACCGCGCCGTGGAAGGTGTCGGTGTCGATGCCCAGCTCCTGCTGCACCACCACCGAGCGGCCTTCGCGGTGCCGGAACTCCACCGGGTCCTCGATGGTGATGATCTTCTTGCGCTGCTCGACGTTGACCCTGCGGATCAGGGCATGCAGGGTGGTGGTCTTGCCCTGGCCCGTGGCCCCGGTGATCAACACCAGGCCCTGGGGCTGCCGCATCAGCTCGGCCATGGTCTCCGGCACTCCCAGCTCCGGCAGATCCGGCAGGTCGCCGCGGCTGATGCGCACCGCGGCCTCCATCCGGCCCATGTGGCTGTAGATGTTCACCCTCAGGTAGCCGTGCTCCCGGTGGCACCAGGTGAAACACAGCCGCCGGGTGCGCTGCCAGGTCTGCACCTGCTCGGGGCTCAGGATGGCCATCAGCGCGGAGCTGATGGTCTCCTCGCCCAGGGCGGCACAGGCCAGAGGCTGGATGGACCCGTTGACCCGCACAGCCGGGGCATGGCCCACGGTGAGGTGCAGATCGCTGGCGCCGGCGGCGACCGCGTCGGCCACGAGATGTTCGAAGGTGATGCTCACAAGACCTCCAGGACCTGTGGGTCCGCAGGGGGCCAGGGGACGCGCTCAGGCTCGTCCTGCCCCTGTTCTCGCTTGGTTATCCGACCCAGCAGGCGTTCGCGGGGGACGAGCACGACGTGCAGCTGCTGGCCCTCGGGGAACGGGACCCAGTCCCACACCGCCACCTGCTCCAGGGGAACATCCACGTCGCGTAGGTCCGACGCCAGAGGCTCGAGGGGCCAGGTGTGCACAGGCGTCGCATCACTGGGCACACCGTCCACGGTGAGGGCGCCGGCCCGCCAGCCCAGGCGTTGACCCTCGAGGGCCACCACTACCACGGGGAAGACCGCGAACTGGGCCAGCCACTCGCGGTAGCGAGCCAGGCCCTGCCCCACCCGATCCTCGCTCCAAGGCTCATCCTCACCGCCCACCAGCTGCCGGAAGCGTTGCTCCCGTTCCGCCACGTCGCTCCGGTCCAGCAACACCAGCTCACCCACGACCAGCGTGTCCATGGCATCGTCGTCGACCACATAGTCGCCCGGAGGCAGCAGGCTCTGGGCCATCCCATAGTGGAAGACTGGATCGACCAGCGGCGCCAGCGCGATGGGCAGCGCCAGGGCCAGGATCAAAGTGGGCGGGAGCACCAGCCAGAATGCCGTGACGGTGCGGAACGGCTGGGGCACGTTCATGCGCCGCTGGCACTCGCTGGCGGGGGAGAAGCTCCAGCCGCAGGCCACCACCCAGCTGTGGCTCGCCAAGCCCAGCAGGCCGCCCCCCAGCAGCAGCACCGCGGCGACGGCACCGAGGAAGAGCCCCAGCTGCAAGGCCGCCGCCCCCCACTCGCGGCGCAGCACCGGCAGCAGGCCCGGCACGCTGCCCGTGACCACCCCGACGCTCCCCTGCGCGAAGGCCTGCCAGGGCAGGTGCCGCAGCCGTCCCACGTGCTCGAGGCCCGAGGCCACCAGCCCTGGGCGCGGACGCTGGGGACGTGCCCGCTGCTCCCGCAAGGGGTTGGCCACGGCCACCTCGGGCACGAAGCGCGCAGGCGCCTGGGGCCGCGCCTGCAGATCCTGGCCGCAGTCCACGCACGAGGGCAAGCCCGGCAGGTTGGGCACGCCGCAGCGCGGACAGTCCATGGTGGATCAGCCCCGCCCCAGCAAGGCCTTGATGCGCTGACCCAGGCCCAGCTGGACCTGCTGGTAGAACTCCGCCGTGTGGCTGCGCTCGGTGACCTCGCCCCTTAGCACCTCCAGCAGGATGGCCTCGAGCTGCTGGCAGGCCGGGCCCGGCAGGCCGGAGACGTGGAAGGTGACCGAGCCGTCGGGACGGATCTCGAGGTCGATGATCGCGCGATCCAGATCAAGCTCCACGGGTCCACCTCCTGATGCTGGCGGTCGCGCGGGCCCACAGCCCCCGCTGGTCGAGATCTTCCAAGGCCAGCGTGGCAGGCGTCAGGCCCGGCTCGAGGCTCAGGGCCCGAGAGAGCTCGTCTCGGGCGCGGTCGATGTGCCCGGCCCGCTCCCAGTAGATGCCCAGGCGAAGGGCCACCAGCGGGCACTCGGCGTCCTGGCTCCGGGCGCGCTCGAGCCAGGTCCGAGCCCGGGGCAGATCGCCGACCCCCAGCGCCACCTCGCCGCAGCGACGGGCGGTGTGGCTGCCAGGCTCGCGCTCGTGAGCCTTGTCCAGGCAGCGCCCAGCCGCGCTGCCTTGGCCCTGCTGGTAGAGCACCTCGGCACGCGCCAGCCAGACCTCGGCCAGGTCGGCCCCCGTGCGCATGGCTTTGTCCGCCCAGGCCAGGGCGTCATCCGCGTCACCCTGACGGGCGGCGGCGATGGCGCGCAGAGCATGGAAGCCCGGCCGCTCTCCGGCCACACGCACCGCCTGCTCGAGCCAGGTGAACGCTTCGGCCGCCTGCCCCATCTCGAGCAGGGCGCGGGCTTGACCAGCCCAAGCCTCGGCCCGGATACGATCCCGCTCCAGAGCCCGCCCGTAGTAGCGCAAGGCCGACTCGTAGCGCCCGCGGCGCATGGCCAGATCGGCCTGATCCATGAAGTGCTGGAAGCCGTAGCTGGCGTCGTCGCCTTGCTGCAGGGGCTGAGCCTCGGGCTCGATGTGATCGAAGCGACCCACGTCAGCGCCTCCGGCCGCCGATGCGGACCTTGACCGTGCCGTCCTCGAGGCGCGCCTCCTGCTGCACCTCGAGGCCGTAGCGCTTCATCTTGGTCACCACCTCGCGGTAGGCCACCTGCTGCATGAGCATGCCCAGGAACCGCTCCGCCTTCTCGCTCACCTCAGCGCGATCCATGCCGTGGCCGTGGGCGCGCACGGTGAGCCGGCCGCGCACGTCCCGGTTCAGGGTGATGGTGAGCTTGCCGTCGCTGAAGGCCATGTGGCAGCGCTCGGCCACCAATCCCTCGATGGCCTCGGTCTGGGCGGCGCCCAGCTCCACCTGGCACACGGCGTCCGCCAGGATCTCGGCATCGGCGGCCAAGCGGCTGCGCTCTTCTTCCCGTGCGACCTCGCCCTCGGCGGCGTTCAGTTGCCGCAGGGCCATGGCGGTCGCGGCGGCCGAGGCCAAGCCCGCGAGCACGCTGGGGCCCAGGTAGACGACCCCGGGGACGGCGATGGTGCAGATCACGGACATGTCAGCCTGCCTTCCTGGCGCGGCCGCTGGCCCAAGCGCGCAGCGCGGTCAGATCCTCTTCGCGGGTGCGTGAGAGGGGCGGAGAGGCGGACAGGGCGCCCACCAGGTGGCGAGGCTCGAGGGGGCCGCCCTCGGCCAGGGCCGCGAAGGAGCCCTCCACCACCGCTGCAGCGATCTCGGCCCCGGAGTAGCCCTCGCTGGCCTCGGCCAGGGCTGCCAGGTCCAGGCGTCCCAGCAGGCTCTTGTCCCGCCCGAGCCGCACCCGGTAGCTCAGGTGGATGTGCCAGATCTCCTCGCGCTGCGGACTGTCGGGCAGATCGACGAAGAAGATCTCGTCGAAGCGCCCCTTGCGCAGCATCTCAGGGGGCAGGGCGTGGATCTGGTTGGCGGTGGCCAGCACGAAGACCGGCTCGTCCTTCTCCTGCATCCAGGTGAGCATGGTGCCAAACATGCGCGCGATGGTGCCGCCGTCGTTCCCCTGATCGATGCCCTGGAAGCCCTTCTCGATCTCGTCGATCCACAACACGCAGGGGGCGATGCGCCCGGCGAGGGCCAGGGCGTCGCGCAAGTTGCGCTCGGAGGCACCCACCAGGCCCTCCATCAGCGCACCCACGTCCAGGCGCAGCAGCGGCTGCTTCCACAGCCCCGCCACCGCCTTGGCGCTCAGAGACTTGCCGCAGCCCTGCACGCCCACCAGCAAGGCACCCCGGGGCCAAGGCAGGCCCAGCTCCCGGGCCTCGGGCGAGAAGCCCAGGGCCCGCTGGCTCATCCAGGCCTTGAGCCCCTGCAGCCCACCCACGTCGTCCAGCCCCGTGGTGGGCACGAACTGCAGGTAGCCCGAGCCCCGCACGATGCGCGCCTTCTCCGCGATGAGCTGGTCCACGTCCTGCTCGGTGAAGCGCCCGCCCGCGGCCCGGATCCGCGCCCAGATGTTCTCGGCTTGCTCGAGGGTCAGGCCCAAGCAGGTGGTGGAGAGCACCCGCTCGGCCTCGGGACTCACGGACAGCTTCATCTGGGCCGTCACCCGCCGCAGCAGCAGAGCATGCTCGCCCTGGTCGGGCAAGGCCAGGCGGTGCACCGCCGCGGAGCCCACCAGATCCGCGGGCAGCGGGTGGCCAGCGCCCACCACCACGATCACCGCGCCCCGATCCCGGAGCAGCCGGGCGGTGTCCCGCAGGGCGCGCACAAGCACCTGCCCGCCCCCCGAGGGTTGCAGCAGGCCCCCCAGATCCGCGAGCACCCAGACCTGCCGACGCTCCTGGGAGCGCATGTGGGCGAGGAGCGAGAGCGGATCGCTGTGGGGACCAGACTGAGCGGCGCCAGGAAGGTCGTGCAAGCCCCAGGTCTGGGACCAACCCGACACCGTGTCCCCCATGGCCCGGGCGGTGCGGCAGATCAGCTCCACTGCCCGCTCTTCCTCGGCCGTGTCCAGCCAGATGAGCGGATAGCGAGCGCGCAGCAGGAGGTCGAGCTCAGCGGGCATGGGGCTCCAGGTAGGCCAGGCGGGGACGGAGGGAGGGATCGCCCTCGGCCAGCCACGGAAGGATGGTACCGGTCACCATGGACGCCACCACCCGGCCACCGGCGTCGATGTCGATGGAGACGGGAGGATCGCGGTGGTGGGGCAGGCGCTCGGGGATCGGGAACAAGGGGCGCAAGGCCGGGCGCGCCACCCAGGACGGCAGGAGCAGCGCAGCCCCAGCTGCAGCGTCCTCGCTCAGGGAGCGGTCCAGCCCAGGCAGGGCTCGGGCTTCGCCAAGGGGGGCGTAGTTGAGCATCACCCGGGCCCGCAGATCGCCTCCCAGGCCACCGATCCACTCCGCCAGGGGCGCCGCGCAGCAGTCCAGGTGCCCCGGCAGCGCCAACAAGCGCAGGATGACACGAGCGCCGGCATCCAACAGCGCCTCCGCCGCAGCCCTGGCCTGGGCGGGGTGGCCCGCCGGGGAGCCCAGAGCCTGCGCGCAGGCTGGCTGGTGAACCCGCACGGTGCCCACCACCCAGTCGAACAGAGAGCCCAGCTCCGGGGCCAGCCCCCGTTCCCAGCACAGCGCCGTGTTCAGCACCAGCAGGAGCTCGGGGCGCTGAGCCCGCAGCAGCGGAACCACCTGCCGAATCCACGGCAGGTGCAGGGTGGGCTCGCCCCCCACGAAGGCCAAGGCCCTGAAGGGCGGGTGCCGATCATCTTCGAGATCCTCGACCAGGGCCTCGGGCTCGAGGCGCTCCCCTGCCCTGACGGAGCGCGACGCGCCGGGCACAGCACAGAACGGACAGTGCAGCGGGCAGCCGCTCAGGTACAGCTCGTAGGTGGGCGCGATCTCATGCTCCTCGAGCAGCGTGACGCCGCGCCAGAAGACGCGGGTCTCGTCCGCAGGCAACCCTTCACCGCCCACACGCTGTCCAAGACCACCAGCCATGGTTCCACCTTGCATTGCACCTGCCCCGTTGGACAGGCACAAAGCTCAGCAGAGCCGCGCAGAGACAATCCTTGACAAGTCTGTCAGCGCCGGGCTCGCAGCGCGGCAGGCAGGGGATCCTGCACCCGAGCCCGCTCGAGCCAGTGCTCCACGTCGGCCTTGGTGGGGGTGCGCCGCTGGCCGGTGACCGCCTCGCCAGGATCGCGGGTGAGCACCAAGCTGCGATTGCGGATGTAGGCGCTGGGCTCGCCCGCTTCCTTCTGGATGAAGGTCAGGTCGTAGTAGCCGCCCTGGATCTCGATGTAGTGAATGTCGCTCGACACGGCGATGAGATCCTGCTCGTAGTCGTAGCCGTGCTGGTCCAGCACGGGCAGCTCGATGTGCAGGCTGTCGCCCACCTGGGTGACCGTCGCGGGCCCCACGTTCCACTCGTCCATGTAGTCGCCCACGTGGTAGGCGTAGCGGGCGGGGTCGATGACGTACTCGGGCGGGTCCACGGGGGTGGGCAGGCCTTCGACCAGGGTGCGAACGGCGGCATCGGCGCTGGCGGTGAAGTCGGTGCCATAGCCGCTGGACAGGATGGAGATGGCGAAGCCCTGCTCGGGCAGCACCCGGAACAGGGAGCTGAAGGCCATGGTGTTGCCCCCGTGCTCCCAGTACGGGACCTCGTAGTAGCCCCCGTCCAGCTCCATGCCCCGGTTCACCATCAGGCCGTAGCCGTAGTGGGACTCATCGAACTGGTACAGCGTGTTGACCCGCTCGTCGTGCATCTGGGCCACCAGCTCATCGCTCAAGACCTCGGTGTCGCCGTTCATCAGGAAGTCGGCGAAGTACAGCTGCTGGGTGGCGGTGGACCAGGCCAGGCCCGCGGGACGGGTCCAGGCGTGGTCGGCGACGTCGATCATGTCCCGGGTCCCCAGGACCCCGGTGGTGGGGTCGATGCCATAGCCCACGGCGTAGTCACCGTCGGCCAGCACCTCGGCCTTGCGCAGGTAGGTGCGGTCCATGCCCAGGGGCCCGTAGACGTCCTCGAGCATGATGTCAGGCCACGGGCGGGTGTCGTTCTCTTCGGTGATCAGGCCCGCCAGCGAGAAGTTGGGGTTCGAGTAGTTCCAGAACTCCCCTGGGGGGTTCATCAGGTACCACTGGTTGGCGAAGGTGCCGTAGGTCCAGCTGGCCAGCAGATCATCCGCCGCGCCCATCTCCCACAGCGCGTAGTCGAAGAACCCACCCTGGTGGGTCAGCAGGTGCTCCACCAGGATCTGGTCGTTCCAGTCCTCGCCCCAGCGGAACTCCAGCTCGGGCAGGGCCTGGGCCAGGGTGTCGTCCAGGGAGACCGAGCCCGCCTGGACCTTCTGCAGCAGCGCCACCGCGGTCTGCTTCTTGGTGTCCGAGCCGATCTGGAACAGGGTGCGGTTGCTGATGGACACGTCCTGATCCGGATGGCCCGAGCCGAAGGTCGCGGCGAAGGTGACCACGCCGCCCTCCATCACAGCCACCTGCACACCCGCCGCGTGAGATGCCGCCAGATCGGCCTTCACGGCATCGACCAGTGCGTCGTAGCGGGAGTCCCAGCCGGTATCGCCGGGCCCGGTGTCGACGGGAGCGGTGTCGTCCTTGACGTCGGCGTCCTTGTTGCAGGCCATCAGGGAGAGGAGGAGGAGCGCACGCATGGAGACCTCGGGGGTAGGAGTCGGCCGCGGGTACGGGCGGGCGGCGCGGCTATTCGCCACCCACGCCACAGTGGTATCCCGTCGTGGCGACGCGTTGACCTGCGACCTGGAAAGCTCAGGCAGCCGGAGCCCTCGCCGCCGGGTGGGGGCGCGGTCGGTCCAGGCGCAACCTCGTCCACCGAGCTGGCCTGCACCCCGCCCGAACGCCGCCGGGTGGCGAGAACAGCGCCCGCTAGGGCAGGCAGATCCCCACCGTGCCGGCCAGCACCAGGGCCGAGGGCATGTAGAAGCGCTCCACCGTCCCGTCGTCCAGCTCGACGTCCGGTAGGTCGAAGGTGCCGGTCGCCGCGGTGAAGCTGGCCCTGACGCCCACGGTCGGGCGCAGCTTCTTGCTGCCCAAGCCAAGGCCCAGGCCCCCGAAGAAGCGCGGCCCCAGGTGCAATGCCAGGTCGGCGCTCTCTTCGTCCCGCAGGCGGATCAGCTCGGCGCCCAGGCCGCCCTCCCAGAAGGGATGCAGGGAGTCAGACCCGGACATGGCCTCGCGAAAAGCGAGCTCGAGCATGGCGTGATCCATGCGCCCAAGGTCCATGCCGCCACTGCGCGCCCCCAGATCCACCACCAGCCAGCGCTCCTGGGCCAGGGGCAGGCCCAGCTCCAGCCGCGCCCCCATGCTGATGGGGAGGGCGTGCTCCACCTCCTCGCCGGAGTACCGGGCCATGGGCGAGTGCACCGTGGGAAGCTCGGCGTGCAGGCCGAGGCTGGGGCCGGCCAGAGCGCCCCCCGGCGCGATGGTGAGCAGGACGGAGAGCAACGGCAGGGCGATCACGGGCAGGCTCCGACGATGGGAGGCTCGACCTATCCGGCCAGCCGCCACCCCGCCGGATAGGCTGCCCCATGTCCACCGTCTTCTTCGCCTCGGATCTGCAGGGCGTGGCCGCCCGCTACCGCACCCTGTGGGATCGCGCCCTGGCCGAGCGCCCCTCGGCCATCTTCCTGGGCGGTGACCTGCTGCCAGTGGATCTGCTCCACGGCACCCACAACGGCGACTACGAGGGGGACTTCATCGAGGACTTCCTGGCGGGCGGCTTCCTGACGCTCCACAAGGCCATGGGCGACCAAGCCCCCCGGGTCTTCCTGGTGCCAGGCAACGACGACGCGGCCGCCACAATGCCGGCCTTCGAACGCGCCGCCTCGAAGGGCGCCTGGGAGCCCCTGCACCTGCTCAAGGCCCAGCTGGGCCAGCGACCGATCTACGGCTACGGCTGTGTGCCCCCCAGCGCCTTGGCCCTCAAGGACTGGGAGCGCTACGACGTGTCCCGCTACGTGGACCCGGGGGCCATCTCTCCCGAGGACGGCTGGCGTTCGGTGCCCATGGAGCGCCACCTGGTGCGCTACTACACCATCCACCGCGACCTGGACCACCTCACCGGCGTCGACGACCTGAGCGACGCCATCCTCCTGTTCCACACGCCGCCCCACGACACCCTGCTGGACCACGCGGGCCTCGAGGGTCAGCAGGTGGACCATGTTCCCATGGACACCCACGTGGGGAGCATCGCCGTGCGCCGCCTGATCGAGCGCCGGCAGCCCTGGCTCACCCTGCACGGTCACGTGCAAGGCTCGTGGCGCCGCACGGGCTCCTGGAAGCAGAAGCTGGGCCGCACCACCATGATCAACGCGGCCCACGACGGCCCGCAGCTCGCCCTCGTGCGCATCGATCTGGACCGCCCCTTCGACGCCGAGCGAGAGCTGATCGGCGTGTAGCGGAGATCAGTCCGAGCGCTCCTCGACCCAGAAGTCCACCCGCCGGTTCTGGGACCAGGCCTCTTCGACCTCCCGCGGGTCCAGGGGCTTGGTCTCTCCAAAGCCCACGCTGGACAGGCGCTTGGCCGCCACGCCGTGCTCCACCAGGTAGGTGCGCACCGCCGCGGCGCGCTCCTGGGACAGCTTCAGGTTGTAGGCGTCGTCGCCTCGGCTGTCGGTGTGGCCCTCGATGCGGATCCGCCGGACCTCGGGGTGCTCCTCGAGCAGCGCGGCGATCTGGTCGAGCAATGGAAAGCTCGCGGCCTTGATCGCCGCCCGCGCGGTCTCGAAGTAGACCGAGTCGTTGATCTCGATGCGCTCGCGGGTGAGCTGCACCAGGATCGGGTGCATCACGGCCACCACCACGACCTCTTCGCCACCGTGGACCGTGACCACCTGGCGCAGGGCCTGGTAGCCCTGGGCCTCGACCCGCAGCTCCCAGTCACCGCTGGGCAGGCTGCCGTGAACGCTGCCCTTGTGGGTGACCTCGGGGATGCGGTCGCCGAAGCTGACCGCGCCGTCCACGGGCTCGCCGTCCGCGTCGCGGACCCGCACCGCTACCAGCCCCTCCTGGGGCACCACGTCGAGCCTCACCAGCGCGTCGTAGGGCGCGCCCGCGGGGATGGTGATGATGGTCTCGCGGGCGTCGAAGTCTGGCGCCCGCACCACCACGGTGTAGCTGCCCGCCTCGAGATCCACCTTCATGCCCGCCGCACCCTCGCGCACCACGCCCGCGCCGGAGATGTGGACGCTGGCGCCGTCGATGGGGATGTCCAGCTGATCCACCACGGCGACGGTGACCCGGGTGGGCTCCGGGCAGCCGTCGGCGTCCTCCCAGGCGTCCAGATCTTCGGGCACGTCCGGGCAGCGGTCGCCGGCGTCGACGATGCCGTCGAGGTCGCGGTCGGGACCCGCCACGGGTGGCTCGTAGGCCAGGGCCAGGAGCACCCGGGCCTTGGGGGCGCCCACGCCGCCTGTGATGCCGCTGCCGCCGGCGAGGCGAAGCACCCAGTCCCCCCCGGAGGGGCGCAGCCAGCCGCCGAGGAGCGCCTCGGCCGGCATGGCGTCGGCGTTGCCGAAGTCGGCGTAGGGGGCATGGGCCCCAAGCTCAGCGCCCAGGCCCACGGATGGGGTGATGGCGTAGCTACCACCCAGGCGTGCGTAGAGGTGATCGTCCCAGGTGAGGTTCTCGAGCTCCACGGTGGGAGTGCCGACGGTGCCCAGGTTCAAGGCCACCAGGGCGTCGCCCAGCTGTGCGTCGAGGATGCCATGCACCGACCAGCCCACACCGTCGGCTCCCAGGGGAGCAAGGGTGGAAGCGGTGGGCAGGCTGAACCGCGAGCCCAGCGCCAAGCCCACGGCGTGGGTGCGCCGATCCAGCAGGCGCCCCTTGAGGTCCAGGTTCAGGTCGCCCACGCCGGTCTCGGGATCGGAGGCATCCCCCAGGGAGCGCAGCACGACCGGCAGATCCACACCCAGGCGCAGCCGCTTGTAGGCCACCGCCCCCAGCACATCGAGCTGGTACAGGTCGCCAACCAGGTCGATGGGGTCACCTTGGTCGGGGTAGTAGACCAGGGGCTGGTGGGCCCACTGCAGCAGCAGGCGCCCCGTGCCGGTCAGCTCGTCCGGTACGTAGCTGTCGTCGGTGCCCAACAGGGTGGAGGCATCCACCGAGGGCCTGAAGAGCTGGGCGTCGATGGAAGGGAGAGCGCCGCCGGCCACACCCTGGGCCAGCGCGGCGCCGCACAGCAGCGCGGCGAGCGGAAACAGCATGGATCAGTCCTCCCGGCGCCGCACCATCAGCAGACCGGCCAAGGCCAGCATACCCCAAGCAGCAGCCGCGGCCGCGCCCCCGTGCTGGGCGCTGCAGCCGCAGCCGCCCCAGCCGCCCTTGTAGGCGCCACCCTGGCCGGTGTCATCGCAGCCGTAGCCGATGTCGTCACAGGGGTCCTGGGGGTCGGTGCCGTCCTGGAGCACCTCGGTGCCGTCGTCGACGCCGCCGTCGTCGGTGTCAGCGTCGGTGGGGTCGGTGCCGTAGTCGTCGACCTCCTCGCCGTCGAGCAGGCCGTCGTCGTCGGTGTCGTCGTCGTTGGGGTCGGTGCCGTAGTCGTCGACCTCCTCGCCGTCGAGCAGGCCGTCATCGTCACTGTCGGCGTCCAGCGGATCGGTGTCGTAGACGTCGACCTCCTCGCCATCGAGCAGGTCGTCGTCGTCGGTGTCATCGTCCAGCGGGTCGGTGCCTTCGTCGAGCACCTCCCGTCCGTCGTCCAGCCCATCGTCGTCGCTGTCGGCGTCCAAGGGATCCGTGCCGTACACATCGGTCTCGGAGCTGTCGGACAGGCCGTCGCCGTCGCTGTCGATCATGTCGTCGCTGGGATCCAGCGGATCGGTGCCGTCCACCAGGACCTCGGCGCCATCGTCGATGCCGCCGTCGTCGGTGTCGGTGTCCAGCGGGTCGGTCTCGTACTGGTAGACCTCCTCGCCGTCCTCGAGGCCGTCGCCGTCGGTGTCGGGATCGTTGGGGTCCGTCCCGTAGATCACGGTCTCCTCGCCGTCGGTCAGGCCGTCGTCGTCGCTGTCCCGGTCGGCGGGGTCGGTGCCATCGGCCACCTCGTCGCCATCGCTCAGGCCGTCGCCGTCGCTGTCCACCACGGTGGGATCCGTGCCCGCCCCCACCTCGTGGCCGTCGTTGATGCCGTCGCCGTCGGTGTCGGCGTCCAGCGGATCGGTGCCGTAGTCACCCTCTTCGCCGTCCAGCAGGCCGTCACCGTCGGTGTCGGGGTTGGTGTGGCTGGTGCCCTGGGCGCGCTCGTCGTCGTCGCTCAGGCCGTCGCCGTCGGTGTCGGTGGCGTCGTCCGCGTCATCGGTGGGATCGCCTGGGTCGGTGCCCGTGGAGGCCTCGAGCCCGTCGCTGTCGCCGCCGTTGTCGCTGTCGGGATCCATGGGATCGGTGCCGCCGAGCAGCTCGTCGTTGTCGTCCACCCCGTCGCCGTCGCTGTCGGCCTCTGTGGGGTCGGTGTTGGTGACGTAGGCCTCCTCGCCATCGCCGAGCCCGTCGCCGTCCGTGTCGTCATCCAGCGGATCGGTGCCCGTGATGCGGGCCTCCTCGCCGTCCTGCAGGCCGTCGCCGTCGCTGTCCTCGTCCAGGGGATCCGTGCCGTAGACCAGCGCCTCCTCGGCGTCGCTAAGGCCGTCGTTGTCGCTGTCGCTGTCCAGCGGGTCGGTGCCCGCGGCCAGCTCATCACCGTCGAGCAGGCCGTCGTTGTCGCTGTCGTCGTCGAACGGGTCGGTGCCGCCGATCAGCTCCTGGCCGTCACCGATGCCGTCACCGTCGGTGTCGGGGTCGTCGGGGTCGGTGCCGAGGGAGAGCTCTCGGTCGTCGGTCACGCCGTCGCCATCGCTGTCGGTGGTGTCGGGCACCCCGTCATCGGAGCCATCCAGGGGATCCGTGCCGTCCAGCTCGACCTCCACCCCATCGGTCACGCCGCCGCCGTCGGTGTCGGGACGCTTGGGGTCGGTACCGTAGACGTCGATCTCCTGGCCGTCGGTCAGGCCGTCGTCGTCGTAGTCCTTGTCGTTGGGATCGGTGCCGTACCACCACAGCTCTTCGCCGTCGGTCAGGCCGTCGTTGTCGGTGTCGTCGTCCAGGGGGTCGGTGTCTGCGGTGCAGGTCTCGTAGCCATCCCAGACATAGTCGTCGTCGGTGTCACGATCGTTGGGATCCGTGCCGTAGACGCCGACCTCTTCGCCGTCGTCGAGGTAGTCGCCGTCGCTGTCGGGGTTCAGCGGGTCGGTGAGGGTCTCGTCCACTTCCTGGCCGTCGAACAGCAGGTCGTCGTCGCTGTCGGGGTCGTTGGGATCCGTGCCGTAGGTGAGCACCTCGTCGCCGTCGGTCAGGCCGTCGTCATCGCTGTCGTCGTCCATAGGATCGGTGCCCAGGTCGATGACCTCCTCGCCGTCGGTCAGGCCGTCGTCGTCGCTGTCCGGGTCGTTGGGATCCGTGCCGGTCTCGTAGATCTCCTCGCGGTCGCTCAGGCCGTCACCGTCGCTGTCGCCATCCAGCGGATCCGTGCCCGCCTCGATCTCGTCGCAGTCGTCCACGCCGTCGCCGTCGGTGTCGGGATCCGTGGGATCCGTGCCGTGGATGTGGACCTCGTCGCCGTCGCTGCAGCCATCGTCGTCGGTGTCGGTGTCCAGGGGATCGCTGCCGTAGACGGTGACCTCCTCGCCATCCAGCAGGCCGTCACCGTCGGTGTCGTCGTCCAGGGGGTCGGTGCCGTAGACATCGACCTCTTCACCGTCGAGCAGGCCGTCGTCGTCCGTGTCGCTGTCCAAGGGGTCGGTGCCGTGGACGTCGACCTCCTCGCCGTCGAGCAGGCCGTCATCGTCCGTGTCGTCGTCCAGCGGATCCGTGGTGTGGGTGTACACCTCCTCGCCGTCGAGCAGGCCGTCGTCGTCCGTGTCGTCATCCAGGGGATCGGTGCCGTAGACATCGACCTCTTCACCGTCGAGCAGGCCGTCGTCGTCCGTGT
>ERZ890953.151-NODE-151-length-41741-cov-24.958523_pt1 | contig 41741 bp, 32 predicted proteins | sample MGYA00521264_ERZ890953 | MGnify/ENA primary metagenome ERZ890953 (study PRJEB32303, sample SAMEA104408629) | aquatic metagenome | biome: Brackish water; feature: Chemocline; material: water | place: Baltic Sea | collected 2014-10-26T21:54:00 | depth 200 m ...
CGGCGCCGTCGCCGATGACGATGTAGAACAGGCCGTCGAGGAGCTCGCCCGGCATACCGGCCAGCTCGAAGTACTCATCAGTGTCGCCGCCGACGTTGTCGATGCGGACTTCGTTGATGTTCAGAGCCATGGCGGTCATGGGCACGAGAACCAGAACACCGATAGCCGCCATCATTGTGAGCTTGCGCATGGGCGCATCCCTCCTGTTAGAAACCTGAAACTTACGATCAAATAATTATATCATATATCATATATCAAAACAACAACGGAGACCCCGGAACAAAAGAGCGGGGAGCGTTTGCCCGCTCCCCGCTCCCGACAACAATGAAGTCCGCCCCTAGGGCGCCAGTGATCGCACAAAACGGAAGCCGGCGTACCTGGGGAAATAATCTTCCTCTGGGATGATATCGCCGTTGATCTGCGACCGGGACGCCGACCGGCACCGACGCGGCTCATTGGCATACCCGCCACCACGCAGCATGTGGGGTGCGCCAAGGGTCTGAGCGGTACCGATGGGATCGGTAACCGTGCAACCGAGCAGCAGCTCCACAGTGTACACATCGCCATCAGGGAAGAACGACGAATTCAGAGCGATCAGATCGAAATCCACCGCCCGATCCAGCGCATAGTTGTCGGTCGCCGCATCGATGATCGTCAGATCGTCGATCCAGAGGAGCTGACCGCCGATTTCAAGGGTCAAAACATTGCCCGTCAGGACAATCGTGCCGATCACGCCCTCGCCGAAGGTTTCGTGGGTGGTTGGCGTGGTGGTCACCGAAAGGCTCACGCCTGCAGCCGGGTTGGCCGGCGCCGAGGCGAGATCACCGACATAGAGGGTGCCGTTATTGACCTTGAGGTTGCCAGTCGTTCCGAAATCCAGATACGAGATGCTGACTTCCGACGTCGTGATCCCCAGACCCGACAACGCAAAGCTCGCGTTCGTGGCTTGAGTGCGTAACACGTGCTGGGTCCCAAGGCCGGAAATTTCAGCCCTGATCGTCGCGTTGCCGTCGTAGATCGTATCGACGCCGTTTGTGAACGGCCCTAGGAACATAGGCACGGAGTCATAGAGGTCGTTGACGTCCCAGACCCACTCCCAAAGGTTACCGGACATGTCGAAGAGCCCGAAGTCGTTGGGGTCGAGCTGCGCGACAGGCGAGGGCTGCATCAGCAGACCGGTGCCGGCGGAGTTCTCACAGTACCAGCCGATCTGCTCAAGGTTGGGTTCGAAATAGCAGCTGCTGGCCTGCATCTGGAACGACCCGCTGTAGAGCGGCGTCACGGTGCCGGCGCGGCAGGAATATTCCCATTCCGCTTCAGTGGGCAACCGATATCCATCTGCCTCGCGGTTCCAGGACACCACATCCCCGACGATCGTGTAGACGGGGGTATAGCCCTCGAGCGACGATAAGATATTGCAGAACTCGATGGCTTCCATCCATGTCACCGAATCAATGGGGTGGGTGGGCCAGTTTGTCTGGTCATTCAAATGGTAGAAGTAACTTGGGTTCACATAATCGGGGGTTTCACCCATCACACGATCGAACTGGGCCCAGGAAACCTCGGTGGCCGCAATCTCGAAATCCTCAGAGATTTCGACGGTGTGACGCGGCCATTCGCTGGGCATGGCACCGCTCTCGGTGCGGGGAGAACCCATGTTGAAGGTGCCGGCGGGAATGGTCACCAAAGAGAAGGTCGAAGCCGAGAGACTCACGTACTCGGCCGTAAAGGTGAGGCCGTCGCCCTCCAGCAGATTGCCGGTCATCGGTTCTGGCGTCTCCCAACCGGTGATGTCGCCCCAGATGACCGTGTAATCACCTGACTGCATGTTCTCGAGAGTGACATCGCCTGTCCCCGTTTGCTCGAACCCGTCGGGGCCCTGGAGGGTCCACGGGGCACTGATGGTGTCGGGGTTGGGATTGAGCTGAACCTGTCCCGGCTGTGCTTGACCGCCGGTTCGTCGATAGGTGGTACGGAACTGCAGGAACCTGCCGCCGACCAACGAGTCCGTAACGACATTCGGTGCGGGTGTCACCCAGCCGTTCAGCGCTGCCCACGTCAGGGTGTAGTCGCCGGCATCGAGATCATCGATGACGACGTTTCCGGAATCAGCGTGGGCGTAACCGCCAGGGCCCGTCAGGGTCCAGGGGAACTTGGCATCGTTGGGTGCGGGAAAGACACCGATACTGCCTTGGCCGCTCAGGCCGTTGACGACTGCGTCGTCACTGCATCCAACGAAAACAAGCAAGCTCAGCGACAGCAGTGCGAGCGTCAGGCTCGCCCAGACGGTTCGTTTCATCGACAAATCCCCCCATGGGATGGAACGGGTGGTGACCATCGGGTACCACCTCGGACACGGCAAACCACGCTTGAAAATACACCATGGATTGACCGGATGCCAGTTTCGCATGCAACCCCTTGCAGTGAAATCGATCCATGCTATCTTGATCCATGACATTTAGCCTTAACTAAATATGGCCTCAACAGGGATATCGTCGTGCAGGAAACGGAATCGGTGGAAAACTATCTGAAGACGATCTGGGACCTGGAAACGAGGACTGGAAGGGCAATCACCGGAGACCTCGCACGGTGTCTCGAAGTAGCTCCGGCATCGGTCACCGGTATGTTGAAGCGTCTTTCCACAAGGGGCCTGATCAAGTACCGTCCCTACCAGGGTGCCACCCTTGCCGCGGAGGGCCGGCGCACCGCGGTCCGGGTCGTCAGGCGTCACCGCCTCATCGAAACATTCCTCGTCGAGGTGATGCAGGTGCCCGCAGGGCTCGTCCACGACGAGGCCGAACGCTGGGAGCATGTGATTTCGGACGACATGGCCGAGCGAATGGACGTGCTACTCGGGCGCCCGTTGGTCGACCCCCACGGAGCCGTCATCCCCAGAGACGAAGACCCTGAACCCGGAGCCGGATCATGAGCCTGAATCGCTTGGTGTCCATGATTGCTTTCGCCTGTCTTTTCGCCGGCTGCTCCGGCGACGACACCGGAGAACGCGACGCCGGGCCCCTGCGAGTCGTCGCCACGACGAGCATCATCGCCGACACAGCAGCCCGCATCGGCGGCCCCGATATTCAGGTGTCCGGACTGATGGGACCTGGGGTCGACCCCCATCTCTACAAGGCCAGCGAAGGCGACGTGCGCAGTCTTCAGAACGCCGACGTGATCTTCTACAATGGTCTGCATCTCGAGGCCCGGATGGGCGAGGTCCTCTCTCGAATGGGTGAACACCGTGCTGTCGCCGTCGCCGAAGGGCTGGACGAAAGCCGGCTGCTCTCTCCTGCCGGCGCCCAAGGCACCCACGACCCCCACGTCTGGTTCGATGTCACCCTCTGGATCCACGCTGCCGGCCGCATCCGCGACACCCTCGTCGCAGCCGATCCTCAGCACGCCAACGGCCATCGCGAACGGGCCGAACTCCTGATCTCCGAATACGAATCCCTCGACGCCGAAGTGAAAGGCCTCGTGTCCAGGGTACCGGAGGAATTACGCGTCCTGGTCACGGCCCACGACGCCTTCGGCTACTTCGGCAGACGCTACGGCTTCGAAGTCAAAGGCCTCCAGGGCATCAGCACCGCTAGCGAAGCGGGCGCCCGCGACGTACAGGATCTTGCTGCCTTCATCGCCGACCGTCGCATTCCCGCCGTGTTTGTCGAGACCTCGGTTCCGCCGCGGGCCATCGCCGCGGTCCGCGCCGCCGTCCGCTCCCGTGGGTTCGAAGTCCTTCTTGGCGGCGCGCTGTTTTCCGACGCCCTCGGCGATCCCGACTCAGAAGCGGGAACATACATCGGGATGGTCCGACACAATACGCACACAATCGTCAACGCCCTGAGCGGAGACTCGGAGATCCCCCATGAATGACGACGTTGTGAAGAACAGGCACACCGAAACCTCGACCGTCCACCCGGCCACCGACGCGGCCGTATCGGTCCACGACCTCACCGTCGCCTACCGCGAACAACCCGTCCTCTGGGACGTCGACCTGGACATCCCATCCGGCGTGCTGGCGGCCATCGTGGGACCCAACGGTGCAGGTAAGACAACGCTCTTGAAATCCCTGCTCGACCTCGTGCCGTCGGTCTCAGGGCGCATCCGCTTCCACGGCGAACCATTCCGCGCACGGCGTCGCGATGTGGCCTATGTGCCACAAAGGGGCAGTGTGGACTGGGATTTCCCGACCACCGTCGCCGACGTCGTGACGATGGGCACCTACCGCCGTCTCGGTTGGCTGCGTCGGCCGGGTCATACCGAACACGAGGCGGCCATGACGGCACTGAGGCGCGTCGGTATGGCGGACCTCGCGACCCGACAGATCAGCGAACTCTCGGGGGGGCAGCAGCAGCGCGTTTTCCTCGCCAGGGCCCTTGTCCAGGACGCCAGCGTGTACATCATGGACGAACCGTTCCAGGGCGTCGACGCCACCACCGAACGCACGATCATCGAGCTGCTCAAGGAACTTCGCGGCGAAGGACGCACCGTGCTGGTCGTCCACCACGACCTGCAGACGGTTCCCGACTACTTCGACTGGGTGGCCCTGCTCAATGTGCGGCTCGTGGCGGCCGGCCCGGTCCGCGAGGTCTTCACCCAGGAGAACCTGAGGCTCGCCTACGGCGGCCGAGTGGGCTTCGCCGGCACAAAAGAACCGACCAGCGGCCCCGACAAGGACCCCACTAGCTCCTACATGGGCAGGATCCGCCCGTGAGCGAGGCCCTCCAGCTCCTCTGGACCGACTATACCCTGCGCAACGTCGCTGCGGGCACGGCGGTCCTTGGCGCCGTGAGCGGAGCCCTGGGTTGTTTCGCCGTCCTGCGTCGGCGCAGTCTTCTGGGCGACGCCGTCTCCCATGCAGCTCTGCCGGGGATCGTCCTGGCCTGGTTGTTGACAGGCAGCAAGGCCGCCCCCGTTCTGGTGGCCGGCGCCGGCATCACCGGCTGGCTGGGTGCGGCGGCGGTATCGGCCCTGGCCCGACGTGAACGCATCCGTGAGGACACGGCGTTGGCCCTCGTACTCTCCGTGTTTTTCGGAGCAGGACTCATGCTGTTGACCGTAGTCCAGGGCCGGCCCGACGCTTCCCAGGCGGGACTGGACACCTTCCTCTTCGGACAGGCGGCCGCCCTGGTCGAACGCGACGTGCTGACGATGGGCGCCGTGGGCGGCGTCGCGGTCCTGGTGCTTGCTCTGTTCTGGAAGGAATTCAAGCTCCTGAGTTTCGATGCCGACGCTGCTGCCGTCGCGGGCTATCCGGTCAAGCTGCTGGATCATCTGCTGACCCTGCTGCTCGTCGTCGCCGTTGTGGTGGGACTGCAGGCCGTGGGCGTGGTCCTGATGAGCTCGTTGCTGATCGCACCGGCCGCTGCGGCGCGGCAGTGGACCAATCGTCTGGGGCGGATGGTTGTTCTGGCGGCCGTCATCGGCGCTATGTCCGGAGCCTTGGGCGCTGCCGTCAGCGGACTCGCCCCCGGAATCCCCACCGGCCCGGCCGTAGTGCTCGCAGCAACCGCCGCCTTCGTCGTCTCCCTGCTGTTCTCTCCCTCGCGAGGCCTCGTGTCGCGACGGCTGAGGGCCGCAGCCCGTGATCGTCGTCTCCGTACGGAAGGAGACGCCTCGTGATGACCCCCCAGACCGAGATCCAGCTCATCGCCGTGGCCGCCGCGGCCGCCTGCGCCCTGTCCGGCACGTTCCTCGTGCTGCGGCGCATGGCCATGATCGCCGACGCCGTCAGCCACGCCGTGCTGCCGGGCATCGTGATCGCCTTTCTGCTAGGAGGCGGACTCGGCTCCCCCCTGCTCGCCTTCGGCGCCGCCCTCTCGGGAGTAGCGACGGTGGCCCTGGTCGAAGCTCTGCAGCGGACGAAGCTGGTCAAGGAAGACACGGCCATCGGCTTGGTTTTTCCCGCGCTCTTCGCCTTCGGCGTCGTACTGGTGTCGCGCTACGCCGATCATGTCCATCTGGATGTGGACGCTGTTCTGCTGGGAGAGCTGGCCTTCGCCCCCTTCGAACGCATGATCATCGCCGGCCGCGACGTGGGACCGCGGGCCCTGTGGATCGCCGGCGGCGCCCTGGTGCTCAACGTGGCGGCGGTGAGCGTGTTCTTCAAGGAACTCAAGCTCGTCACCTTCGATCCTGCTTTGGCCGCAGCCCTCGGATTCTCGCCCCTGCTACTCCACTACGGCTTGATGACGCTGGTTTCGGCCACGGCCGTGGCTTCATTCGATGCGGTGGGTCTGGTGCTGGTGGTCGCTTTGATGGTGGGACCGGCGGCGGCGGCCTGGCTGCTCACCGACCGCCTCGCAGTGCTGCTGCCCCTGGCGGCCGGCCTCGGGGCGACTTCGGCAGTAGCCGGCTACTGGCTGGCGCGATGGTTCGACGCCTCCATCGCCGGCGCCATGGCCGTGTGTGTTGGCCTGGTGTTCCTGCTTGTCTTCAGCTTCGCCCCCCGTCGCGGGTTGCTGGCCCGAAGACGGATGTTGGCCACACAGCGTCGGGAATTCGCCATGACTCTGCTGGCCGTGCATCTGGCCCAGCACGAGGGCACCGTCGACGAAGCCGACGAGTCACGGCTCGCGAGTCTCCATCTCCACCTTCACTGGGACGAGGATCGACTCCGTCGTACCGTACGAGATGGCTTGAATCGTGGCTGGCTGCGCCGTGAAGACGACCGACTCCTCCTCGAAGACGCAGGCCGCAGCGCCGCACGCACGGTCTTCGCCCGGGCCTGGCCGCAGGGCACGGGCACCACCCCACACCGCATCTGATCGGGACGAAACCATGAAGCTCATTATTCTCGCAACGACACTGATGATCGTCCCTGTCGCCCTTTTCGCAGCCTCTGCTCCACCCGACGACGGCTGGGAGACAGCCTTCGAACAATCAGGCGGCATGCAGACGCCGCGCTACGAAGAGACCCGCGCATACTGTCAGGCGATCGCCGACGCCTCCCCCCTCGTCCACCTGACGTCACTTGGACACAGCCCCCAGGGCCGCGATCTCATGCTGGTGATCGCCGACAGGCTCGGCCGTACGTCCCCCACAGAGATCAGGGCCGCGGGAGACGTGGTCCTGCTCATCCAAAGTTGTATTCATGCCGGTGAAAGCGACGGCAAGGACGCCTCGCTGATGCTGCTGCGCGATCTGACCGTCCGCGGCGAGTTGACGCACCTGCTCGAGCACGTGACGGTGCTGCTGATGCCCATGTTCAACGTGGACGGCCACGAACGCTTCGGACCGCACAACCGCCCCAACCAGAACGGACCACAGGAAATGGGCTGGCGCGTCACATCGCGCAACCTGAACCTGAACCGCGATTACGTGAAGGCCGACACCGGGGAGATGCAGGCCTGGCTCCGCCTCTATACAGATTGGCTGCCCGACTTCTTCATCGACGCCCACGTGTCCGACGGCGCAGACTTCCAGTACACCCTGATGTACGACCTGCCGCTGCGGGGCAATCTCTCTCCGGGCCTGACGCGTTGGTCCCGCGACGAATACCTCGTCGGATTGCGGGACGGTCTCGCGGCCGACGGCTGGCCCCTGCTCGAATACGGTGGATTCCGCAACTGGCACGACCCCCGCAGCGGCATGAACGTGTGGCTCTCCGGCCCGCGCTACTCCCATGGTTACGCCGCCATCCAGAACCGGCCGGGCCTGCTCCTGGAAACCCACGTCCTGAAGCCCTACGCCGAACGGGTCGCCGGCACCTACGCAGTATTTCTCCGCTCCCTGGAACTGATGAACCGCGACGCGGACCGCCTGCGCACACTGATCGACACCGCCGACGAGCACACCGCCTCGGCCGCCTTCCGCGCCCTGCCCTATCCGCTCACGTTCCGCCGCGACGCGACCGACAGCGTGATGATCGATTTTCTGGGTTTCGACTACGACATGGTCGTGAGCGAGGTCACCGGAGGCTCCTACCCGGTCTTCCACCGGGAGCGCCCAGAGACCTTCCACATTCCTCAGTTCGGCAGCTTCCGACCCGACGCCGTGGTCGTCCCTCCGGAGGCCTACCTCATTCCGCCCCAGTGGACCGAAGTGATCGAACGTCTTGAACGGCATGGTGTGGTCATGGAAAAACTGGACGCCGACATCGACCTCACTGTCGAAAGCGTACGCTTCGAGAACCCGACCTGGAATGAGGCACCCTACGAAGGTCATCACATGCTGACTTACAGCGCCGCACCTGCGACGGAGACACGGTCCTGGCCTGCCGGCACTGTTGTCATCGACATGGCGCAGCGCGCGGCCGGCGTCGTCCTTCATCTGCTCGATCCGGCCGCTCCCGACGCCCTCGTCCGCTGGGGTTTCTTCGACGCAGTGTTCGAGCGCAAGGAGTACATCGAGAGCTACATCCTCGAGCCCATGCTCCCGGACATGCTGGCGGCCGACCCCGATCTCGCCGAAGCTTGGCGGCAGGCCCGCGAAGAGAACCCCGCTCTGGCCGACAACCACTGGGAAAGTCTGCTGTGGTTCTACGAGCGTTCACCTTGGTGGGACCAGGGGATCGGAGCTTATCCGGTGGGCTGGATCAGGGACCGCATCATCGTCGATGGCCTGCCGTTGGCGCCGTGACGGCCTGACTCAGCGGACGACGACGAACTTGCCAATGACATCGTCATGGCCGGTCGCGAAGGTCTGGACCCGATAGATGTAGATTCCGCTGACCACCTGCTGACCGTTGCGGCTCACCAGGTTCCAGGACGTCTCGCCGCGTCCATCCGTGCCATCGTGGTCTATTTCGGCCACCAGATCCCCGTTCAGGGAAAAGACCTGGATCGTGCTGCGTTCTGCAGGCAGGTTGGCGAACATCACACGCACGCCGGTGGGATCGTCGCCGGTCGGGTGCATCTGCTGAAAGTCCGCGAGGGCCTCGCGTGTGGCCGGGTTGGGATAGACGAAGACTCTCTGGCCGCGCTCACGACGGTCGTCCGCAGTCTGGGCGTCGACGGTCGGCATCGCCGTCGTGAAGTTGACGGCCGGGTCCCCCGTCAGGCCCGCCCCCATCGTGAAGTCAGAGTCCCAGAACTCGTTCACAACGTGGTCGCTCGTTGAAACAGCATAGAAGTACAGGAAGCCGTTGTGAACATCCGGGTCGATGTATTCATAGAATGAAAGGGCGTCCTTCCCGGGACGTCCGGCGGCATCGGGACGCCCGGTGACCATATAGAACGTATCGAGCTCCGTCGGATACGACTTCCAAGGCAACAGAGCCGCCAGCCCAGGAACGGGTAAGCCATTAGCATCGTAAAGGGGGGGCAGATGACCAGGCAGGCGGTCCAGTTCCTCCACAACCCGGTCCATGATCTCAGCCAGCCCCGCAAACCTCCCCGCAGACAGACATGACGGCTGGTAACGGATGACCTCGAGTCCGGTGTTGTCTCCCAGAGGCAGAGTGTCGACGATCACACGTCCACCGAGCCGGCGGACCCGTTGATAGACATTTTCGACATCATAGGCTCCGAGCATCTGCCAGAGTTCGGACCTCGGCCCCATGTCCTCCGACGCTCCGTAGGGCCGGTCCCAGTCATCGGCGCGCCAGATCTGATAGCCTTCGAAATCGACGCGGCCACTGATGGGGTCGATGCTGCGTTCGCTGATATCGCTCCAATAGACATGCACCATGTTGCTTCGTTCCCATACCCGCATGGAAGGTGGATCCGGGTTCGTCGGCCCGAGCCAATCGGCGTAGGCCTCACGACCAAGCACTCCCGTGCATCCCCTCAGACTGACCAGAGGCAGGTCCCAACGATTGCAGTTCCAACGAGAGAAAAAATCGGATTCTGTGCACGGTGAGCCTTTGATGTCGCGGCATTCGTCACAGTTATCCATGTTCACCCAGATGCAGTGTCGTCCGTCCCACTCCTCGACGAGATCCAATTCGACGATGTAGTCGAAATCCTCCGGTCTGCAGGAATCGTCTACATATGCGGCGACCATGTAGGGCAGAGGCGTGCCCTCGAACGGCAGGGGATCATAGTCTTCTAGACAGATCTTCGTCTCCCTGCCGAGGATGCCCGTCCAGGGGTTGTCGTCGAGATCGAGATTCTGACCACGGCGGGTTTCGAGGATATTGGCGCAGTTCATCAGAAGGTTGTCGAGACCGTCGCCGATGACGACCGCCAGCTCCAGGGAGGCCGACGCGCCCGGTCGAAGATTGCCGAGGCCGCCCGGCGAGCACAAAATCCGATAATCACCTTCAAGACCATCGGCGACATTGGCGTCGATACCCGGCCTGAGGGCTTCGAAACGCTCCGCGTCGTTGGTGGGATCACCTCCGAGGATGAAGGGCATCAGACCCGTATAACGGCGAAAAGTCGCCAGTGAGCGGGAACCGGAGTGACCCAGAAATACGATCCCGACATACCCCGGCACGGGATCCCGAGAGGAAGCATCGGCCATATAGGCGACAGAGACCTGGACCCAGGTGCCCGACGACGATTCCACGACGCCGGACCAGGTGCCCGCGGTATCGTCGAAGGGAGCTTCCGCCCGTAGCCGGTTGCCGATATCGAAGTCTGCAAAGAAACCCATGGTCAGGTTCTCGATGGTCTCGGCACCGTGATTGGTCACTTCGTAGGTCAGACAGACGGCGTCATCGAGGTCATCGTTGGCCCAGGCGATGGCTGTCTGAACAACATCCACGTGCAGCGGTTCATGATCTGGATACAGTTCAGCGGCCACGCGTGAATCGTCGATCATGGTACAGACCATCATCTGGTTGCCGAGATGGGCGTAATCTTCGTCGATCAATCCGTCGCCGTCTTCGTCGTAGCCGTCCAGGATCTCCTCATCGACTAGTCCGTCGCCATCGTCGTCTCCCCCACCCTCATGAAACCGTCTTCCTCCAGCCACGGTATTGCGCCACGGTCTGATGATCTCGCCGTTGAGCGATTCGTAGATCGTGGCCTCCGGTTCCGGCGGAGCCCTCAACTCCATCTCGAAGACGCCGGTGCTCACGCGCTTTTCCCCGTGCATGATTCCACCGATCCACAGACCGGCGCCGAACAGATACTCGTCGCCCGAACCGGCCGGCCATTGGGCTGAGGGGGCGTCGCTGTAGGAGGATTGTATGGAATGGAGCGATCCGACGAGTCCGAAGTTGGTGATGTTGATCTGGAGTTCGCCGACGCTCATGACATAAGAGCCGTCGGTGACGTGCAGTTCATTGGGACCCGACATCGACGACGGAGCGACATCGCTCACGGAGCGAACATGCGCAACCGTGATGAGTAGGGTCAAAACGATGATCGAAAAGATTCGCATTGAAGCGGTATCCGATGATTGCGGGCCGCTGACATTCGTGAACAGATGAACGACGACCTTCAGGAACTTACGGAAGGATCGAATACCGAGCAAACAGCAATTGTCTCAGCGCACGACGACGAATTTACCGATAAAGTCCTGGTAGGAGCCGTCCTGGGGGCGCACAGCGTAGATATAGACACCGCTGACGATCTGCTGACCGTTGCGGCTGACAAGATTCCAAGAGGCTTCGCCTTGCCCTGTTGATCCATCGTGATCGAGGGATGCGACAAGGTCTCCATCGAGAGTGAATATCTGAATCACGCTCAGGCATTGCGGCAGATTGGCGAACATCACGCGCACACCCGTGGGATCGTCGCCATTGGGCGACATCTGCTGAAAATCGGCCAGAGCATCTCGCGTGGCGGGGTTCGGGTAGACATAGACGTTGCGTCCGTGATGCGAAATCTGCACATCGTCCTGAGCTGTAGTGCCGGGACGCGCCGTCACGAATGAAGTCGAAGGATCTCCCTCCACACCCACACCAGTCAGCACAGGCCCTTCGAATCCGTCATACATGTCGTGATCGGTCGACGCCACTGCGTAGAAATACAGGAAGCCGTTGTTGACCTCCCGATCCACATACTCGTAGAACCTGACGCTCCGTTTTTCCGGAATCAACCCGGGGCCTCCGCCCCAGGGTGTGGCCCAGAAAAACGTATCGAGCACTGCGGTATGGCCCTCCCAGGGCAGAAGCGAGGTCATCGATTCGAAGACACTGCCCTCGGCGTCGCGCAGCGGCGGCCGGAAGTCCAGACCCGAGTGGATCCCTTGAGCGAAGGCTTCACTCATGGCATCGGCCAGCCCCTCGAAGCGGGGGTCGTCGAGGCAGCGGGGGCGGTAGACGATGGACTCGAGTCCGGTGTTGGCGCCGAGAGACAGAGTGTCGACTTCGGCCTGCCCATCCACGAACCTGGATTCCATATACTCGTTCACCAGATCGAACTCGTCGAGCATGTGCCAGAGTTCGGACGACGGCCCGGTCAACTCGTTGGTGCCGTGGGGTCGGTCCCAGTCGTCGGCTCGCCAGATCTGGTACGATTCGAAGTCCTGGGTGTCGTTGATCAGATCACGTGCGAATTCGGGTTCGTCACTCCAGAACACATGGACGGCGAAATCCGTCGGCCATACCCGAAGCCGGGGCGGCGGCGGCGCCGCGTCGGTCAGCCAGCGCACAACCGATTCCCTGCCCCCGATGCCTGTGCAGCCCTCTTTCTCCCCGTCCGGCACCCACCATTTGTTGCAGTTCCAGAAGTTGAAGAAGACGGACTGGGTGCAGCGCATACCCCGGCGCGCCTCGCACTCGTCGCAGTTGTCCATGTTCACCCAGATGCAGTCGCGACCATCGGGAGTCACGAACAGGTCCTCGGGCACGATGACGTCGATGGCCCAGCTGGGAACGCAGCTCGCATCGACGTAGTCTTCATCCCAGTCCTTGAGCGGAGACAATCCGAATGACTCGAGTGTGAACCCATAGTCCTGAAGACAGGCCAAGGTTTCCTTGCCGTTCCTCCCGGTCCAGGGATCGTTGTCCAGATCGTACCAAGCGCCTTCCCACGCCTGCTGGGCGGAGGCGCAGTTTTCCAGCATGCTCTCCAAACTGCCTCCCGCCACGAACACGACCTCGATGTGGATCCTGCTGCCGGGGCGCAGGGTACCCCAGGGGCCGTTGCTGACCAGGAAGCGATAGTCGGCTTCGAATTCGTCGGGGACGTTGGGATCGCTGGTGGTCTTCAAGAGTTCGTTGTAACGCTCGGCGTCGTTGGTCGGATCGCCGCCCAGGGAATAGGGACGGTTGCCCGTATAGCGTTGGAACGAGCGGATATTGTGCTGAGAAGTCGACGGGCCGCGGAACATCACGCCGAAATACCCCGGGACGGGCTCGCGCTCGTTGGCGTCGTACATGTACGCCACATCCACGAATTCGAACAAGCCGTTGGGCGCCCTCACCATGCCCTTGAAGCGCCCGGCCATGTCGTCGAAGGCGGCTTCGCCGAACTGACGCTGGCCGATATCGCAGTCGACGTACATGCCGAGGATCACGCTCTGCACGGAGGTCGTCCCGGCATTGGTGATGTCGTACGAGAAAATGACGAAGTCGTCGACGTCCTCCATCTCCCAGGCGAAAACGGTCTGGTCGACACGCAGGTCCAAAGGCACGTGATCGGGGAACATCTCTTGGGAGATGGCTGTGTTGTCGACCATTGTGCAGACCATCATCTGGGTGCCCTGCATGCTGAAGTCTTCGTCGACGCGGCCGTCGCCGTCGTCGTCGAGTCCGTTGAGGAGCTCCTCGTTGATCAGGCCGTCGCCGTCGTCGTCGGCACCAGGCTCGAAGATCCGCGCGCCCTCGCGGGATGCATGGGGCTGGGGCCGGGTCCGGCGACCGTACTTGGCTTCGTAGATGGTGTAGTCGGGTCCGTCGAGGGGCCTGAATTCTTCTTCGTACTGTCCGGTCGATACGCGCTTCTCGCCGTTCTTAATGCCGCCGACCCAAAGTCCCGCCGCGAAGAGATACTCGATGCCTGATCCGCCGGGCCATTGCGCCGACGGTGAATCGCTGAAGGTCGAAACGATGGAATAGCGCGAACCGATGAGGCCGTGATTGCTGATGCTCATGTGGAGCTCGCTCACGTTCATCACATAGGAGCCATCGACAACCAGGGTCTTTCCCGCGGACTCAGCCGTGGGAAACGCCGAGGGATCGACCCAGGCATGAACCGACCCGGCGGCCATCATGCAAACGGACGCAAAGACAATCAAACGGAGAACCGACCGCGGCATGAAACCTCCGGGCGCACGTACGACAGGTGAGGATGCCGTACGCGTAGGGATCCGTCGGCGAAACGATCATACTTCGTGCATGACTCTTTGCATACAATAAAAAAGCGGGAAGCGCCCCCCTGGACGCCTCCCACGCTGTTTCCTGGTCTCAATCGCGGACCATCATCAGCTCCACATCATCGGGAACTTTGGGGATCGGAGTACCCAGCACACGGGCTCCATCTCCAGTCACGAGAATATCGTCCTCGATCCGGATGCCGCCGAATTCCTTGTAGGCAGCGACGGCCTTGAAGTCGATGAAGTCGGCGTTTTGGCCCTGATCCCGCCAGCGGTCGATCAAGGCGGGAATGAAGTAGATACCCGGCTCGATGGTGATCACATGTCCGGGCAGCAAGGGCTTGGCCAGCCTCAAGTAACCCAGCCCGAACTGATCCGATCGCGCTTCGCCTTCGGGATAGCCCACCGCATCTCCCAGGTCCTCCATATCGTGCACGTCCATGCCGATCATGTGCCCGATGCCATGAGGGAAGAACAGGGCATGGGCACCGGCCGCCACGGCCTCATCGGTGTCGCCCTTCATCAATCCCACGGCCTTGAGCCCTTCGACCGTCGCCCGGGCCGCCGCCAGATGAACCTCACGGTTGTTGATTCCCGGCGCGATGGTCTCGATGGCCGCCTCCTGAGCCGATAGCACAATATCGTAGATTTCTCTCTGCTTCGGCGAATACACGCCGCTGACAGGAAGCGTCCTGGTGATGTCCGAACAGTAGTGCCCCGGCGACTCGACGCCGCTGTCGATGATCAACAGCTGCCCCTGTTCGAGGGTATTGCCGTAGCCGTGGTTGTGCAGCACCTCGCCGTGGACCGTCACGATGGGCGGAAACGACGGCTGCAGATCCTCCATCTGGGCCACGCCCAGAATCATGCCCACGATACGCGCCTCGGTCAATCCGGGCTGGCAGACACTCATGGCGGTCCGATACATCAGAGCGCTGCAGCTGATTGCATATTCCATTTCTGATATCTCGGCGGGCGTCTTCACATCGCGCTGGGCGACGATGGCCCGAATCAGATCGGGTGAGGCGCCGTCGTTCACTGAACCCAAGGGAACGTCCAGTAGATCGGCGAGGCGGGCCCGGTTGGCGGCGCGATAGGGAGGCAGGTAATGAATCGGGACACCGTGCTTGCGCGTCTCTGCGAGAATTGCAGCCAAGTCGTCCAGGGGCTCGAAGTGCCCCATTCCCGCCTCCGCGGCGAAATCCCCAAGGGTGGGATGAGGACCGAACCAAACGACATCGTCGGGATGCTCAGGCGCGCCGAAGAGAATCTCCTTCCCTCCTGGCAAGAGCAGGGCCGCCATGCCCGCGTGGTCGGTGCCCACATAGTAGAGGAAGTGGGAGTCCTGGCGGAAGGGATAGGTATTGTCGCTGTAGTTGCGGGCGGCGAATTCGTTTCCGAGCAGCAGGATGACGCCGTCGGGAACGGCCGAGCGCAAGGCGCCGCGGCGGGCCTGCCAAGTGGCGGTGTCCATGGTCCGTCCTCGGTTGAAGAGTTGGTTTCGGGTTCGGGCATCATAGGATCCCGACCGGCTCTGCGCCACCGCTTTGAACACAAAGGAGCCGCCCCCGAAGGGACGGCTCCAATTGCGAGCAAGAAAACGGAATTACCGGTAGAGGCTCTTCAGGGTGCTGAAGGTGGCATCCTCGTTGCCCACGGGGGCGCAGGCGCCCGGACCGTCTTCCCAGTTGTGGGTCAGGGTCTGCTCGGTCGGGCTGGCGTCGTCCATCCACACCATGTGGTTGGCGGTGCCTTCCCAGGTCGCGCAGCCGTCCTTCTTGTACTTGTACTCGACGTTGAACCCGGCCGCCGAACCGATCGGGAACACGATGCAGGCCTGGTAGAGCCCGGGGCCCACCATGGTCATCGTCACACCCGTGCCCCAGTTGTCCAGCGCGGGGATGTTGCCCACGACGCAGACGTCGCCGAGGGTCTCGACACCATCGAGGCAGACCTGGAAGCAGACGGTCTTGTCTTCGGTGAACGTGTTGCCCATGCCACAGGCCATCGGCAGGTTGTTCCAGCTATCAGCGGCCAAGCCCACGGCGGTGGTGCCGTCGGTAGGTAGGGTCACCAGGCGGTTGCCGACGCTTTCCCAAGCCGAGCAGCCGTCCTTCTGGTACTTGTACTCGAAGCTCGGGTTGCCGCCGGCCAGGAAGGTCACGGTGACTTCGTAGAGGTCGCCGCCCAGGGAGGTCATGGCCACGCCGGAGCCCCAGGAGTTGATCTCGGCCGCGCTGCCCACGACGCAGGGGCCGTCGGTGAAGGGCTCGCCGCTCATGCACATGGTGAAGGTCACGTCGATGTCCACGGGCAGCACGTCGGTCACGTTGTAGACCTGGGGACCGGGGGCGCCGGTCTGGTCGGGAATGAGGTCATACCAGGTGTCGTCGCTGAGGTCGTGGAACTTCACGTTGACCGACACCCACGAGGCGCCCACCAGGAGCGTCTGGCCGATCTGGCCTGTGTATTCGTCGTTGCTGCCCACGTCTCCCAGATAGGTCATGCTGATCAGGGTGGGGCCGCCCAAGTCGGTGGTGACATCCAAGTAGGCTTCGATGTCCATGCCCTGGCCGGCCATGTCGGTGACACCACTCTTCCAGCACTGGCCGTACACATCAAGCGGTCCGGTCGGCACGACGTTGGCGCCGTTGTTGGGCCAAACGTTGCCGGCCCATCCGATGGCGGCGCTGGCGGTCGTCACCAGCGCGAGGCTCAACAGAGCGCTCATCAGGATCAATTTCTTCATCGTTCCCTCCTGAAGCATCTACAGGTGCGTGACGAGGCGCTCGAACACGCGGAGGTGCGGGCGCACGGACGAACTTCGATCGTCTCCTCGAAATGACGTCCCTTATGATAACACATGTAGATTCTCATATGAACAAATTATAAGCCGGATCTTCGCACTCGATCTATCTAAGGGACAAATCATACATATTTGCGATATCAATAATTGTATTGACAATAATTGATATTGCAATAATATAGCAATATGTACGACTCATGCCCAGACCCCAAGCTCTCCGAACGACCGGGATTTCGGTTATATCGGCTATCCCAGACCGTTCGGGCCTCCTACGCCACCCACCTCGCCCCCCTTGGGCTCGGCCCCGTTGAGGCCTGGATCCTGATGTTGATGCGCGACGGCGCGGCTCGTCAGCCCGGAGAGCTGGCCAAGGCTCTGGGCATGGATCCCGGGGGTGTGACGAGGATGATCAAGAGGATGGCGGCCAGCGGCCTGGTTCGACGCTCCCGCCGCGGAGACGACCTGCGGTCGGTTCATCTGGAAATGGCACCCAAGGCACAGGACCTCACACTGAAGATCGCCGCAGCGGTCGAACGGGCCGAGCGGGAGTTTGTCGAAGGCATGGCGTTCCAGGATGCGACCCTGCTCGACCGGCTCCTGTCCGAGAGGCTGGAGAGAACGGCGCGGCCCTAGTCCTCCCCCTGATCGGCCGCTACATGTTCCGCCGATATTGCCCGCCGACCCTGTACAGCGCCTCGGACATCTGACCGAGCGAACATACTTTGGACGCCTCCAGCAACGACTCGAAGATATTGCCGTGCTCAACGGCCACACGCTGGAGCTCCCCCAGGGCCCTGACGGTGCGATCGGCATTGCGTTGCTGAAACGCCGCCAAAGAAGCCAGCGCCGCCGCCTTCTCGTCTTCTGTGGATCGGATTACCTCTTCGGGAACGACCGTCGGCGACCCCTTGGGATCCAGGTAGGTGTTCACGCCGATGATAGGCAACTCACCGCTGTGCTTCAGGGCCTCGTAATGCAGCGACTCCTCCTGGATCTTCGTCCGCTGGTACATGCGCTCCATAGCTCCGAGCACGCCGCCGCGTTCGCTGAGGCGCGAGAACTCGGTCAGCACCGCGGCTTCCACCAGTTCGGTCAATTCCTCCACGGCGAACGATCCCTGCAGCGGGTTTTCGTTGCACGCCAGGCCCAGCTCCTTGTTGATGATCAGCTGGATCGCCATGGCCCGCCGCACCGACTCCTCGGTGGGTGTGGTGATGGCCTCGTCGTAGGCGTTGGTGTGGAGGCTGTTGCAGTTGTCGTAGATGGCGTACAGGGCCTGCAGCGTGGTGCGGATGTCGTTGAAGGCGATTTCCTGGGCGTGCAGCGAACGCCCGGACGTCTGGATGTGGTACTTGAGCTTCTGGCTGCGTTCGTTGGCTCTGTACTTGTGCTTCATGGCCTTGGCCCAGATTCGTCGCGCCACACGGCCCATGACCGAATACTCGGGATCCATGCCGTTGCTGAAGAAGAACGAGAGGTTCTGGGCGAACTCGTCGACGTCCATGCCGCGGGAGAGATAGTACTCCACGTAGGTGAAGCCGTTGGCCAGAGTCAACGCCAGCTGCGTGATCGGGTTCGCCCCTGCTTCGGCGATGTGGTAGCCGCTGATGGACACAGAGTAGAAGTTGCGGATCTTGCGGTCGATGAAGGCCTGTTGGATGTCGCCCATCATGCGCAGGGCGAATTCGGTGGAGAAGATGCAGGTGTTCTGGGCCTGGTCCTCCTTGAGGATGTCGGCCTGAACGGTGCCTCGCACGTTCGCCATGGTCTGCGCCGCGATGCTGTCGTAGACCTCGCGTTCGATCACTTCGTCGCCGCTCACGCCCAGCAGCATCAGGCCGAGGCCGTCGTTGCCTTCGGGCAAAGCTCCGCGATATCGGGGACGTTCAGCGCCGCGGGCGTCGTACAGATCATCAATGGTCTTCTCGACCTGCTCGACGAATCCCTGCTCGCGGATCCACTTCTCGCAACCCTGATCGATCGCTGCGTTCATGAAGAACGCCAGCATCATGGGCGCGGGACCATTGATGGTCATCGAGACCGAGGTCTTGGGATCGGTAAGGTCGAAGCCTGAGTAGAGGATCTTGGCGTCGTCGACCGTGGCGATCGAAACGCCTGAGTTGCCGACCTTGCCGAAGATGTCGGGACGCGGTGCGGGATCTTCGCCGTAGAGAGTCACAGAGTCGAAAGCCGTCGACAGGCGCTTGGCGGGCATACCCAGTGACACATAGTGGAAGCGGCGGTTCGTGCGTTCAGGACCGCCTTCACCGGCGAACATGCGGGTGGGGTCTTCCCCTTCGCGTTTGAGCGGGAACACGCCGGCGGCGTAGGGAAAACAGCCGGGTGCGTTCTCGGTCATGATCCAGCGTAGGACATCGCTCCAGTCGGCATAGCGAGGCAGGCAGACCTTGGGCACCTTGGTACCGCTGAGCGAAGCTGTGGTCAAAGGCTGCTCGATGGTCCGACCTCGCACCTCGAACCGGAACACGTCGTCGGCGTAGGAGCGGCGCAGGGCCGGCCAGCCGCGCAGGGCGTCGGTGCAGGCGGGATCGAGGCGACGGAACACATCTTCATAGCGGGTCAGGAGGTCGGCTACTGCTGGTGAGTCGCCGGCGCTGGGACCGAGTTCGGGAAGCACGGCATCGGAATCGACGGGAGACCCGCGCAGTTCTTCGATGGTTCGATGCAGACCGTCGAGGCGTCTGGCGTAGGCGCACTGTTCGTCGACGAATGTGTCATAGCGACGGCTTTCCTCGACGATCTCGGCCAGATAGCGGGTGCGGGCCGGAGGAATGACGAAGTTGCGTTCGTTGGTCACCGGATCACCGACGGCGATGCTGGGAAAGTCAGCCTCGGTCTTTTCGGTGATCGTGCGCATGAGGTGGCCGTAGAGGGCGTTCATGCCTGGATCGTTGAACTGGCTGGCGATTGTGCCGAAGACCGGCAGCTCCGTGTCGGCTGTCGCCTGGAGCCCGTGGTTGCGGGCGTACTGCTTGCGCACATCGCGCAGGGCGTCCTGGGAGCCGCGGTGATCGTACTTGTTCAGGGCGATCACGTCGGCGAAGTCGAGCATGTCGATCTTCTCGAGCTGGGTCGCGGCCCCGTACTCGGCGGTCATCACGTACAGAGACACATCGGAGTGTTCCTCGATCTCCGTGTCGCTCTGGCCGATGCCCGAGGTCTCGACGATGACCAGATCGTGCCCCGCCGCCTTCATGATGTCGATGGCGTGACGCACGTGCCGGCTCAACGCCAGGTTGGACTGCCGCGTGGCCAGCGAACGCATGGTCACCCGCGGGTCGCCGATGGCGTTCATGCGGATGCGGTCCCCCAGCAGGGCGCCGCCTGTCTTACGTTTGCTCGGATCGACGCTGACGATGGCGATCGTGGCGTCGGCAAACTCGTTGAGGTAGCGCCGCACAAGCTCGTCGACCAGCGACGACTTGCCGGCGCCGCCCGTGCCGGTGATGCCCAGAACCGGGATGGCACCCTCACCCGCCAGGCGCTCTATAGCGGGTTCCAGTTCCGCGTAAGCCTCCGGAACGTTCTCTGCCAGAGTAATGGCGCGGGCGATGGACTGAGGTTCGCGGGACTTCAGACCTTCGATCAGGGAGGCGTGGGCCCTCTCGATCGTTGCGAAGTCGCAGCCGGCGAGCACCTCGTCGATCATTCCCTGCAGACCCAACGTACGGCCGTCGTCGGGCGAGAAGATGCGGGCGATGCCGTAGGCCTGCAGCTCCGCGATCTCGGTCGGCAGGATGGTGCCCCCGCCTCCTCCGTAGATCTTGGTGGGCGCCCCGGCCTCTTGCAACAGGTCGTGCATGTACTTGAAGAATTCGATGTGGCCGCCCTGGTACGATGTCAGGGCGATGCCCTGGGCGTCTTCCTGGATCGCGCATTCCACGATGTCGCGCACCGAGCGGTTGTGCCCGAGGTGGATGACTTCGGCGCCGCTGGCCTGCAGCAGACGGCGCATGATGTTGATGGCGGCGTCGTGGCCGTCGAACAACGACGCGGCGGTGACGATGCGGATGTGGTTTTGGGGGGCGTAGCGCTCAGGCATGAAGGGCCTTTCGAACGGTCGAAGACGTCGAGTATCACCGTCTTTGCATCTCAGCGGAAAAATAGCACGCGCCCGCGACCCTGGCAACGAAACCGGTCTTCTGCATACCGGGGGTTGCGTACTGCCCCAGAGTCTTTACAATTCCGGGAAGCAACGTCCCTTCGAGGACGCTCTCGTTCAAGGAGTCCATCGTGCCCCCTCGCCCACGCCCGCCCCGACCGCCACGCCGCCCCACCTTTCCCGTCTCGAGCTGCGACTGCACGGACTGCCGCGCCGCCTGCACCAACTCGCCCGGCTGGTTCCGGCCTGAACAGATCGAGGACCTGGCTGAGCACCTGGGCCTGTCGGTCGAGGAAACGTTCCGCAAGCACCTCGCTGTGAGCGTAACCGAAATGCCCGACGGCTCCGAACGGCACGGCGTGATGCCCCACAAGCTGCGCGACGGCAAGAAACCCGGCTCGGTGTGGAACCTCGACCAGATCGACCAGCCCGGCCGCTGTTCCTTCTTCGACCACGGCCTGTGCACGATCTACGAAGTTCGGCCCGACGAGTGCGCCCGAATGATCCACGGAGGCGGTCACGACGCCGTGACCCTGCGCCACCTCATCGTCGAGGCCTGGGACGACAACGCCCTGAAGCCCTACCGCCTGCTCACCAAGCGTCGTTTGTACGGCTCCCCACCGGGAGAACGTACACGAACCAAGAGGACGCGATGAACTCCGAGCGCCCAGCGTCCCTCGATGCCCCCCATGCCCCCATCTACCTGGACTACAACGCCACCACGCCGGTCGACCCTCGCTGTGCGGCGGCCATGGCTCCGTACATCCACGAAGTGTTCGGTAATCCCAACAGCGGCCACGTTTTCGGTCGGCGCGCCCGGGAGGGTGTCGAGTCGGCGCGCCGACAACTCGCCGACTTCCTCGGCTGCACTCCCGCCGAGGTGATGTTCACCAGCGGCGGCACCGAGTCCAACAACCAAGCCATCAAGGGCGCCGTCTGGGCCCGTCGCGATCGCGGCCGCCATCTCGTGACGACCGCCGTCGAGCACCCGGCCACTCTCGGCCCCATGCGCTGGCTCGAGCGCGAGGGCGGTTCAACGACCGTGGTCGGCGTGGACGGGTTCGGCATGGTCGATCCCGCGGCGATCCGCGACGCCCTGCGCGACGACACCGTCCTGGTCAGCGTCATGCACGCCAACAACGAGGTGGGTACCCTGCAGCCGGTCGCCGAGATCGCCGCGATCTGCCGCGAACGCGGCGTGCTGCTCCACGTGGACGCCGCCCAGTCGGCGGGCAAGGTGCCGGTGCGCCTCGACGAGCTGGGCGCCGATCTGATCTCCGTGGCGAGCCACAAGATGTACGGTCCCAAGGGCATGGGCGTGCTGGTGGTGCGCGAGGGCGTGGAGCTGGAAAACCTGATGCACGGGGCCAATCAGGAGCGTGGGCGGCGGGGAGGCACGGAGAACGTGATCCTGGCGGTGGGGATGGGAGCGGCGGCGGAGGCGGCGGGCGAGGATCTCGAGGGCCACGCCGGTCATCTGCGTGCGCTGCGCGATCGCCTGGCCGCGGGGTTGCTGGAAGGCGCCGGGCCGGCCGTCGTGCACGGACACCCCGAGCGGAGGCTGCCTAATACGTTGAGCATAGGTTTTCCCGGTTTGATCGCGGCGGACATTATGGCCGCCGTTCCCGGGATCGCCTGCTCGGCCGGGGCCGCCTGTCACGACGGCAAAACGAAAGTGACGGCCGTGCTGGCCGCCATGAACGTTGTTGAGCACGTGGCCATGGGGACGCTTAGGCTCTCCGCGGGACGCTTTACGCAAGATGAAGAGATCGAACGAGCGATTTCGTTATTGATTTGTGCCATCGGCGACCTCAGGCGAGGATGACCGCACCGGATCCGGCGAGTCCAGACGTCTGGACTCATGATCGGCGATCTCCGCTGCAGAGATATTTTTTGACCGACCCGACCTCCGTCACTATAATACCACCCGGAGGTAGCATATGCGTTTGTTCAAGTCTTCCGAATACGCCATCCGCTCCCTGGTCTACATGGCTGTCAGCGGCATCGAGGTGTGTTCCGTGAAGACGCTGAGCGACGCCCTCGACATCCCCTACAAGTTCCTGGGTAGGCTCATGAGCCGCCTCGGCGCGGCGGGGATCGTCACCTCCCAACAGGGCAAACTCGGCGGGTACAGCATCACCCGGCCCCTGCACGAAGTTCACTTGGCGGACATCATCGACGTGGTGGAGGGCCTGGAAAGCTACGACCGCTGCATCCTGGGCTTCGAGACCTGCGACGACAAGAACCCCTGCCCCCTGCACGACCAGTGGAGCGGGCACAAGGACGGCATCCGCGAAATGATCGACAACGTCACCCTGGCCGACCTGGCACGGAGCGACTGCAAACGCATCTGAGTTTTTTTGGAGATTAATGCTACGTGAGCGTAGCATTTCATGGCGGTCCTCACGGACCACAACCGGCCCCAGCGGCCGATGTATGGAGGAAGAGCACATGCACGAGTCCTGGCTCGACAAACTGATGTCCCGCAAGGGACTGTACACCGCGTTCTGGGTGGTGGGGATCATCATGGTCACCGCCCTGATCGTGTTCACGGCGAACCTGCAGAAGGAAGTGCCGCCCATCGCGGCGCAGACAGTCTCGGCCTCGGGCGAGACGCTGTACACCTACGACGACGTGGTGAACGGCAAGGCCATGTTCCAGCAGTTCGACCTGATGGACTACGGCACCCTGCTCGGCATGGGCGCGTACCTGGGGCCGGACTTCTCCACGGAGTTCTTCCACCGCCGCGCCGAATTCCTGTACGAGCGCTTTGCGGGCGAGGTCTACGGCGTAAGCGCCGCCGCCCTGACCGACGTGCAGCGCGCCGGCATCAAGGAGATGGTCAAGGCCGACTTCCACGCCGGCACCGAGCTGGTCGAGGGCACCGTCGTCTACACCGACGTGTCGGCGGCCGCGTACAAGGCCAACGTCGACTACCTGGTGGACTTTCTGGTCAACGGCAACCAGGAGATGGCCTGGGTCGGCGGCGTGATCCACGAGGATGAAGCCCGGCTGATCGCCGCGTTCGTGGACTGGAGCCAGCTCGTCGCCTCGAGCAAGCGCCCGGGCACCGACCGCACCTGGAGCAACAACTGGCCGGCCGAGCCGCTGGTCGACCAGGACACGACCTGGACGAGCCACTTCTACACCCTGTGGGAGATGCTCGTGCTGTGGGTCGGCACGATCCTGGTGCTGTGGCTGGCCTATGCGAAGCTGCTGAAGAAGGATCCGAACGAGGTCCTCGAACAGCCCCTGACGATCACGAAGCTCTTCCCGTCGCAGGAGAAGCTGCTGAAGTACGTGCCGGTCGTGGGTCTGTTCATGTTCCTGCAGATCGTCATCGGCGGCTACCTCGCCCACATCTATACCGAGCCGTCCCAGAACTTCATCCTCTCCCAGGACATCCTGCCCTTCAACGTGATGCGGGCCCTGCACACCAACCTCGCGATCGTGTGGGTGGCCATCGGCTGGCTCGTGGGCGGCATGCTCATCGCGCCGCTGGTGGCCGAAGAAGATCTGAAGTACCCCTGGTTGGTGGACGTGCTCTGGACGGCCCTGCTCGTGGTGGGCGGCGGCGGCCTGGTGGGCATCTACATGGGCGCCACCGGTCAGATGCGCGACGTGTGGTTCTGGCTCGGCAACGAGGGCCGCGAGCTGTTGAACCTGGGCCGCGTCTGGGACATCGGCCTGGTGGTCGGTCTGGTGATGTGGTTCCTGATGGTCTTCAGCGTGATCCGCAAGGCCAAGGAGAACAGCGTGCTGGTCGGCGCGATCATCTGGAGCGCCTTCGGCATCGCCACGCTGTACATCGCGGGCATGATGCCGATCCACAAGATCATGCCCAACTACACCGTCGACGATTATTACCGCTGGTGGGTCATCCACCTGTGGGTGGAGCTCACTTTCGAGCTGTTCGCCGCGGGCGTGCTGGCGTTCCTGACCGTGGCGCTGGGCCTCGTGTCGCGCAAGGCGGCCGAACGGATCATGCTCTTCGAGCTGGGCCTGATCATGCTCAGCGGCACCCTGGGCGTGGGCCATCACTACTGGTGGCAGGGTCTGGACGAGTACTGGATCGCCGTCGGCGGCATCTTCTCGGCCCTCGAACCCCTGCCGCTGGTCCTGCTGATGATCGAGGCCTTCAAGGAGCAGCGCGCCATCAGCGCCAAGGGCGAGTCGTTCCCCTTCGCGGTGCCGTTCCTGTTCCTGGCCGGCAGCGCGTTCTTGAACTGGTACGGCGCCGGCTTCCTGGGCATGGTCATCAACACGCCCACGATCAACTACTACGCCCACGGCACCTACCTGATCATGCCCCACGGCCATGTGGCCCTGCTCGGCGCCTTCGGGTACATCTCGCTGGCCTTCATGTACCTGGTCACGCGGTCCAACGCCATGGCCAAGGGCCTCGAGTGGAACGAGAAGCCCAGCCGCATCGGCTTCTGGTTGCTGACCTCGGGCGTGGTGCTGTTCTCGATTCCGACGCTGATGATCGGGTTCGAGCAGGCGAAGACCGCGCACGACCTCGGCTACTGGTTCACCAGGCAGCGCGAGACCATCGAGCCCCTGAAGGGCCTGATGTGGTCGCGGGTCGTGCCCGATGCTCTGATGATCATCGGGGCGCTGGTGATCTTCCTGGATCTGGTGAAGAAGAGTCTGTTGTCGAAGAAGGCCGTGTAACGACGACGGCCGGCAAAGAAGAGGGCGGGGACGTCGTGTCCCCGTCCTCTTTCCGTAGGGGACGACGTGTCAGCGGGTCCAGCTCGGCAGCCCCGCCGCCTTCTCCAGCGGCAAGACGCCCTTGAAGTCGCCGATCTGCATGGGCGTGACGGTGACATAGTTGGCCCGGTGTCGTGCGACGTCGCCTTCGTCGGGTTGGGGGCCTTCCCGGTCCATCCACCACTTCAGCTTCCAGGTCGTGCGGCCGTCCTCGCCGAGGACGCCGGTCTCGAACGTATCGTGGAAGATGGGGTCGCCGATGCCGGCCCAGACCACGCCGGCCACCTCGTCGGCGGTGCAGCGGGGGAAGTTGACGTTCAGGTAGCCGCCCGCGGGCAGGTCGCGCACCGCGTCGGTCGCGGCCAGGGCCACGCACCACTGCGGCACGGCCGCCATCATCGACGGTGCGTCGGGCGTCAGATTCGAGAACGCCACCGCCGGCAGGCCGGCGTGGGCCGCCAGCCGCGCCACGCCGATGGTGCCCGAGGCGATCCAGGCGTCGGCCAGGTTCGGTCCGGCGTTCACGCCGCTGACCAGCAGATCGGGGGGCGCGTCCTTCATGATCGTTTCGAGGGCCAGCAACACACAGTCGCCGGGGAAGCCTTCGACGACCCAGGCGGTGATGCCTTCGCCCATGTCATAGGGTGCGGCCGTCAGTTCGCGCTCGCTGAAAACCGACACGTAGTTGCTGGAGCCGCTGCAGTTTTCGGAGGGAGCGACGACAACGACTTCGGCCACATCGGCGAAGGCGCGAGCCAGGGCGTGGAGGCGGGGGTCGTCGATGCCGTCGTCGTTGGTGACCAGGACGCGGGAGAACCAGGGGGTGGCGGCTGGGGACGCTGAAGTGATCAGTATGATCACGACGACGAACAGCATAGGGCGCAGATCTCTCATGGCTACCGGCCTTTCGCGGCAGGAGGGACACACGGCCCATTACCCCACCAGTCGTAAGATGCCAATTGGAATTGATCAGCGAAGACGTCGATCTCACATTGGGAAAGCAAGGGGTTTAGATTGATCGACAATCTTGAGACAACAACGAGAGCATCGAGTCCACTCAAGGTCATCAGCCCATCATTGTGGTCGATGTACAGGGACGCGACCCACGTCACGTGGTCCAGCCCATCGCAGCTGCCGAGCTGGTCACAATCAGAAATACGGAGATTCGCCAATGAGGTGAATCGAAGCGGCAGGTCTATTTGTTCGAGCGATGGCAACGACTCCAGTTCGAGATCATCGAGCTCGACGATCGATTCAAGTCCGCTCAGAGACTCTAGGTCTTCAAATCCATCGATCTCAAGTTTCTTCAAAAGGGGGACATCGGTCAGACCCGAGAAATCCGTCAGGGTCTGAAAGCCTGAGAGATTAAGAGTCTCCAGCCGCTGATGACCGGACAGAGCTTCGAGGGACATCAACATTGCATTCTGCTGGATTGAAATGTCCGTCCCGAGGTCCTGTTCGGCTAGAGCCGAAACGTCGGTCAAAACGGAATTGCCGTAAACCATGATGGTGTTGAGGCCACCCAGGCCCAGCCCGAGTCCAGCCATGGATTCCAGCGCATGGTTGTAGTTGATATGCAGGGTCTGGAGGTTGGGTAGAGCCTCAATCCCCGACAGGGAAACTAGATCGCTGCATTCGATGACGCCCAAGAACCCAATACTCTCATTGCCAGAAAGACCTGTGAGGTCGCGCAGATCAGGCATGCCCTCCAGATGAAGTTCTACCATGTTGGCAAAAACGGGAAGCCCCTGCATATCTGCTACGCCATCCAGATCGCGAAGATAGCATCGCCACATTTTCTCGGAACAGTTCGCCAACAAGCCCAGATCGAACGGCGACCCACAATCCTCGACCAGGAGCTTTCTCATCTTCACCGACTCGGAAATCCGTTCCAGACTCGGCAGCCCGATCAGGTCCATGTCTTCGGCTTCGATCCCGTCGATCGACCTCAAGGATCGGCAGAAGGAGATCTCCACATCTCTGGCATCGATCGCCGCCGAGACCTCGACGAGTCCGTTGCAGGCTCTGATGGTCAGATCCCGCAGATCCCAGGACAACGCAGGAGATAATGTGCTCAGGTAGGGACAATCGACGATCATGACGTCCCGCCCCACCATGAACGCATCGAGGGCGTTGAGATTCGTCGCACTGAGTCCGAACAACTCGAAGGTCTCGGTCACTTCGACGAGGTGCTCGAGCGGACTGAGGTCGTAGGCGCCCCACACATGCAGACTGCCTTCGACACGCTCTAATCCCCGGAGCTGCTCGAGTTCATCCTGGCCTCGAGCCTCGATATCTCCGCGGAGGAACGTGATGGACGAGTCCGGCGCCACCGGGTCGTCCGTGCATCCAGACAAAACGGCCCCGAGGATCAGCAACGGAATCAGAAATCTCATCATTCGGTCCATCCTTGCATATCGGTTTCGGATCATTAACGAACGGAACGTCAATGGGCATGGTCTTCGGTTTCGACCCCGGGGGCGACACCCTCGGCGCCTGCCCACCCTCGAATCAACGCGATGTCAGGCTCTGAGAGAGCAGCATCCGTGTGCAATTTCACATACCCGCTCAACGGCATCTCCCCCTTCTCCACCTCTTCGACGATCTCCATGACCGCATGGAGTCGGTTGCCCTCGGACATCTCCCCCCACGTGCTGAAGTTCAAATGCTCACGCCCTTCCTTCACATGGTTGCCGACGAACCACGACACCGGCGGCACGTGCGAGTACCACGGCCACTCCGTGCGATGCGAATGACAGTCGTAGCACGAACGTTCGAACACTGATGCTACGTCGGCCGGAGCTACGATAGGCGCCGATTCCGGCGGATTGTCGTGACCTGGTGAAGCCAAACGCACGGCGAGAAGAGAGAGTACGGCCAGCAAAATGAACCAATGCTTCATCGTGATCCTTCACACCAGAGGCGGGACAGTCCCGCGGCGATCATGTTGTTCCAGTCGGACAAGCGGCGAAGATATCATAGGGCCGCCTCTTGTTCCACTTTCGCGATGGTTGAGAAATCCTGTCAGCTCGTGTAGTTCTTAGGGGCAGCCAACATCTCGCCCACGCCATAAGGAGCTTCGATGACCCCGCTCATCCCAGCCGACGCCGATTGGGCCCTTTGGGCCGTTCTGTTCACCGCTGCCGCCTTCGGCTACCACATGGAGCGCACCCGTGTAGGCGCCCGTGTTTCCGGTGTGGTTCTGACCATGGGCGTGACATTCCTGCTTTCCAACTTCGGAGTGATTCCGAGCGAAGGCGCCGTCCCTTACGATGTGACCTGGTCTTATCTGGTGCCCCTGGCCATCCCGTTGCTCCTGCTTCAAGCCGACTTGCGCCGCATCGTGAAGGAGGCCGGCCCCACGCTGTTGGCCTTCGTGATCGGGGCCACGGGCACGGTCATCGGCACCGTCGTGGCGTTCAAGATCGTGCCTCTGGGCGTCGAGGGCTGGAAGCTGGCGGGCGTGTTCTCTTCGACCTACATCGGCGGCTCGATGAACTTCGCCGCCGCCGCCGAAGCTCTCGGGCTGCGCGACGGCGATCTGCTGAGCGCAGGTGTGGCCGCCGACAACCTCGTGATGGCGTTGTATTTTCTGGTCCTGTTCGCCCTGCCGGGCACCCTGTGGCTCGAGCGGCACTTCGTGAAGCGGCATCACGGTTCGGCCGAGTCGTCAGCCGACTCGGCGGCCGGCGACTCTCCGGCGCGCTTCCCCGCCCCTCCGGCCGCCGCGACGGCCGTCGCCCTGTCGTTCGCTCTCGGCGCAATCGGCTTCGCCCTGGCCGACGTGATCGGCTGGCCAGGCGGCGGCATCCTGATCCTCACGGCGCTGACGGTGGTCCTCGCCACTTTCATGCCCCGACGCATGGAACGCCTTGCCGGTGCCGAAACCATCGGCGCCTTCCTCATGCAGGTGTTCTTCGCGGTGATCGGGGCGAGCGCCAACGTGGGCACGGTGATGAAGGTGGGGCCGGTGCTGTTCGTGTTCGCCGCCCTGATCCTGACGGTCCACCTGATCTTCCTGCTGCTGGCCGGAAAGTTGCTGAGGCTCGACCTGGCCGAACTCGTGATCGCCTCGAACGCCAACATGGGTGGCCCCACGACCGCCGCCGCCATGGCCGCGGCGCGCAAATGGCACGATCTTGTGCTGCCGGCCGTGCTTTGCGGCACGCTCGGGTACGCGGTCGCCACATTCCTGGGTGTGGGGCTTGGACATTGGCTGAAATGAATTGACGATGTTACTTTGCTGTCGTGGTCGTGTCCAAGCACCGTGAGCCTGCAACACCTCCGGGGCTGCGCCCCGCCTCGAAAGGAAAACGATGACCCACCGCATCCTTCCCTGCCTGATCCTCGTGCTGACCGTCACGCTGATGACCTGCGGCTGCAGCGACGATACCACGACCCCCGGCGGCACCGGCACCCTGCGCCTCACCTTGGTCGACTCCCCAGTCGATTTCGACGACGTGACCCTCGACGTTCGCGCCACCCGGGTCCACCGCTCCGACGAGGACTCCCTCGGTGGCTGGCATCTCGTTTCGACCGATTCCATGGTCGTCCACCTGCTCGACCTGACCAACGGCGTGAGCGCCCTGTTGGCCGACGCGGATCTGCCCGCCGGCACCTACGACCAGATCCGGCTGCGGCTGGGCGACGGCAACACCGTGACCGTCGACGGCGTCGAACACGAGCTGCGCGTGCCCTCGGGACAGCGGAGCGGCCTGAAGATCCATCATACCTTCGAGATCACCGACGGTGAGATCTACGAAGCCACCGTCGACATCGACGCCTCGCGCTCCGTACACCAGAACGGCCATGGCCAGTACATGATGCGTCCGGTGATCCGGGTCCGAGCCGATGCTCTCTGTGGCCGGATCATCGGCGCCGTCGACCCGATCGAGGCGGCGGCCCTGATCTGGACCATCGCCGGCGAGGACACCGTGCAGACCTTCGCCGACCCTGTAACGGGGCGGTTCATGCTGGTGGCCCTGCCCGCGGGCGTATACGACCTGACGGTCACACCGACGTCGGGCGACTGGCTGGAGAAGTTGCTCACAGACGTGGAAGTCGTGGTCGGCACGACCAACGACGTGGGGACGGTGACCCTCGACCTGCCTTGAGAGCATGACGAAACCGGAAACGAAGAGGGCCGCCCGGGAAAGGGCGGCCCTCTTCGTTTCCGGTGGGTCGCCCCCCTGCCGGAGATCGACTCACGGCGTCGAGATGCGCATGCTCTCCTCCAACTGGGTGCTGTCGACCTTGGGCTTGAACACATCTTGAGGCAGAAACTCATAACGGACATCGGAGAACCCGAGACCGCGGGTCAACGGCTCGAGAGCGCGGACCGCGGATGCCTGGGCTTCGCCGGTCACTCTGCGCGCCAGGCCGTCGGCAAGCCGGAGAGATTCCTGGCGTGTTTCGGCAATGAGCTGGTTCTTGGCTTCGACGCTGAAGCCCCCGGTGATGAACCGCCCCACGAGGTCGGGCATGAGCCAGGGCATCAGTTCGGGTTTGTCTTCGCTGTGAATACTCATATCCCTCAACAGCACTTCGTGACGGCACGGCGGCATCGTGACGCGGCAGGCTTCCGTCCCTGTCATGACGACCTCGAACCGTGGGTCTGTGAGGTCGTATCGGAAGTCCACATCGAATTCCATGATCAACGTGATCCGCTTGCTGGACAGCAGCCAGTTCAGGTACTTCTTGCCGAATTCTCCGAACCAATGGTCGCTGGCGGTGATGACCTCCTTGGTCATCACCCGGTACACGCTCAGCTCGCCGACCGAGCGCATGCTCGTGACAAAGCTCTCCACGCTGACCGCCGGGGCGGACGGCTGCTTGCTGCGACCGCGGCGGGCCAGGCGCCAGGTCAGCACCGCCGTCGCAGCTACGACTATTCCCAACATGATGCCGGTCATCAGGTTCTGCACGTCGGCTCACCTCTGGTGGCGAAAGTGGACGGTTCCTACGGAACGCATGGTACTCCATCGGACACGACCAGCGCCACGGAAGTCACTCCATCATCGAACTGGCTCCCTAAGCCCTCAGATCGTAGACTGAGACCATGAACAATCCTACAAATCCCCTGTGCCGCGACGCCGGCATCGACGTGCCGTTGATCTGCGGCCCCATGTTCCCCTGCAGCAACCCTGAGCTCGTGGCCGCAGTGTCCGAAGCCGGCGGACTGGGCATGGTGCAACCCATGACCCTGACCTCGGTGCACGGCTTCGAATTCCGAGCCGGGCTGCGGCGCATCCGCGAGCTGACCGCCAAGCCCATCGGCATGAACATCCTGCTCGAACATGGCTTCCGCCGCTACCAGGAGCGCATGGGCGAGTGGATCGACATCGCCCTGGACGAAGGCGTGCGCTTCTTCGTTACTGCGTTGGGGCACCCCCGCCTGGTGACCGACCGCATCCACGCCGCCGGGGGCGTCGTATACCACGACGTGGTCGGCCGCGGGTTCGCCGTCAAGGCCATGGAAGCCGACGTCGACGGGTTGATCTGCGTGAACAACCGCGCCGGCGGCCATGCCGGGCGACGCACGCCGGAACGGCTCCTCGAAGAGATGTCGGATCTGGGCGTCCCCCTGGTCTGCGCCGGCGGCCTGGCCACGCCCGAAGACTTCCGTGGGGCCCTTGATCTCGGCTATGCCGGCGTACAGATGGGCACCCGCTTCATCGCCACCGACGAGTGCGACGCCCACCCCGCATACAAGGCGGCCCTCGTCTCCCACGGCGCCGAGGACGTCGTGCTGACCGAGAAGCTGACAGGTGTGCCGGTGTCGGTTCTGCGCACGCCATCGATCGACCGGCTGGGGCTGAAGGCCACCGGCCTCGAACGCTGGCTGCTGAGCAATACCCGGACAAAGAAGTGGATGCGCACCTGGTACCTGGGGCGGTCCATGCGTCGGCTGCCGTCCGGAGCCAAGGGCGGTTCGCCGTACAAGCACATCTGGCAGGCGGGCAAGAGCGTCGAGGGCGTCCGGAGCGTCGTGCCGGCGGGCGAGGTGGTCCGCAGCTGCGCCCGCATCATGGAGGATCCGTCTTGAGCCGGGCGATCTGCACCTACTGCTCCGCGCCCAAGCGCGAGGACGACGGCCTGCTACCCGCCACCGAACGCTACATCAGCCGCCGCATCCAGGTGCTGGCCATACGCGCCGCCTGGGAACGTCAACTCTTCCTGATCCTGTCGGGGGAGTTCGGCCTGCTGCAGCCGGAAGACCCGATTCCCTGGTACGACCACCTGTTGACCACCGCAGAGGTCGAACCCATGACCGCCCGCGTCGTCGGCCAGCTCCAGGCCTACAACCTCGACATCGTCGAGTACCACACCGCGCCTCTGGCCGACGTACCAGCCGTTCGACCCTACTTCGATCTCATCTCGGCTGCCTGTTCCCGGGCCGGGGTGGTACTGGATGTCTGCATGCTGCCCGGGGATCTGCCTTAAAGGATCTGCTTGCGACTTCAATCGGCCTGGACGGACAGTCCTCTGGTCTTGCTGATCGACAGTTCTCCCGAAGCGGTGTTGGCGCACCACAGCGCCACGAGGCGCTCACGGTATGGTTCCAGTACGGCCGCCATGGCGGGCGGCGGCCCTTCTCGCCAGGGAATGCTCTCGGTGTCGGCCTCCAGACGAAGGATCTCTTCGGCGAGTTTGGAAGCGAAGGGATCGTCGGGATCGGCTTCGCGCAGATCCTCGAGCTGGGCGCGGAGCATATCGCGCAGGATTTCCCGTTGTCGGCGTGAAGTGAAGGAGCCGTCGAGGGGCGACCCCTCCTGCTCGAGGTCCATTCCGAGCCAAGAGAAATAGGTGAGCACGTAGATGTAACTGTACTCGCCCAGGCCCATCTCCGCCTCGAGGAGCGCCTCGTTGCGAACATCTTCGAAGTGGCCCATGAGCGCCGGCATACCCATGATCTCGTCCATGGCACCGAAGACAGCTCGCATCGCGTCGGTTTTGGAGGCGTCTTCATCCATCGCGTCCAAACCCTCGAAGGCGGCGGCCGCCTCGTCGAAGCCCGCGCACAGTTCGAGCAGGCGTTCGCGGACCTGCAGAAAAGCATCGAGGCGCTCAGGAGTCACGGCGCCGTCAGGGGCAGGCCTGTAGTCGGCCTGAGCGCCGTAGATGCCGTCGAGTTGCTCACGAGTCTGCTGAGCACTGCGGAACGGCGACATGACCGAATATCCACAGCCGATGAACACGACGATCAGGATCAGCACGGTGACGCCGCAACCGATCCCGCATCCTTTGAGCCAGCCACCGTTGGTCCCCATGCCGCCCCCCGATTTCGAATGTCTTCCGTAAGATCATATTAGCAACCGGCCCAGCATACGGGATCGACCTGTGTTAGTTCCAGGATGCATTGGGTGCTCAAGACAACCCGGGACCGGCTTGGAACTGGACGCCGGTGGGTTTCGGAGAGATCATCGCCGAGCGTGTAAGCGCCGTCCGGGTTTGCCGCGTAAAGGAGATGTCGGCATGGTGCCGACGGAACGGAGAAAGACCATGACCGCTCGACGCCTTCTTTCTGTGATCGCCGTGATCGCGCTCCTCACCGCACTCGGCGGCTGTGTCACCCTGTCGATGAATCCGCTCTTCGAGAACGACGACCTGGTCATCGATCCCTTGCTCCAGGGGCTCTGGGGCGATCCCGACGATCCCGACAGCGATACCTGGCAGTTCACACCACGCAACGACGGTTCCTACGAACTGATCATCCGCGAGGAGAACACGCTCCGCATCGATCCTGCTCGCGACGGCGTATTCACCGCCCACCTGCTGACCATCGGCGACGATTACTACCTCGACCTATTTCCCAGCGAACCCGTTCAGGGAAGCGATTTCTTCAAGTGCCACATCGTTCCAGCCCACTCGTTCTGGCACGTCGCCCTTGAAGGGAACGTGCTCGTTTTGCGGGCCCTGGACGGCGGCGATCTGGATCGCGCCATCAACGAGGGCCGTATCGTCATCGACCATGTCAAGCGTGACGACGTGGGCGTGCTCACGGCTACGACACCCGACCTCCAGCGTCTCGTCAGTGAGCACCTCGAAGAAATTTTCGACGAAGGTGAACAGATCATGCGCTTGAGATGACTAGCGGCCTGGATCAATGGGCCCGTCGCGCCGGCGGCGGCGATCACGACGCCTTCCGCAGGTTGGCGCAAGGCGTCGCTCCGCACGCCCATCGACTCGCCTGGCGTCTGCTCGGCGACGCTGACCTGGCGGCGGACGCCGTTCAGGAATGCCTCGTCAAGCTGCATCGACATCTCGATCGTTATGATCCACGTCAACCGTTCCTGCCCTGGGCCATGACGATCGCGGGTCACGCGGCACGAGACATCTGGCGCCGTGAGCGATCCGACCGCCGAGCTCCATTGGAACACGCCGACACCCTCGCAGCCCCCGCCTCGAGCCGCCCCGATCAGCGCGCCGAAATCGCTCAGCTGCGCGGCGACCTCACCCGTGCCGCCGCCGGCATGTCCGACGCTCAACGCCGCGTCTTCGTACTCCGCGACCTCGAAGGCTGGACGACGGCGGAAATCGCCGAACTCATGGAGTGCACCGAAAGCACTGTGCGCGTCCACCTGGCCCGCGCGAGAGCCCGCGCCCGCAGCGCGCTCGCCCACCACGGAGGAGACCGATGACCACCTGCAAGCACATCCGAGAGCTTCTCCCTTTGTGGGCCGGAAACGACCTGACGGATGCAGAGTCCCAAGCCGTCGCCGACCACCTCGGCGGCTGCGCGGACTGTGCAGCCGAAGCCGAGGCATGGCGCCTCGATCTGACACGGACCGTCGCGGCAGCCGCGGCCGAAGAGCCCCCCTCCCTGCCCGACGGTCTGGTCGAAGCAGCCGTTGCCGTCTTGAGGCCGTCCGGAACATCCCGCCATCGACTCGCCGCCCTGCAGCCCCTCGCCGCAGCCGCCGTCTTGCTCGTCTTGCTGTGGTGGAGCCCCCTGGAACACCTCCCATCAACGGCACAGGGAGTGGCCTGGCATGAGGTACAGGACGCGTTTCATGGCTGCCTCGAAGATCCGATCCCTCTCACCCAGTGGGACGCTCCGACGGGTGCGGGTGTGGTGGCCCTGTTCAAGAGGGATCGAACCGGAGATCGGTACGAGCTGACCGATTGCCTCGAAGGCGACGATCTGGCGGCATGGCGTCGTTACCCATGGCTGCAGCAACGATTACGAACTATGGCGGACGAGGGCGATGACATCGTGGTCGCGGTCTGTCGCGACCAGCAGGACGACAGGGTCGGACGACGCCGTCTGCGTCGTGACGCATTGGCGGAACTCCGCTGAATCCGGAGTCTGGCGAGCCTAGGCACCCCTGTTGAGATCGTCCCACATTTTGTCCTGGGCTAATACACGACTTATTTTATCCCTTATTCCATCAAGTCTGATATTCTGGATTCACCTGTTCCGCTTGACGTATGAGACATTTCGCACAAACAAGAGGACGATCATGAATCAATTACAACGATTGCTCACCGTGATGTCGACAGTCTTGATAATGACGGTCGGAACCGCCGTCGCAGACGTCAACATCTGCCTGGGCAACGGTACCTACAAGTGCTACGAAACCGATCTGACCTGCGCCGACATCACCATCGGGATCTTCATCAGGGCCTGCGAAGACCTCTCCATCGCCGGCGGCGGCACCGGATCCGGAGTCGTCACCCAGCTACATCCCGATGTCGACGGGCAATCCTTCCTTGGACCAGTGGTCTACGGCGGTTCGGCCCCGAGTCCGACCGGGCCTCTCTCTGATTTCGTCGTGATCTGGGAATCTCGCGACACCTTCGAACCGGGCCGGCGCGTTCAAGCCGTCGGCCGCGACGCAAGCGGTGCCCTGTACAGGGCCGAATTCGAAGTCAACGGCCTCGACCGACGTGACATCGGCGACTTCGTCGTCAGCGGCACTCCCACCGGCCAGGAGATCTTCGGACCCTTCGACGATGTCCCGACAGGCCAAGTGGGCGGCGGCGACATGACAGTCACGATTTTCGTCGTGCCGGCTAACGACCCTTCGGCCAAGACAACCGTCCTCGAGACGCACTATACGGACATCGTCTTCAGCGACTTGGCCTGGGTTTTCCTGAGCTCGGAACCAGTGGCTGAGGAGACCCTGTCTTGGGGAGCCATGAAGTCGAATTACAGATAAGCTGAATTCGGGTTCCTCATATCCTTCCAGAAAAGAGACGATTCCGGGGGCGGCCCCGGAATCGTCTCTTTTCTGCCGTTCACGATGGCGGCCTTCCGCCCCGCATCACCGCACCAGCATCATCTTGCGCGTCTGCGACCGACCGTCGCTTTCGATGCGGTACAGATACAGTCCCGAAGGCATGGCGGAGCCCTCGTCGTCGGTGCCGTCCCAGACGACGCGGTGCTCGCCCTGGGCGAACACGCGGTTCGCGAGCACGTCCACGAGTTCGCCGCCCAGGTTGTAGACAGCCAGGCGCACCGTCTGATCCCGCTCGACCGCGAAGCGGATTTCGGTGCGGGGGTTGAAGGGGTTGGGTGCGTTCTGATCGAGGACGATGCCGCGCGGCACCAGGCCCTCCGGCACCGCCGTGGGTCCGACCAGGTTGATCGCCGCCGCGGCATCGATGTTGGCCTGGAAGTCGGCCAGATCCGCGCCCCAGACCATGGCATAGACGAAGACCGCCTCCTCGCCGGCGTTGATGGTCAACGGGCCGCAGGCGGTCAGGGCCGACCAGTCGTCGGCGGTCGCGGTCGTGGGCACCGAAAGAATGCCGCGCAGGTGGCGGCCCTTCATGCTGTCCTCGACGTAGCCGTTGGGATAGACGTAGGTCGGGTTGTTGATCATCGTCAAGTTCGACGCCGTGGTCGGGTCGAGCAGGGCCACACCGAAGTGGGCGCCCCCACCGTCGGGATAGATGTAGGAGGCGCGCCGGGCCGCATCGACGCCGCCGCGGTTGGCCCCCGAGTTCGCGATGTCCCAGTCGCAGAAGATACCCGTGTAGTAGCTCGACACGGCGCCGGCGCCGTCGTTGCGCACGGTGTAGCGCAGAATGATGAAGTCGTCGTTGGGCGTTCCGGCGAAGGCGAAGCTCTCCTGGGTGACCACTAGGTTCTTCGCAGCGGCGTGACCCGAGTCGTCGTAGATCGCCACGAAATCCTGGTCGCTGATGACCGCACCCAGGTCCTTCACGCGGCCGTTGGGCGAGGTCACGACCTGCCATTCGTAGGGCGCGGCTTCGGTGTAGTCGTGGTTGCAGATGTAGCTCTGGTCGGTGCCGGCCCAGAAGGAGCCGATGAACAGGCCGTTGCCGCCGGAGGGGCCGAAGCCGCTGCCTTCGATCTGGTCCGAGGACATGAAGCCCAACGAGCCGGCATCGGTGACCGTGGCCTCGACAGCGCCGACGTTGTGGGTGCGGAACTCGGGCAGGCCCACGTAGAAGGACGCGTCGATGGTCTTCTGGTAGCCGTTCTGGGCGTACAAGGTCAACAGCATGGTGAAGGCCTCGCCCTGGATCGCGCCCGGTGCGGCGGTCAGGGAGAAGACGTCGCCGGAGTTGTCGCCTGAGCCGCCGGCCCGCGGGATGGTGCCGAAGGCGCCGCTGCCGTCCAGGACGCTCACCGAACCACCCAAGGGTACTGCCAGGCCTCCGGTCACACTCAGGCCGTCCTCCACGGGACTGTTGTTCGCCACGGTGAAGACCACGTCGAAATTCTCGCCGGGATCGACGACGCCGTCACCGCCGGCGTCGAGGATCGTGAAGTTCGACAAGGTCAGGTGCGGCATCGAAGCCGTCGGCACCCCATTGACGGCGGCGAGGGCGTCGATGCGTCCCGAACCGAACTGGTTGTCCTTGCCTGCCGCCCCCAGATCCAATGCTGTGATTTCCATGATCGAATCGATGCCGGCAGGTGAAAGACTGGGATTCTTCTCGAGCATGAGGGCCGCCAGGCCGGCCGCATGGGGGCAGGCCATGGATGTGCCGCTCCAGGTATTGCCGCTGTAACCGTTGGGAATTGTGAGCGAGTTGACACCGACCGCCGGTGCCGAAACATCGGGTTTGATCAGGCCGGGACCGCTGGGATAATCCCAGTCGTTCCAGGGGTCGACTTCGCCCCAATCGCAGGGACCGCGGGACGAGGCCGAGTAGGCCGTATTGCTGTTGAAGCCGGTTCCACCCACCGCGATCACGCCGCCCAGCGAAGAGTGGACAGTCGGAATGGGATTCCAGGGCGAGGGAACCCGGGCGGTCAGACCCAATTCGATGGGCACGGCATAGACGCCGTGGTCGTTGCCTGCCGAATTGAACAAGGCGATGCCCGCAGCTCTCAGGCCGTTGCAGGTCATGCGTTCGGTGCGCATCAGAGAAGCGGAGAGATTACCCGGAACACCCAGGGACATGGTGATGACGCGCGCGCCGTTTTCGATGATGTACTGATACGACTGCCAGATCGAGCCGAGGGTGCCTGTGCCGTCCGAGGCGGAGGTCTTCAGGGCCATGATCTTCGCACCTGGCGCGACGCCGGTATTCGTGCCGTTGGTACCGTCGCCCGCCACCGTGCCGGCCGTGTGGGTGCCGTGACCGGGACTGGCCGAATCGTCGTTGGGGTTGCCGTCGTCGTCGCCGAAGTCGTAGCCGTGGACGTCGTCCACGTAGCCGTTGTTGTCGTCGTCGAGACCGTTGCCGGCGATCTCGCCCGCGTTGATCCAAAGATTGCCGGCGATGTCGTTGTGGGTGAGATAGACACCAGAGTCGATGTGTCCGACCACGATGCCCGCGCCCGTGTAGCCCAGGCCCCAGACGTCGTTGGCGTTGATCCACTCGACGCTCCAGACGTTGGCGCGGCCTGTGGCGGCCGTTGCAACATCGTCGACGGCCCTATGCGGATCCATCACCGAAGTGATGAGGTCGTAGCTGAGGTCGTGGAAGAGGGTGCCCGCCGCCTTGCCGGCGGCCATGGCGTCGACGCCGCGCCGATCGGCGCGCAGCAGCACCGCGTTGGCCAGGTACAGGGAGGTGATGTGTTCGATGCGCCCCGCCACAGCGGCGACGGCGAGGTCGGCGCGGAAGTCGGCCTCCGCGGTCTCGGCATGGGCCCTCAAATGGTCGAGGACCGTGAGCCGGCGCTGGTCGGGCGTCAGACCTTCGAGGCGTAATTCAAGGGCGCCAAGGTCTGCTGGATTGTCCAGGATCATCAACAACGGGACAGTGTCGCCGTCCAGCTTGTCCGCCAGGGCTTCCTGCACGGAGGAATCGAGCGTGACCGCGAGGGCCGACGTCACCGTCAGACCGGCGGTCAGCAGACTCAGGATCAATAATGAGTGTCGAAATCGCACCATGGGAGATCTCCTCGTTCGATGATGTGAGCGGGCTTTTCGGGTCACGATCCCGTCTTTGCCGGCATCGTCGCCACAATACGATCCAGACTATAGCATATCGGGCTGTCCAATCGGCCGAACGTGTCGCGTCCTGGGGTGGATCAGGGGCTGGACTTCATCTTGACGGTCCCCCTTCAAAAAACCGCATAATCGGATTGACACAGCTAAGAACACGAGTATTTTAACGCCACCCTGCAGGAGCGCAGCCAGGAATCATACCGGGCGGACGCAGGCAGGGAACCATCGGCCCCAACAGAGGAGGTCGCATATGAGCGCTTATCGGATGCATGGGCTCATGCCCGTTGCGGATGTGCGCGATTACCGTCAGGAGGCCGAGTCGGATTCGTCCGACGAGCCTCCGTCCTTTGCCGTTCCGACGGCTGAACCGGAGCCTCCGGAACTTCCTCCCGCCTATTTCCTGGAGAAACGCCTTCCCGCCAGCGGCCCCTCGCGACTCATTTCCGCCGAAAGCACTTCCCCGACGTCTCCGCCAAGGATTGGCACGACTGGCACTGGCAGATGCGGCACCGTATCCGCACGCTGGCGAAGCTGGAAACGATCCTCGAGCTGTCGGATGCGGAACGGGCTGCCCTGGGCCAGGGCGGCGATCTGCTGCCGCTGGGCATCACGCCTTACTACATGAGCCTGCTCGATCCCGCGGATCCCCAGCAGCCCCTGCGCCGGACGATGGTGCCCGTGCACCAGGAATTCCTGCGCACACCTGGCGAAGCGGACGACCCGCTGGGCGAGGACGAGCACACACCGGTGCCGGGCATCGTGCACCGCTATCCGGACCGCGTGCTCTTCCTGGTCCATGACCACTGCGCGTCCTACTGCCGCTACTGCACTCGCTCGCGGGTCGTGGGGCAGGGCGAACTGCAGCCCGATCGGGCTCGCCTGAGCCTGGGCCTGGAGTACATCCGCAACACGCCGCAGATCCGCGACGTGCTGCTTTCGGGCGGCGACCCGTTGACCTTGTCGGACGACAAACTGGACTGGCTGCTCGGTGAACTGCGCAGCATCCCCCACGTCCAGTTCGTACGCATCGGCACCATGGTGCCCGTCGTGATGCCCCAGCGCATCACCCCGGCCCTTGTCAAGATGCTGCACAAGCACCATCCGCTCTGGCTGAGCATCCACTTCACGCACCCGGACGAATGCACCCCCGAAGTGGTGCGCGCCTGCCGCCGCCTCTCCGACGCGGGCATTCCCCTGGGATCGCAGACGGTGCTGCTCAAGGGTGTGAACGACAGCGTGCCGGTGATGCGCGACCTGTTGCATCGGCAGCTGATGATGCGCGTGCGTCCCTACTACCTGTACCAGTGCGATCCCATCTCGGGCTCGGCCCATTTCCGCACCACGGTCCAGGCGGGGCTCGACCTCATGCGGGGCCTGCGTGGCCATACCACCGGCTACGCCCTGCCCACCTACGTCATCGACGCTCCGGGGGGCGGCGGCAAGATCCCGTTGCTGCCCGAATCGGTGCTGGGTCGCGACGGCGACTCCCTGCTGTTGCGCAGCTACACGGGCAAGGTACACCGCTATCCGGACCCGCAGCCGGGCAGGGGGGTGGCGCGATGCGAATCGGCCT